>Ga0265298_10011982_pt1 | contig 10094 bp, 6 predicted proteins | sample AusTroGonzalo_MG_3_FD_193486 | JGI IMG/M metagenome (GOLD analysis project Ga0265298, IMG submission 193486) | Bovine rumen microbial communities from tropical cattle in Woodstock, Queensland, Australia - Gonzalo_01 | ecosystem: Host-associated > Mammals > Digestive system > Stomach > Rumen ... | reverse complement strand
GTTATAGGGGTAATAAACCGGTAATAATAGTCATAAGATGGAATGTTTTTGAACGTTTTCACTATATCTCCGAACACATCTTCTTGTTTTTCCGAGAAAGCGTCGTCCTGCTCATTTCGTTGCATCCTATTCTCATGATTGTCGCCCTCCTCTTGAATGATCCGAACCTCATTGTCCAACATCAAAGGCACATTTGCCTCCGATGACAAGTTCCACACTAAGGCACGCACATTTTCAAATAGACGATGCGGAACACAATCTGTCAAAATCGTATTCTGATTCTCATCGTCGCTAATATAGACGATTGGCGCGTACCTTAACTCCAAATACAGTGTTGCTTCACTCTCCTCAATGTTTTTGGACACAGTGACGTCTATTTCCATCTCGAAAAAACCATCATCTAAATCTTTAATATTAGATATCTCCATCACCACGGGATTCAAGGATTGTTCCAATTCGGCCCGTTTATGCATTGTGAGGCCATACAAATTGTTAGATACGATTCTAAACTTTGCCATAGTATTTATTTTTGATTAGAAAAATCGATTACCGGCTCAAAGCCTTTTCAATATACGCTTTGTCCACATTCACTTGCTGCTCATGGTTTTCAATGGCACGTCCCATTTGGAAGTACATTGGGGAAAGGCAACGAGCCAAAAGGGTCTTTACGTTACGGAATCCCAGTCCCGACTTATAGGCCAATTCGGCAATGTAGCGAATGGCCTCATCTGTGAAGACAAGGTTCACGTTGTGTTGCTTGCAATAGTCGATATTAGCCTGAAGAACACTTTCTTTGGCAGAAGACATGATTTTCACCATCACATCGGAGGAGAGGGGGTTCAACACACATGTATAACCAATACGACCAATCAGCTCGGGCAGATAGCCCCACGCTTCCAGATCCTTTTCACATACTCGCTTCATCCAATTTGTTTGGGAGTGTGTTGTATTTTGACTGACAAAACCGATAGCATTACCGACCAAATAGCGCTGCTTGATAATTTCTTCAATACCGCTAAAAGCCCCAGCGAACACAACCATCATATTTTGGGTTGAGAGTTTCAGACCGTTATATTGCGAATGCGTGAGAGGATTGTCGTCAAAGATGGTGATGGACTCATTATCAAGGATATGCATAATATCTCTTTGCAAATCAGCATCCATATCTGTACCCTTATCACCAATAATTCTACTATTATAGTGAGTAATTTTATCAAATTCGTCAAATACAAGCACTGCATGTTCTAGTTCTTCCTTTTCGACTCCAGATTTTAATGCATTCAAAAAATAGTCTGTGATATGAACACCTTTCCAACTCATTGGTGTAATTTCATTGGAAGAAATTTGAATTATCGGACACTCACCGCAGACTACGGCAAAACGTTTGTAGATTGCGCTCTTTCCACAACCAGTATTCCCTACGACAAGGATTGGCGTATTAATTGGGCAGTGTACTCCGTTTCGTTTGCTCTCAAGATGTTGCCAAAACGGAACAGCAAGCTGGTCAATGACCTCGTCCTGACCAAAGACATACTGCTTCACGTAATCCGCCATCTCCTCTGCCGAAGAAATAGTATCTGAGATGTTGCCCTGAAGGTAGAGGTCCTCGTATGTTAAGCCAAACAGTTCAGTGATATAAGCCCAATCCTCTCTGTCTGGGCCTCCAAATTCTATTGGCCACTCTTCAATCCTATCAACCATCAAATCTGTTATATTGTCGTCCTCATTCTTTTCCCGCAACCTCAAAATTTGTGCATCTGTCCGTTGAAGAAATGAAGTGATAGACATCTTCTTGTTTTCTAAGCAATCAACAACGGCTTTGACTCTTTTGAATGAGATTGTCGGACAAAGAAAGATACGTGCGGCAACCTCACGATAATCCATTCCCTGCACCGTGTCGCTCCTGAATTCGATTCCCAAGAAGTATTCGGACATTTGACCCGATTGCTGTTTTTCTCCTCTCACTACATTTTTGATACTTTTTTTCATAACACCATTGTTTTAAATATTAGTAATAGTCTATCTTTTTCTAGTCATTTTTTTCTATTCATTTATGAAATTCGGTACAAAAATAGACTTATCAATCAATCGTAAATCATTTGATATGATTGGATTGTATTAAAGTGCCTATATTGTGTATGAAACTAATTTTAACAAAAGTTAATTATTTGTAGAATCATAATCACTACTATATAAGCCATTGAAAAAACAACATAATACAAATATGTGCTTTATTGAAAACATATTGGTGGTTACGTTACAAAAAACGTAGCAATAAGAAAATAAACAGTCGTGTGAAATTCGCTGATTTATACGTATGATTTTTATGGTTTATCCTTCACAAAGCATCCTGCTCTAGCGGACGAAATTTTCCATTTGGCCGGAAAAGACAAATCTCAAGACTGCAAGCACAGTCATCAACGACTAAAACACTTTGATTAGTCAATATTTTTTTGTATTAATTTGTAAATCAACTAAATAATAAAATTCCACAAAAACCTTGACAAACGGCTTTTCTTGTTGTATTTTTGCAAATGGAAAAACACCAACCAAAAAACGAAATTGATACATCATGAACCAAAACAACATAATAACGCTAAACGAACAAATCGCCACTAACGCCGGCGAGATCATCCTCTACCAGCCGGACAACAACATCCAGCTGGAGGTAAGAATGGAGGAGGATACGCTGTGGCTGACGCAGGCGCAGATGGCGATGCTATTCGGTATTGACCGCACTGTCATAGTGAATCACATTGGAAACATATTCAAAACCAACAAATTAGAAACCCCCAACATGTGCAAAAATTGCACAACTTCAACAAGAAGGAAACAGACAAGTTATACGAGAAGTGAAATATTACAACTTGGACATGATCATTTCGGTTGGTTTTAGGGTCAATTCAATTAACGCGACACGTTTCCGCCAGTGGGCGAACACTGTACTGAAAGAGCACCTCCTTCGCGGATATTCCATCAACCAACGATTTGAACGCTTGGAACAGCGTGTCTGCAAAACCGAAGAACAAATCGGCCTATTCGTGCGTACAGCCCTGCCTCCTGTGGAGGGCATCTTTTTCGACGGCCAGATCTTCGATGCGTACGCCTTCGCCTCCGATCTTATCCGTTCCGCACAAAAACATATCGTCCTCATAGACAACTACATCAATGATGCTGACAAGCAACCCACAATCAAAAATAGTGAGGATCTAATCTCCCTGCATCAGATCAAACAGCTCTTGAATCTCTTTTTGCGCCAAATTGAGCAGGCAGTTGTCCTTCCTCGCTAAAATGGCAGCCTTAATCTGTTCTACAGAGTAATCTATTATCGTAATATTGTTATCGTTGTTCAATATTTTATACCAATAATGGAACAATCTCATCCTGCATTCAGATCGTCCTTCGGATGAATCACACACGAACAAGATGACATCATCATAATCATTCCAAAAATCGGAAATGACACTGAGGATTGTGTTTCGTATCCTTGGATCCATACCATATCGCCCGGCCGTGCTTTTGGCAAAAACAAAATTATAGACCACACAAGATTCTATGGGAACCTTGTTGAAATAGGCGACATACTCAATCCCTTTGTCGGTCACGAAACGATATTCTCCATCAATGCTTTTAGTGTACGGATAATGGCTTAACGATTTCAATTCCACGGTTTTTGATTAATGCTTTCATGTCTCCTCCGTTTTCAATGCAATCAATCATCGCGTTTTTGTCATCGATGATTTTTTGAAAAAAGGCCCTCGCCTCCTCTTTGGTTTTAATTTTCTTCTTCATAGTTCGTTCTTTTTAATTGAATGCAAAAATACACTTTTTTAAATATCCGAACACTGTTCGATAATATTTTTTTAATTTCTACGCAATAATCCCTCTGTGGATTTGCTGAGAAGCAAATCCCTTGAATGGATAACAGAAACCACTAAATACGGCTTCCAGCAGAACAACAGGACAACTATACTATCCCCCCTCTACTTCAGCAGGCCCATCAGGTAGGCGCCGTAGCCGCTCTTCATCAAGGGCTGGGCAATCTCCTCCAATTTGGCCGCGTCAATGAAGCCGTGCCTGTATGCGATTTCCTCTATACAGCCGACCTTCAGACCCTGGCGCGCCTCGATGACCTGCACAAACTGCGTGGCCTCAATCAAAGAGTTGAACGTGCCCGTATCGAGCCAGGCCGTGCCACGGTCCAGTTCACAGACTTTTAACTTCCCCGCTTCCAGATAGTATTTGTTCACATCCGTGATTTCATACTCGCCACGGGCACTGGGCTTGATGTTCTTGGCCACTTCCACTACACTGTTGTCGTAGAAATAGAGTCCCGGAACGGCATAGTTGGACTTGGGTTGTTTGGGCTTCTCCTCAATGGAAACTGCCTTCATATTCTCATCGAACTCCACCACACCGTAACGCTCCGGATCGGATACGTGGTAGGCGAAAATCACGCCACCGTCGGGATCCTTGCTTTCCATAAGATGGTGCTCGATGCCACCGCCATAGAAGATGTTGTCACCCAACACGAGCGCGGCCTTGTCGCTGCCGATAAACTCCTCGCCGAGCACAAAGGCTTGCGCGAGACCATTGGGCACTTCCTGCACTTTATACTCAAAACGACAGCCGATGCGCGAACCATCGCCCAACAGATGCTCAAAATTGGGGAGGTCCTGCGGGGTGGAGATGATGAGTATCTCCCGTATATCGGCCTGCATCAGGGTGGATATGGGATAATAGATCATCGGCTTGTCGTAAATGGGCATCAGCTGCTTGCTCATGGCAAGCGTAATGGGATGCAAACGGGTACCAGCACCGCCGGCTAAAACTATTCCTTTCATTGTATGATGTTTTATTTTATTATTCCAAACTTATACATTTTTCCAGCTGCAAATGTACACAATTATCACAACACTATCAAAGCCCCTTTCAAATGATGCCGCCCTTTCTTAGGGTCCAATTCGGTATAATGTATGATATAATTATATACATTCTGCCTTACAACGCTCCCCTTATAATCCCCATACCACTTGAAATTCTTGTCGTTGGAGTGGAAGACCACCTCGCCCCAACGATTCACAATGGTGATCTCAAACTCGTCTATCAGGCCTATGTATCTCTCCGGAAGAGAGAAACAATCGTTATGACCATCCAGTTTACCCGGTGAAATGGCATTCGGCAGATATAAGACAAGCTCGCAAGCATCCACCACATAGGACGACATCGACTGGCAGTCGCCCGTGGAAGCGGTAACCGAATAGACTCCCGGAGCCGTGACCTCTATATCCTGCGAGATCTCTCCCGTGCTCCACACAAAATTCTCCATCGAAGAGAGAGCCGACAAGGTGGTGGACATATTATCACAATAATCGGAAAGCGACACCACACTCAAAGAGGTGTCCAAAACAGAAAGATTCAATCGTACTATACTATCGCACCCGTCTTGGGTTGAAAACAGGAAATTGAAAACAGCATGATGGGTCGCGAGGGATGCGATTACAGTGTCTATCTGTCCATTGACAAAATGATACGGAAAGTCACTTGCACAGACCTCAACATGCAAGTTTGTGAGTTGAACAGGCAGAAGGGTCAGGTGCATCACAATCACGCTGTCGGAACCGGTAGAGGCTGGCACCACTGCGGTATCCGTTCCAGCATCGGAAAATTCAACGCCGTTCCATATCAAAGGCAGAGCGCTGGGGCACACGGCACTATCCAGTTCCACAGACACATTCAATATCACAGTGAGCTTCAACGTCACAGCACTGTCGCAGCCATTTGCGTTGGAAAGCATAAAACGGGACGTGGTAAAATGCGGGGTTCCCACTGCAAATACAGTGTCAATCTGACCATTCGTATAATGATACGGCAGCTGGTTCTCCACAATCGTGTCGTAAAGCGCAGCCGACGTGTTAGGGTTCACATACACGTGCATAACCAACAAACTGTCAGCACCGTTGGAAGCGGCCAGCACCACCGAATCCGTTCCTGCTCCGGTGAATGTAATCCCATTCCATTGCAGGGGCAAATCATTTTCGCAAACCGTACTGTCAGCTTGGGCGGTCACATTCATATTCATGGTAAGATATAGTGTCACCGTGCTGTCACAGCCACTCACGTTCTGGAGCAAAAATCGGAAAGTGGATGATTGGGCGGTGCCTGCTGCAAAGGTGGTGTCAATCTGACCATTGGTATAATAGTATGGAAGTTGGTTCTCCACTATCGTATCATACAGCACTGTCGTATCGGTTCTGTTCACATGCAACATCATAAGCACTACACTATCGCAATGCTCGGCATTGGCACCGGCCAGTACTGCACTCCCGTTACCTGCTTCATAAAATGTAACGCCATTCCAAACAAACGGAAGATCATTGTCGCAAACCGTAGAATCCTGCACACTCATAGAGCTTCTGTGAATCGTCAGCCTTAACGTCTCCACAGAGTCGCAACCATTAACAGTCTGACCATGCCATTCGTAACTTCCCGACTGTCTATAGGGGGTGTTATGCCAAATATACATATCGCAGGCTGTTTCATATATGTCAACATTATAACTCGGGGTGACCGTCAGAGCCAGCCAGACGATGCTTTCACAGCCTCCTTGGGCTGGTATCAAGAAACGGTAGGTGGCAAATGCCGGTGTCCCCTCCTCAAAGATGGTGTCAATCTGGCCGTAGGTGAAATGATATGGCAGTTCGTTTTCACAAATGGACAATTGTTCCTGTATCTCCGCAACCGTATCAACCGTCAAATGCAACGTCACGAGGCTGTCGCACCCATGCTGAGAGATAAGTGGAAAGTTGAAAGTCGAGCTATAGGATGAAACAGCACTGATAATGGTGTCTCTTCCTCCGACATTGAAAGTATATGGCAAATCTCTCCCACAGATTCCCTCATGGATTTCTGTATGGTATGTGTCATAGACAATAATCTTCTGCACCGCTCGGGCCACGTTCCCGCACGGGTCTGTAACGACCCAGGTCCGGAAAAGGGTGTCTGCCATGTTTTGATTATCGACAAACAAATCATTATACGAAACCGATAGGTCATCTGTATCCGCACAATTGTCATTCAACGAGACCGGCAAACCTGTGATAGTCGTATCTGCATCATACGTCCCATTTGCGTTGCGACAAATGGCCACATCCCCGGGTTGACTGAAAGTAGGTGCAATATTATCCCTGATAATATAACTAAATGTCCAGTTTTGCTGATGTCCTGCACAATCTTCATACTTCCAGACATATCGCACCACCCCACTACAGCCTGTGACTTCCACTTCTACAGGCATCTCTATCGGAACAATCGTATCCAAACAGCTGTTCACCATCACCGGAGGGGTAGGTTTAACCGTATCTGACAGGCAGGAGATAATAATTGACCTATTGTTCAGCAGTGGCATCGCATCAGGAGAGACATGATAGGTATAGGTCCAAGTGTACTGCGTGTCACGAAACGTATAGTGATATACGAAAACGGAATCGCCGCAGCCTGACTCAACATTACCCATATTCTCTCCGGCCACCAGCGGAATCGTATCGCCACACGCTATTACCTCGGGCAGTTGGGGCGGAACCACTTGCGACACACAATGTACATATTCCTCACCGTTTTGCGCAGGCAGAAAACAATCGTATATAACAACCACCTCAAAAGAGGCCGTATCATTACACCCAAAGGTATTGGTTCCTGTCACCGTATAGGTTGTCATCTCCTGAGGAGAGACGGTGACGACCGGCGTGGCCGCACCATTGCTCCAGAGATAACTGTCGGCACCCATGGCAGTGAGCGTAGCGCTATGGCCAATCATTATCATGGCATCTCCGCTGACAGTAACAACAGGCAAAGGATTGACGGCAACCGTTACAGAACCTGAGGCAACACAACCTGTGGCCGTTTCCGTCACAACCACAGTATAAACACCAGCGTTTGCAGGAGATGCATTGCCGACAATAGGGTTCTGCAAAGTAGAGGTAAAGTTGTCAGGACCGCTCCAGAGGTAAGTCACTCCCCCACTCTGGGTCTCGGCGAAGAGTTGCATATCCTCTCCTTCACAAGGCGAAGTGCCTGATACCTCCACAGCCAATGTATTTCCGACTGTGGTAACCAAAGCGGTAGTCGTGCTGACACACCCGTGGCTGACATCACGAACCGAAACAATATATTCACCTGCATTAAGGTTGGCAAAGGTATTGGAAGATTGGAATCCGCCGCCGTCAAAATCATATAAATAGCCACCGACGGGGGCGGTCACCGTAATGATGCCGTTGTATTCCGTGCAACCGGTATTGGGTGTAATGGAGAGTATCGGGGTTGCAGGCAAGGGATGGATAGTCAAGAAGAGAGTGTCCACTTGCATACAACCGTCAGAATTCTCGTGTCTGTAGTAGTATTGACCAGACTCCGTGTAGGTCTGTCCGTCACCGTTCTCCCAGGTATAGCTTCCGCATCTCTTTATGGTGTAGGATTGGTGAGAGGGATTAAGAATAGAGAGGTGAAGGATCACGATGCTATCGCAAGCCTCTTGACGATGAATGGTGTCTCGGTAAATGCCTTCCTGGCTAATCAGTCTTCCGTTGAAATCATACGTATCGCCAGCGCAAATGGATTCGTACAAATCCGTGCTATCCAGAGGATTCACCGTCAGGTGTAACGTCAGGATAATGTCGCAACCCGCCGCATTGGTAGTCCTGAACGTCGCAGTGTCCGTGCTCTCAGTGAAAGTCCGCCCGTGCCACACAAAGCTGCCACACGACGAGACAATGATATCGCTTACGGTGGGCGAACTCACCGTCAAATGCAACGTCACGATGCTGTCGCAACCCGTAATAGTTGAGAGTTGAAAGTTTTGAGATGAGAGCGGAGGCGTGCCGACATCGAATGTGGTGTCAATCTGGCCATTCACATAATGATAGGGAAGCTGATTCTCGCAAATGGCGAGGAAGGTTTCTACGGCGTACGTCGGATTGACCGTCACTGTCGCGATGTAAATGGTATTCTCTTCTGGCACCGTGTCGCGGTAGCTGCGAGCCTCCGAGAGTATCTGATTGTGCCATATATATGTCTCGCCCTGGCAGAGTGTAATTGCGGTGTATTCCACATTGTAGGATGTCACCGTCAGGTCGAGGCAGACCACGCTGTCGCAGCCCGCCTGCGTGCGCAACGTGTCGCACACTGTCGTGTCCGCGCTGAACTCGCGCCCGTGCCACACGTACGGCAACTGGCCCTGCGGGACAATCACCGGGTCCGTAACGCTGTATATCGGATTTATCGTCACCGTAGCAATGTAAATGGTATTCTCTTCCGGCACCGTGTCGCGGTAGCTGCGGGCCTCCGAGAGCGTCTGGCCGTGCCATGTATATGTCTCGCCCGGACAGAGCGCGATTATCGTGTCCTCCACATTGTAGGCCGTCACCGCAAGGTCGAGGCACACCACGCTGTCGCAGCCCGCCTGCGTGCGCAATGTGTCGCACACTGTCGTGTCCGCGCTGAACGCGCGCCCGTGCCACACGTACGGCAGCTGGCCCTGCGGGACAATCACCGGGTCCGTAACGCTGTATATCGGATTTATCGTCACCGTAGCAATGTAAATGGTATTCTCTTCTGGCACCGTGTCGCGGTAGCTGCGGGCCTCCGAGAGTATCTGGCCGTGCCATGGGTAAGTCTCGCCCGGACAGAGCGCAATGGTCGTGTCCTCCACATTGTAAGCCGTCACCGCAAGGTCGAGGCAGACCACGCTGTCGCAGCCCGCCTGCGTATGCAATGTGTCGCACACCGTCGTGTCCGCGCTGAACTCGCGCCCGTGCCACAGGTACGGCAGCTGGCCCTGCGGGACAATCACCGGGTCCGTAACGCTGTACGTCGGGTTGATCGTCACTGTCGCGATGAAAATGGTATTCTCTTCCGGTACCGTGTCGCGGTAACTGCGGGCCTCCGAGAGCGTCTGGCCGTGCCATAGGTACGTCTCGCTCGGACAGAGCGCGATTATCGTGTCCTCCACATGGTAGGCCGTCACCGTCAGGTCGAGGCAGACCACGCTGTCGCAGCCCGCCTGCGTGCGCAACGTGTCGCACACCGTCGTGTCCGCG
>Ga0265298_10011981_pt1 | contig 10095 bp, 14 predicted proteins | sample AusTroGonzalo_MG_3_FD_193486 | JGI IMG/M metagenome (GOLD analysis project Ga0265298, IMG submission 193486) | Bovine rumen microbial communities from tropical cattle in Woodstock, Queensland, Australia - Gonzalo_01 | ecosystem: Host-associated > Mammals > Digestive system > Stomach > Rumen ... | reverse complement strand
TCCAATTAGTCCTCCTTTATTTTTCTTTTTTGAATGATACTCTTTAAATATTTCAGTATCATGTTTTCCTTGGTCAACTTCCATTTTATAGCTTTTTAAACAAGAGCTATAGCCTAGCCAAGCTAAACCAAAGATTAGTACAGTTAAGAGTGCAACTACGACTATTGAAATAATCGTAATTGAATTCATAAGCTACTCCTTAATTAAGCAACATTATCACTAATATTTAATGTAAATGAGAAGCTAACTGTTTTTCCAGACATTCCAGTAACCATTGCATCATATTCAGCTAATGTATCTGGTTCATCAGCATAAGCTAATGTTGGTAAAGTGTAAGCGAAGTCGCCTAATGGTGAAGCTTGAGTAAATGTTCCTGTTCTTGTTGTAGTATCTTTATCACTTAAAGTAACATAAGTACTTAATCCAGCAGATTCTGTAATAGCTGGAACAAAGCTATATTCATAAGTTGGGGTATCAGAACCAGCTCTGAAGGTAATAGCTGGAGTTAATGTTACAGAAGTAATTGTATTTCCATCTGTATCCTCCCAGTGTAAACCTTTGCCTTGTAAATTATAAGACTTAGATGGTTGATCTAAAACAAGTTTGATGCCATCGACATCTAACTCAAGTCCTGTTAAATCAACAGCGGCTGTAATTTCATTAGTAGCAACTGGTTCTTGAACTGCTTCGTGACCAAAAACCCATGCACCAAAGCCGACTCCAGCAAATGCTAACATTGCAGCAGCAGTAATAGCTGCGAGTTTGTTTCTTAATTTCATAATTTTTCTTCTCCTTCTTTGAAATCAATTTTTTACACAGAAATTTTTATTAGCCAATTTGCGTTAGGCAAATAAAAAACTTCTATGATTTTTAATTTCACAGAAGTAACTGGCTGCCTTTCCTCCTAGGCCCTTTAGCTTTGCGACCCTGCCTTTCGACAAGTGTGCCTTTTTTCTATGTGTCAACAACATTTCTGTTGTCTATTAATTTAGCGAATAAATTGTCCTACTTATTTAAATATTTATTTTCCCACTTATCATCCTTGGCACGCATGATGGCTTCGCCATCAAATGGCCTTTCGTTTTGAATTAGGAAATAAACACTCATAGCGCATTGAAGCATGTCGACTGCTTCTTCTTGAACATGAGAGTAGTCTCCGTGCTTGTAACTGGTTAATGCCTCTATAGAACTAACTAATTCGCCAAGCTCCTCAACAAGCTTTAAAATAGCTTTTTCAGGAGTCTTTTTGCTTGCTTTAATCAAGCGCTCAATCCTTTCGGATTCATTGAATATCGGATCCATTATTCAACCTCAATAAAGTATTGAACAGCTGCGATAACGGTGCTACCCATATTAATTTCAGTCTTTGTGCCGGTTTCGGTTTCATAGTCACTTCCATGGCCTTGAACCTCAGCCACATAATTAATAGACTGAAGATGAGGATATCCTGTATGATTTACGTTAAGGGTCATTAAAAATTCATTTAATTCTTGTTCGCCCTTACAAAATTTAACCTGTAGTCTTTCCATTATTTAATTGCCTCCATTGGGTCATAATCTGATGCTAATACGTCTTCTTTTGGTTCTGGTAGTTTAGGTTCTGGAATTTCTTCATTGACTTCTGGCTCATCTTTATCTAGCTCAATAGGCTTAATAAACTTCTCAAGTTTTTTAAGATAAGCATCTCTGTCTTTTTCTTTTTTCCAGCCGATAGTCTGAGAATTTCCGCCATCGGCTCCCCTAAATCTAATCTTATAGGGAAATTTATCTGATTTATCAGTATCAAAGGCGTCAATCCACCAAGTAAGGTCTAAATCGATGTAGTTAATTGACTCGCCAGCATATAATTTTAATTTCATTTATTTAGTCTCCTTTGGCTCGATGACAGGAGCAATATAATTCCAGTCATTTTCATGAATACTACAATCTTCTTTAGTATAAATATCATAATCTTCAGAATTATAAGCAAGTTTTGCTAGTAATTTTGCAGCATTTTCTTTTAATTCTGTGTCGATTTTTCGGTCGTCTTTTAAATAGCCGCCTATATCTACTAAATCTGAGTAATGCTTTGGATCCCAAGAAGCTCCAACTTCCCAGCCAAATTCATAAGCTACTCTGAGTAGGTTGTTGATTAATTCAATAATTTCCTGGTCCATATTACTCCTCATCTTTTGGATAGATTAATTTTTCAATATACTCACGGCCTTCGTCAACAAAGCGTGGGATATCGTTATCAATAATCCATTTAGAGACTTCAGTAACATCTAGCTTTTCACCACGAACTGATGAGAATGCGCAATTTAGATTACCGACTAAGCCTCTACCAAAGAAGTAGTAGCCATCGCCATCAAAATAGAAGTCGCCTGTTTTGCCATTATAGGTAATAAATGAATGGTCTCTAACAAGTCTGCCGTCAGGAAGCCTTAATTGAGTGTCTTTAATGCAGCAAGAGCCACGTTTTTGAACAGTAGGAAGGTTACCCCAAACAATGCCCTTCTCAGCCTCAATCTTAGCCATAGTATCTTTGAGGTTTAAACCTTGAAGAGACTTATGACTGAATAAGAATTGAGCCAAAGAATTGATTGAGTTTCTTTCTGCGTCCTTTTGACGCCAATAAACGCAGTTCGTGACATCTTCTCTTGGGACATTAAATGCCCTTGCATCAAAGTAAGCACCAGTTCTACGTTTAGTATCATAAACTAAATCAAACTTATCTGGCTCGCCTTTTTCTGCAAGTTGCTCAAGATAGAAATCATTAAAGTATTTATTGAACGCATAAGTTGCTAATGCGGCGCTGACAGAACAAATCTTTTGGACTTCATTGTCAAACCAGGCAGATGAATTATGCTTTTTATAATCAACTAAAACAAGGGTGATTTCATCCGATTGAGTATAGCCTAATACGCAACCTTGAATATTCTCACAAAGATATTTCATAGTAGCTTGCATAGTTTTGACCATCAATGGATCAAAAGGTTTTTGGAAACCACGACAGAATGTATGAAAATGACAACCATCAAGTCTGATGATGACTGGCATTCTGCTAACTAAGGTTGTTTTAGAAACAGCCTCGTATCTTTTCATTCTATCACCAAGTGAATCTTTAATCATAAATATTCTCCTTAATTTTCATATTTAACGTCTAAATAGTCACGTGGACTATATTGTTTTCTAATTAAAGCAATAAACTCTTCTTGTTTTGCCATTGCTTCTTCTGGAGTATCTGCATATCCTAATAATAATTTATCATAGCAGAACTTAGAATAGTCACTAACATTGCCTTCTTTATAATAGCCCTCAATAATCTTAGATAAATAAGCGTGTGGAGTCATGCCAATATCTTTGTGGCCATTAATAACTCTTTTAGGTTTTGTTTTCTTGATATCTGAACTATAAATATATCTGCTAATAGTTCCTTTTTCTGGGTCATAACCTAAGAAGAAGTGTCTAACTTTTGGTTTTTTGTAAACTGTTAAGGTATAGCGGCTCCAACCACTATCATCAAAATCAGCAGCACAATATAAAGTGCCAAGATAGATTTCAGTAGTCGTTAAATTGCTAACCAAAGCACCTGGATTGTAATTACTTCCAGCAGCTGCATTGGCACGTCTAGTAGCTTCATCTTTTTTAGCCTGTTCAAATAATTCCATATTTTCAGAGAAAGCTCCAACCTGAGTTCCCTTAACACGACCAAGCCAAACTTTTGTTGGGCAGACGCCATTAACAAAAGTATTTGTAATTAATAATTCAAGTAAGATATCAGCATTGATACCAACTAATAATTCTAATCCATCTGGACAAGTAATTCCACAGTTCCAGAAAGATAATTTGCCGCCTTGGCTGCTATTATCAGCTGAGTCAATAATTCTTAGTTTAAAATTACCATTGGTGTATTTATGTTGAATGCCTTCAACCTCTCTAGCTGTAGCTCTGTAAGCTTTTTTAGTCTCTTCAGAGCATTCCCACCAACTTTTGCCTTCTAAAATACTCTCATCATAAGCGGTTCCTTTTGCCCAATTTAAAGCAGTTTCGAGCATCTTTTTATTATTAGCATCAACAACATAGCCTTGGTGCATACCATTGGCTTTTGATTGATACCAACTATATTGAATTTGTTTTTCAACAATAATAATTTCTTCTGGAATTTTAACGTTTTGATAATCTAACATTTATTTATCCTCGAATTCTACTCTACAAGGAGTATCTGGGCCGAGATGTAATTCTTTTCCACAATGTGGACAATCGATTCCAGCATCTAAAACAATTCCACGACTTTGCCATTTAAAGTCATGATAATTGCATTCAAAAATACAACCACAATCTGGGCATGTTACTGTATAAATACGAACAGTTGGTTTTTGCTTATAGCCATCTCTAAGAATTTTAATCATTATTTTGTCTCCAAAAGCTTTAGGACATCATTAACAATAACGTCAGCAGTACTCATATTACCTGGTAAAACGGTATAATCAATATCATAGCTTGCTAATACAGACTTGATACCAACATCAACTCCCTTAGCTTCATCTTCTGTTTGATTACGACCATTAGGATTATATGTCTTTTCTCGTTCTAAAAGATAATTTAAATTATGATATTGGCTAAAACGATCGTAGCAGAAATTACTTAATACTCTATCATTTTGAGCGTAAAAGCAAGTAAGAATTAATGGTCTATCAGTAATGACTACATCAACCTTCCCATTTAATCTAAAAAGCCTATGAGCTTGTTTTGCAAAGATATAAAGTTCATCTTTAAATGTTTCGTTTCTTTGCTCCCAAACTAATTCTTTAGCAAATTCAGATGCCATTTCACAATCAACATCATGGTCTTTAAGCTTCGCAAAGATAGCAGCAGTTAGGGTAGATTTGCCAACACCTGGCCCACCCATCAAATTAACTACAATTGTATTCTTCATACTATTTTCTCTCCTTAAGCTTAAAACCTGCAAAAAGTCCAAGAACTAATAAGTTCAAAGCTCCTAAACAAATTCCATATGTCGCTAATATCATAATCATATGCTATCCTCCTACACAGGTAGTCCTAAATACAGACAGAACCACACAATTTCGAATACTATTACCATTACCCCTAATGATATTGAACTGCCCAATAGAATGGTTCTTGCAACTGCCCAATCCTTTTCTTCATGATGCTTGATAAAAAGCGTTAGACAGAAAGCAATTGAGACGGCTCCCACAAAACCAACAATAATCATTTCAGCTAATAAATTAGGTTCTGTCATATAATATTATACAATAATTAAAGAAAAACCACGCATGTTTTGCGTGGCTTTTTAATTAAATTTATTGACTATTCTTCGTCTTTTTTAAGAGCGCCTAAGGCTTTTGGACCTAAGTAGCCGAGTAAGACGGACTTAAGGTCAATACCTAGGGTTTTATTTAAACCAGCGAAGATTTGATCACCATGTTGTTGAATTTCTTCAACGAGTTTGGCTTCATTGCCGGAACCGTACATAGTGATTCCATCAATTTGTGCAAGCGCAGCAGCGATTGGCTCAGAGTAAGCTCTGACTGTTTCTGGCAAGACACCGCTATCTAAAACAAGTTTTAATGTAGCAGCATCATTGAATGCCTTCATAGCGTCTGCTTTTTCGCGAGTAGCCTTAGCTTCAGCTTCACCTTTTGCTTTAATACCTTCAGCTTCTGCAAGAGCAGCTTGCTTATTAGCATCAGCTTCTAATTTAACAGCTTCAGCGGCAGCAGCACGAGCGGCCTTTTGGGCATTAGCTTCAATTTCAACAGCCTTAGCAGCTTGTTCACGAGCAGCTTTTTCAGCTTCAGCTTTGATACGTTGAATTTCAGCGGCTTTCTCAGCTTCAACTTTAGCAGCTTCAGCAGCCTTTTGACGTTTAAATGCTTCTGCTTCTGCGAGTTTTTCTGCAGCATATTTGTCAGCATCAGCTTTCTTGTTAACTGTCGCGTTGAGTTTCTTTTCAGCTAATTCAACTTCGCGTTCTCCAAGTTCGACTTCTTTTTCTCTCTTGGCGATTTCAGCATTGGTTGTAGCAATGTTGATTTCTTCTTGACGTTTTTGTGCTTGAATTTTGTAAGCAGCGTCTGCGTCAGCCTTTGCAGTATCTGTTTTAATCTTTAATTCAGACTCTTTAAGGCTGTATTCTGTGTTCTTTTGAACAATATCAGTCTTTGAAGCGACTTCAGCCTCATTGGCTTCTTTTGCAGCTTTAGCACGAGCAATGGTAACGTCTCTTTCAGCATTTGCTTTAGCAATAGCAGCTTCTTTGCTGATTTGAGAAATGTTATCAATACCTAAGTTTTCAATAACATGGTTATTGTCAGAGAAGTTTTGAATGTTGAAATTAACTAATTCAAGTCCTAGTTTATTCATGTCAGGAATAACATTTTCCTTAACAGCTTCAGCAACACCTTTACGGTCTTGGACGAGTTGTCTAATACCAACAGTACCAATAATTTCACGCATGTTGCCTTCAAGAACTTGTTTAACTTGTTCAGTTAAATCTGCTTCACCCATACCGAGAGTAGCCTCAAAAGCTCTTTCGAGTAAATCTGGATCGCTTGAAACTTTAAGGTTTGCAACGCCATCAACATTAATATTAATAAATTCATTTGTAGGAATGGATTCACGTGTCTTAATGTCAACTTGGAATACCTTAAGAGATAATTTATCTTTTCTTTGTAAGAATGGCAATCTCCAACCAGCCTTTCCTCTTAAAATTTTTCTTTTGCCTAAGCCAGAAATCATGATGGCTTCATCTGGTCCAGCTTTAGTATAAGCACAAGCAAGGAAGATGATTAAGAAGAGCAAGAAGGCTCCGCCAACACTTAAACCGATAATAGCACCTAATGGCATCATAATGTAATGTCTCCTTTCGATTAGTTTTTATTATCAATATATAATACAGTCTTATTAACCTATTCTTGCGAATAATTTGCAAAATAATTTTGAATTAATACAACTGGAGTACCTTTATCACCAGAACCAGAAGTAAGATCAGCAAGAGACCCAAGTAAATCGGTCAACTGACGAGGCGTTGTTCCCTCAGAATCCATTTTTCCTGTCAAATCCTTGTCCTTTTTGCTGATTTCGTCCTTAATGGCCTTATTTAATTTCTTACCGGATAAGTCTCTAAATTTATTATCCGCAAAATATTTCAGCTTGATTTCGTTTGGTGTTCCATTTAATCCATCTGTATGGAATGGCGAAACAACAGGGTCCGCTAATTCCCAGATTTTTCCTTGTGGGTCTTTGAACGCGCCATCACCATAGACCATGACTTCGACGTGCTTTTTAGTCTTCTTGAAGATTTCATCTTGAACCTTATGAACTAACTCATCGCCATGTTCTGGGAAAAGCTTTAAAACGAAATCACTTACTTTGTTTGACCCAAGAACGCCATATTTAGAATTATAATTATGCGTATCGTTTGGGGTAGATAGGATATCGCTTAGTAGAATTACTTGCTTTGCTCCAGCTTCTTCCAGTCTAGCCTTAGTTAGGAATCTGGTGTGGATATCTGCAGCAATAACTGTTTTGGTTCTCTTTAAAACGGCGGTTGGGTCATTAGATAAGATAACTTCTACACCACAGTCGCACTCATGAATAAGGTCTTTGTAATATTGAATATAGTCAATACCGGTAAACTCGTGTTTTGTTTCACCAAAAATTTTCTTAAACTCACCATCAGTTAACGTATCATCCACAGACACGCCATGTTTGTATAGGTCCATTTCAGAAATAAGGTGGTTGCCAACTTCATCAGACGGGAAAGAAAGAACCAATACAATCTTTCCAGCAGCTCTTGCAATGCCTTTTAAAATGACAGAGAACCTATTTCTCGATAAGATTGGAAATACTACACCAATAACCTTATTCTCGCCAACTTTATTAATAATATCATTAGCTATGTCTGAAACATTAGCATAGTTACCGTCAGTTCTAGCAACGATAGACTCAGTAATAGCAATAACGTCTTTATCATTAAGCTTTAAATGTTCTCTTTTAGATGCTTTAATGACTGCTTTAACTACTTCACCGGCAAGATCATCGCCGGCTTTTAGAATTGGTAGTTTAATACCAACTGATTTTGTTCCAATGTATTTACTCATTATTTTTCCTTATAAAATTTAACGTCTTCCGTATCTAAGTGGTGGAAGAACATACCACATATGAATTGTAAATCAACCTCTCTGTCATTCAAATTGACTTCAAAATTGCTGCTGAAGTTCATTTTGCTGCCATCCTCTTGATGGCCATATCTTACTTTAACAACAATAACTGGGTCATCTGCTCTATCGCTGGAGCAGAAATCCATAGAAATTTCGGCTACTTCAAGCCATAAGCCATTGCCGGTATAAATTTCTTTTAATGTTCTAAATAGAGCATCTTCAAGTATTAATACTCCACCCTTTTCAACTATATTTATTCGCATAAACTACTCCTTTTCTAAGATATTTCTTGCGATATAGATGCCGCTCGCTCCAGCCTGTGCCAAACCACGAGTGATTCCAGCACCATCACCACCGACATAAAGATTATCTATTCCAATAACCTCTAATTTGTCTGTGATTTCTGGGTGCGCAGAATAATATTTCGCTTCAACTCCATACAATAACGTATGGTCTGTCGCAATACCTGGAGTAATTGTGTCTAATGCTTGAATCATTTCAATAATGCATTGCAATGTTTTATGTGGCAAGCAAAGACTTAAATCGCCAGGCACTGCTTCCTTAAGTGTCGGAACCGTAAAGCATTCTCTGATTCTTTTCTCAGTGCTTCTACGTCCCTTCTTCAAATCGCCATAAGATTGTACCAATACCGTTCCACAAGCCAATTGATTGGCTAATGCTGAAATACGTTTGGCATATTCGTCCGGTTTATTGAACGGTTCTCTAAAATGATGAGTAACCAATAGGGCAAAATTAGTATTATCGCTATGAAGGCTTGGGTCTTTATAGGCATGTCCATTGACATTAACGACGCCATCATAATTCTCAACGACTACTTGACCGCCTGGATTGGAACAGAAAGTCCTTACCATTAAATCATTAGAAGCCCTAAAAATAAACTTGCCTTCGTAAAGATTTTTGTTAATCTCTTCCATGACGACATTAGGACATTCGACACGAACGCCAATATCGACACGGTTTTGCTTCATCTTCACATTATAAGAATCAAACAATTCTGTAAGCCACTTGCTGCCTTCTCTTCCAACTCCAAGCACTATGTTTTCACCATATATTTCTTCGCCAGAATCTAAGACAACACCAACAGCTTTACCATTTATAAGAATTAAGTTAGAAACATTTGTTCTGAACCTCATTTCGATTTTTTTGCTTAAATCATCGAAAATCGCTTTCAAAATCTTAATATTTTCTTCAGTTCCTAAATGTCTTACTCTGCTTCTGAGAAGCTTTAAACCGGCGCCAATGGCCTTTTGTTCGATTTTTCTTACTTCTTCAGTATAAGGATCGGTGACATCAGTAGTGGCACCGAACGAAAGATTTATAGAATCTTCGTATTCTAAGAGCTCTAGTAATTTATCGTCGCCGATATATTCACCTAACCAACCGCCATACTCTGTAGAAATGATAAATTTCCCGTCAGAATAAGCGCCTGCGCCACCAAAGCCATTAGTAATAGAACAAGCTGGATAGCATTCATTGTGTCCTTGAGGATTCTTTGGACAATGGTCTATCTTATGCTCTAACACTGGACAATGCCTTTGATAGATGGGTGAACCTCTATCGATAAGAAGCACTTTATAATTAGGATTTTTATTTATAAGTTCATATGCGCACATGTAGCCACAAGGGCCGGCGCCGACAATAATAGTATCATATGTCATAAGCATTGTTATTATACAGTCTATTTTTCTTTATCTTTATACCAATATTCTAATTTATCTTCTTCGACAATCCTGTCTATCAGGTCTGCCTCTTCTGAAAATTCTTCCTTATAGTAATCTGCATATTCTCTATTTTTTAATCTAGCTCTAAATGGCTTATCATACCCATGGAATTCAAGAATTTCTTCTCTAGTGGCTGGATATTTTTCGGGATTATGTTCTTTATAATACTCGCTTAAATCTTTAATA
>Ga0265298_10011980_pt1 | contig 10095 bp, 5 predicted proteins | sample AusTroGonzalo_MG_3_FD_193486 | JGI IMG/M metagenome (GOLD analysis project Ga0265298, IMG submission 193486) | Bovine rumen microbial communities from tropical cattle in Woodstock, Queensland, Australia - Gonzalo_01 | ecosystem: Host-associated > Mammals > Digestive system > Stomach > Rumen ... | reverse complement strand
AAAGGGGGCCACGTCTTCCCGTTATCTGGGCAGCCTACAGTGGATCGAGGATGCGGGGATCATCTCCCGCTGTTACAACCTTTCGCTGCCGGAACTTCCGCTGAACGGAAGCGCAATGGAAGATGTCTTTAAAGTTTATATGAAAGACACAGGTCTTTTTATAGCGATGCTGGAAGACGGCACACAGTTTGAAGTGCTCCAGGGAAAGCTTTACGGTTACAAGGGCGCGATTTTTGAGAATCTGGCTGCCGATTTTTTTGGCAAGATGGGGCGGCGGCTTTACTATTACCACAAAGACTCCGGGCTGGAAGTTGATTTTGTGATGCGCTGGCGGGGACTGTGCACCCTGGTAGAGGTAAAGGCAACGACGGGCAATGCGAAAAGTATTAAAACGATACTGAGTCACCCGGAAAAATATCATGTGGAACAGGCGTTGAAGCTTGGCGATTATAACATCGGGCGTAACGGTAAAGTATTGACCTTACCTCTTTACATGGGTTTTCTGCTGGATGCGTATTGAGGAGAGAACAGTTTCTGTATACAGCGGGAATGTTGTTGGAAATAAAGCTTAAAAAATTCCATCGTAAGAAGGATTGCACATACCAGAGCAGGAGGATCGGGCATGAATCCTAAAGAGAGATTTTGTTTTGACAATAGGACACAGGAAATACTGGAACACCTGGACATTCCGTTGGCAATTTATCAGTACATTGACAAACGGATCGTGACGGTTGCGATTTCACAGGGGTTTTGCGACGCGTTCGGATTCAAGAAACTGGAGGACGCATATCATGCTATGGACAACGATATGTATCGCGCTACCCATCCTGACGACAAGACACGTGTAGCGGATGCTGCGTACCGTTTCGCCGCCTTTGACGCTCCTTACGATATTGTATACCGGACCCGGACCCTGAAAGACCCGGATTATATTGTTCTACATGCTTTTGGCAAGAGCATCTGTCCCAGGCCAGGGATACGTCTCTGCCTGACCTGGTATGCTTACGAGGGACAGTATTCACCGGATCAGGGAACGTATGAGAGCGTCCTGAATCAGACCCTTACCCATTTTTTGGCGGAAGAAAGTCTGTATCACGGCACGTATTTTGATTATATGACCGGCCTGCCCAATATGCCCCATTTTTACGAACTGGCTGAAGCCGGCAGGAAAAGGATGCAGGAACAGAAGGTTGATTCTGCGGTCCTCTTCTTTGACCTGACAGGCCTGAAGAGTTTTAACCGGCGGCACGGTTTTGCCGAAGGTGACCGTCTGATCCGCGCTATCGCGACTGTTCTGGCAAAGCATTTCAGCAGTGAAAGCTGCGCCCGTTTCGCTCAGGATCATTTCACTGCCTTCGCGCCGGAAGAGGGATTGCGGGAACGTCTTGATGCAGTGATTGCAGATTGTGTAAAAGCCAACGACGGGAAAAGCCTTCCGATCAGAATCGGGGTGTATCCGGACCGGATCGAAGACGTAGAAATCGGCACAGCCTGCGACCGCGCGAGGCTGGCGGCGGATGTCTGGAAGAAGCGCAAGGAATCTTACTATTCATTTTTTGATATGGAGATGATGGCGGAAGAAAAGAACCGTCAGGAAATCATCGATAATCTTGATAAAGCCATTGAAGAAGGCTGGATCCAGGTGTATTATCAGCCCATCATCCGCTCCACCAATGGAAAGATCTGCAATTTCGAAGCGTTGGCCCGCTGGAATGATCCGGTACGCGGGATACTGACGCCGGCATCGTTTATTCCGGTTCTGGAAGAAGCCATGCTGATCCCCAAGCTGGACCTATGTGTGGTGAGGCAGGTTTTGCAGGGAATGAAAGAAGGCCTGCGAGCCGGCACCCGGATTTTGCCTGTTTCCATTAACTTTTCCCGTGCGGATTTTGAAGCCTATGACCTGGTGCATGAGATCTGCACGCTGGTGGATGCGGCGCAAATTGACCGGAAACTGATCATTATCGAAATCACGGAAAGTATGGTGGGCAGTGATTTCGAATATATGAAGCAGCAGATCGAACGGTTCCGCGCCCAGGGCTTCCAGGTATGGATGGATGACTTCGGCAGCGGGTATTCATCCCTGGACGTTCTGCAGAGCGTGAAGTTTGACTTGATTAAATTTGACATGGGGTTTATGCGGCGGCTTGACGAAGGGGAAAACGGGAAGATCATCCTCAGAGAGATGATGAAGATGGCCATTTCCCTGGGGGTCGACACCATTTGTGAGGGCGTGGAAACGGCAGATCAGGTTCGTTTCCTGCAGGAAATCGGCTGCTCAAAACTGCAGGGTTACTATTTTATGAAGCCCGCGCCGGCTGACCGGATTCTGGAAAAATACAAAGTAAACAGACAGGAAGGCTTTGAAGATCCGCAGCAATCCGGTTATTATGACACAATGGGACGGGTCAATCTCTATGACCTTTCCTTCCTGGCCAACATAGACGACAGCGCAACAAAGAATACCTTTGATACGGTTCCCATGGGTATCATGGAAGTCAACAGCGACGGGGACAAGGTGAAGTACGTCCGCAGCAACCAGTCTTTCCGTGATTTTATGAAACGTGCGTTCCACCTGGATCTGTCCGATCCGGATCAGGAATATCCGATTCAGAAAGACGATCACGGTTCCGATATCAGGAAAGCCATTGCCCAGTGCCATACCAATGAGAACCGTGCTTTTATCGACGAGGAACTGGAAGACGGTTCGATTCTGCATTCCTTCATGCGGAGGATTGTAAAGAATCCGGTGAACGGGAAGGAATCCTTCGCTCTTGCCGTGCTCTCCGTAACGGAGCCGGACGAGAGCAAAAAATATGCGGAAATTGCCAAAAAGCTTCAGCAGGAAACCGTATCGTTAGGCAGGATCGCCGCGTTGTCTCCGGATTACATCGTTTTGTATATGATCGATCCCGAGACGGGCCACTATACCCAGTACAACGCCTCGAAGGCCTATGAAGACGTTGGCCTGGCCAAGCTGGGAGAAGACTTCTTCGCCGATGTGATATCTGAATCTCCGAAGGCCATTGCCCCGGAAGACCTGGAGAGACATTTGCGGGTGCTCACGAAAGAAAACATGCTGTCTGAAATACATAAGGACGGTTCCCTGATTCATAATTACCGCATGCTGATGGACGGAAAACGCGTACCGGTTAGCCTGCGGGCCACGCTGATTAGGGAAAATGATAAAGAAAAGATCATCCTTGGCATAACCAATGACGAGGAGGAATACAGGCGCAAGCTGGAACGGGCCTACAAACAGGCAAGCAGCACTGCCGCCATTTATACCCACATCGCCCATGCGCTGGCCCGGGGCAGCACGGATCTGTTCTATGTCAACCTGGAAACCGGTGATTTCATAGAATATCACACCGATGACGAGCGCGGCGTGCTCAACGAGGCGCGGCGCGGCACGGCTTTCTTTGAGCGGTGCAAGCAGGAAGCAAAGCTGTACGTGCATCGGGACGACCAGGCCGCCATATTAAAGGTCCTGGACCTCCGGCTTCTCACTGAGAGGCTTGACAAAAATAAGGTGGTTGAATTTACTTATCGGAGAATTGATAAGGGCAGAGCCTTCTATGTGTTGATGAAGATTTCACGCATGGAGGACGATAAACGCTTCATCGTCATATCCGTTTCCGATATCGATGAACTGATGCGGAAACGCCGGGCGGAGGAACGGGTACAGGATGAACGCACCATATACGCCCGTCTCCACGCCATTACGGGAAACAATATTGTAGTCTACGTGGTGGATCCGGAGAACGGTGATTACCATGAATTCAGTGCCACTGATGATTATGAAGAGAGCTTAAAGCAGGCAAAGGACGGAACGGACTTTTTTGCCAAGGTCCGGGAAGAAGCCAGTATCTATAACCATCCGAACGATTTGGAATTCTTCCTTTCGTTGTTTACCAAAGAGAACATCCTGGCGGAAATTGAACGCAGCGGGATCTTTACTCTGAAATATCGCCTCATGTTTGAAGACAGGCCCTTACACGTCCAGTTGAAAGCGGCTATGGTGGAAGAGAAAGAAGGAAAGCGTCTCATTGTCGGCCTCACGGACATCGACGCGCAGGTCAGACAGGAGAAGGAACTTGGAAGGCTTCTGGCGCAAGCGCAGACCGAGGCAAATATTGATGCTCTCACAGGAATCAAGAACAGGCATGCGTATTTAACGGCGGAAGCACGGCTGAATCAGCAGATAGAGGAACATACCCAGGCGCCGTTTGCCATCGTGATGCTGGACGTGAATGACCTGAAAAAGGTCAATGATACGGCGGGTCACCAGGCAGGCGATCAATACCTGAAGGATGCATGCAAAATCGTATGTAATACGTTTAAGAGGAGCCCGGTTTTCAGAGTGGGCGGAGACGAATTCGCGGTGATCGCGAGGGGTGATGATTATGCGCGCATTGAAGAACTGATTGAAATGATGAACGATTACAATGCGGAAGCAGCCCGTACAGGCGGAATCGTGATCGCCTGCGGTATGGCAAAGTATGATAATGACGCCAGCGTGGCCCCTGTGCTTAAGCGCGCGGATCATAATATGTACGAGAATAAGAGCAAACTGAAAGGAAAACTTTGAGGTTTAAGATTGTAACGCAATGAAGGGCAGACACTTGCCAAATTGATGCCGCAAAGGGTAAATGCCATGAAAGGATCCTTTTCGAAAAAGAAAAAAACAATCCTTGCCAGAGCCATTGTGCTGGGGCTTTGCCTCGGCGTGTTTTCCCATTCCCGTGCGGCGAACCCGTCAGACTTTGAAACGCCGGAGTATTTCAAAAGTACCGGACTGGAAATCATCAACGCGGCGGCAGCCTATGCGAAGGGTTACACCGGCAAAGGCGTCACGATCGGCGTCAGCGATGACGCGATCAACTTTACGTCGCCGGAGTTCAGTACGAAGCAGAATACCACGCTGTTGCCCGATGTTTTTCCAACGTACCAGACGTATGAAGGTAAGGTGTATACCGTGGACGATGAGAAATACTGGAGCTTTTTCGATCATGGGAGTCATGTGGCCGGTATCGCCGCGGCCAGCCGGAACGATTTGGGTATGCACGGCGTGGCCTTGAATTGAAAGATACGCGCGTCGGTCTGTATGCAGGCTACAACAAAGCGGGAAAAGAAGCCCTGGCATGTGCGGCCCTATGTAAACGCGCAGGACAAGACCCACTTCGTACTGTCCATCGGCGGCGACGCCAGCTTCACCCGGGGCCGTCACGACAAAGACTGGTCCTGTGCTGTAACGGTAAAGAGAATGTGGTAAGGCTTGAAAAAAGGAAAAAGGGATTCTGGGATTTCACTTAAAAGTGATTTCCCGGAATCCCTTGTTTTTTGCGATTTTCTGGGGTTATTCGTCTTGCTTCGCAGCTGATGGAATTGTCACGGTTACAACGGTTCCGCCGCCTGCCCGGGGACGGATTGTCATTTTTCCGCCGCACATCATTTCCAGCCGTTGCCGTATGTTTTCCAATGCGATATGCGGTTCGGAATTGTCTGCGGCAGGCGCAAAGCCGGGGCCGCTGTCCTCCACGGTGATCTCGCTGCCGGCCCTGGTCTCCCGGGTCCGTATGGAGATGCGAAGGGGACCGTACTCCGGATCCATGCCGTGCTTGACGGCATTTTCCACAAGGGGCTGCAGGGTCAGCGGCGGCACGCGAAACTCCTTATGGGGCGTATCGTAGTCCACCAAAAGGCTGTCCTCGAACTGGACCTGCTCTACGGCGAGATAAGCGCGGGTGTGCTCCAGTTCGTCGGCAAAGGGAACAGTACCCTCGCTGGCAATGGCGGTAAAGTTTTTACGAAGATAGGCGGTGAAGTCCATCGTCACCTGCTGGGCCTTTTTGGGATTCTGCGCGCAGAGGTAATAAATGCTCATCATGGCGTTGTAGATGAAGTGAGGCCGCATCTGCAGCACCATGATGCTGGCGCGCTGTTGGGCAATTTCCCGCTGTTGGTGCATATATTGGTCAATCTGATTATACAGGATAATGCCGAACAAGGAAAGCGTGGAGAAAACCTCGCCGATGAAAGGGAGAATAGGGATGAAGAAAAACGTATGGACAATCCAGGTAGCCATCAGCGGGATCAGATGGACGAGGAAGGCTGCGAAGTATTTTGGGGGCAAGCTGCTGCGCCTTCGGATTACGCCAGTCAGATTGAGAAGCAAGAGCATGGTTATGGGAGCCATCAGCAGGGAATGCCAGGGGCCGCGGTAAAACTGGTTATCGGGCGTAATGTAGTACAGGAAGGTCGAGCATTGGGCGATTCCCAACAGGATGAAGTATATACCCCACAGGACGATGGCCGCGCGGAAAAGCCTGCTTCCCTGCCATCTTTCCCCGCAGGTGCGCAACAGGTAAGCCGTAAACATGGGAATCGGCAACGAGATAAGGAGATATTCAAAATAGGTGGCGGTTCTTTCTACCGTTGCCATGTCTGGATTTTCCCATACCAGGCAATCAATGAGTCCGGACACGATGAGCAGCATAATCGTTGCAAACAGGCTCATGAAGAAGCGTCTGTTCCACTGTTCTGTGCCGGGCATGATGGCAGCAACTCCCATCCCCAGCGCAGTCAGGGTCAGCATTGCGCCGATCAGGCTGAAGGCAATCAGAGTCAGCCAGTCAGTCATACCTCTGCACCTCCCGAAGAAAACGGATACCGGAGGGTTTTGAGCTGCGCCCGGACGGCTTCCGCCGTAATCGGCTTGAGCAGAAAGCCGCTGGCCCCGGTGCTCCATGCGTCAAAGGAATACTCAACGTGCGCGGTCAGATACACCACATTGGTGAGGGGATTAAGCGCAAGCAGCGTGCGGCAAAGGTCAAGCCCGTTTGTTTTTCCTATCTCGATATCCAGAAAGGCCAGCGCGATCCGGTTGGCTTTTGCGTATTCGACCGCTTCCGACGGCCGGGTAAAACCCGTGATGGTGGCGCCCGGCATCACCTCTTCCAAAATGGGCAGGGCCCCGGAGAGGAATATTTTTCTGTCGTCCACCATGATGACAGTCGGGGCGTCATCGCTTTCTGCCGCCGCCGAAAGCAGCGTATTCATGTCTATGCCGAGGCACTGGGAGAGCCGGGAGATCATCATGACGTCCGGCAGACGGCTGCCGGTTTCCCAGCGGGCAACCGTGGAACGGGTCACATACATCTGCGTGGCCAGTTCCCGCTGCGAAAGGCCCTTGTTTGTTCTCAGTTTTTTCAGGGTTTCTGCAAACAGTCTTTTCATTCTATTTCTGCTCTTTCTGTTTTTTCAGTGTGGTTTCCGGTTTTTACTTTATTTTAACAATACAAAGCGGTAAAAGCAAGCGTGACGTTCTGGAACACCCCTTGATTGAAACGGCAAAAGATGAGAAAATTGTATAATAAGGAAAGTCTGTATAATAGCGAAACAATTGTATGATAATAAAGGAGAAACACGATGAAAAAATCTAATCTTTTTTGCCTGGCCCTTCTTGTGGGACTGCTTGCGGAATGCCATTCGGCGGCTGCCGTAATACCAGCAGGGGGCGAGGGTATAAATACTCAGATTGATCGCACGAGTGCCGGTGCGCAGATGGAACGGGACCGCCAGGCTATGGAGCGTGAGCGGGTCATGGAACAGATTGCGGAGGATGAGGCCGCTAAAAAGAACAAGGTGGAACAGGGGGAAGCTCCTTCTGCAGAGCAGGCAGAAACGGAAATCAGTTTTGCATTGCAGCAGGTGATTTGGAACCCCTCGGAGATTCTGACAAAGGAACAGATCCAGGCTGTTACGAATGCCTATATCGGAAAGCAAATCACCCTGAAGGACTTGCGTGAGATGGCAGACAAGATCACGAACCTCTACCGGGATAAGGGCTACATGACCTGCGGGGCGGTGCTGCCCCCGCAGCGGATCCATGACGGGGTGGTGGAAATCCGGCTGATCGAAGGCAAGACGGGGAAGGTCACCCTCACGGGGAACCGTTTTACCCGGGACGGGTATATCATGAACCGTCTGGGCCTGAAGGAGGGAGAAATCGCCAATACGGACAAACTGAACCGGGATCTGCGCTGGTTCCAGGGGACCAATGACGTCCAGCTCCGGGTGGTGATGAAGCCCGGCGCCGAGGAAGGCACTACAGACTACGACATCATGGCCTTTGAGCCAAAGAACCAGTCCGTGACCCTATACACGGACAATGACGGTTACGAAAGCAGCGGTCGCTGGCGGGCCGGTATTTTCTACAACATGAAGAGCGTGACAGGACACCGGGATTCCCTCCGGGCACACTTCATCGGGAGCCGGGGCACTAAGGCCTGGTCGCTGGGTTACAGTGTTCCCATTTCTAAAAAGGGAATGCGGCTGGACCTGGACTATTCGGGCAATAGAACGAAAGTGGTTAAAGGAGAACTGGAACCCCTGGGCGTGAAAGGCAAGTCGAAGTCTTTTTCCGCAACATGGCGGGTGCCCTTCCATGTGACGGAACATTCCCGCCACGAAGCGGGTCTCCAGTACGTCCATCAGAAGGCAGAAACGGATCTGGGGCATGGGCAAGTCCCATGGGTGGATGACAGGATCAATCGGGTGATACCCTATGTTTCCTTCACCCATTACGGGAAAGACAGCGTACTCTATCACAAACACTCCTTTGTCTGGGCACGGCGGCGCGACATTGACGGAGATTCCGACACGGGAAAGCTTTACCGGCTCTCCTCCTTCTGGCAGAAACGCAATACGAACGGGCAGTTCTGGCAGGCCCGGCTTGACGCACAGTTGGGCTCGGGTGACAACCTTGCCGCTTCGGACCGCTTCTTCATTGGCGGTGTCAACAGCGTCCGGGGTTATGAAGAAGGCTTCATCGGCGGCAGCCGGGGCATTTCGGCGGGCCTTGAGTACCATATTCCCGTGGACAAAGAGAAACGCTTCTTCGTGTACCCCTTCTTCGACTGGGGTATGGTGAGCGGATACGCCGCACCGGAGCATAATAAGCTGATGAGCGCGGGCATCGGCATTGAAGCAAGGTACAAGCATCTGTACAGCACGTTGACCGTAGGATTCCCCTTCAAGAAGGACTTTTACGATGAAAAGATAGACAACGCCAGGGTGGACTTCTCCCTGTCGGCTACGTTTTAACAGATAGATAGAAGGCTGAACAGATAGAAAAGAAACTGGCAGAAAGAGGTATCTGCATATGACTTACGGATATTACAGCAATAAACGGGGACGTAAGCAGTCCCGGTCCAAAACCAAACAGCTGGAAGTGCGCAGGATTCTCGCCTCCCTGGCCATGGCGGCAGGGATTCTTGCCTATCCTTTTGGCGCCGCCGAGGCGACGGATCCGGCGATTGCCAGGAAAGACGGACTTCCAGATACGGTTCCGGCTATTGTTAAGAATGGGAATGTTTATACTATTGCTCCGGAAGGGAGAAGCGGCGATTTTGCGTACAACCGGTTTAAGGAGTTCACTCTGAATGCGAACCAGATTGCAAACCTCAAATTCGGTAATGGTAGTGGTGATGCAGCCACTCTTGCCAATCTGGTGAGCAGCAAGGTCTCCATCAACGGCATTGTCAATGCCGTGAAGGATGGGAAGATTGACGGGCATCTCATCTTTTTAAGTCCCAATGGTATTGCTGTAGGGCCAACCGGCGTCATCAATGCAGGACAGTTCACGGGCATCGTGCCCACGGAAGCGGCTTTTAACACGATGTACAATTCCGCCACTCCCGAATCGGCCATCACCAAGGCCGCCATTGACAAGATCATCACCGACGGCGCCTATGCCGCTGTGAAAACCGATGCAGAAGGCGGCACTACAGGCACTATTGACATCAGCGGGAAGATCAACACTCACAGCGGCGTCATGCTGGGCGCAGGCATCATAAACATCAATGACGGTGCCGTGATTCAGAGCACGAAAAGTCTAAATTTTAAGGATTTGGTGAATATCAAGCAAGGAAGTGACATTACCACAAATGCCGGGTTGGAAAACATTTCGGCTGAAACGGCTGTCGAAGGCTCTGGCGGCGACATCATCCTTACGGCAAAGCAGACATCTGTAGTCAAGGACACCAAGACTGAAAACAATACAACTACTGCCAATCCCATCCAGGGAAACGG
>Ga0265298_10011978_pt1 | contig 10096 bp, 9 predicted proteins | sample AusTroGonzalo_MG_3_FD_193486 | JGI IMG/M metagenome (GOLD analysis project Ga0265298, IMG submission 193486) | Bovine rumen microbial communities from tropical cattle in Woodstock, Queensland, Australia - Gonzalo_01 | ecosystem: Host-associated > Mammals > Digestive system > Stomach > Rumen ... | reverse complement strand
TCTAAGCTTTGCTAACTCACAATGGAACAACGGTTCCTTTACAGCATTCTTATTATTAATTCTTGTTCTTCTTACCATGTGGGGCACTAATGGTAGAAAAACAGAGGAAGTGCGAGGTGGCTTATGGTAAAGAAAATTCTCGCAAAATCCTATATATATTTGATACTTTTACTAATGTATCTACCTATTTTAGTGCTCATCGCATTCTCTTTCTCAATCCGTACATCAATCGGTGATGGATTCGAATTTGGAACGGATTTATGGGCAAATTTATTTACTCCAGGAGAAAAGATTGCTGTTGAAATTTGGACAGCTCTTGGAAATACACTTATTGTCGCTATTGTTTCAGCAATTGTTGCAACAATCTTAGGAACTTTAGGCGCAATCGGTGCATTCTATTCTGGAAAGAAAGCCCAAAAGGCTATTGAAGTTTCAACACAAATTCCTGTTTCAAACCCTGAAATTGTTATGGCTTTAAGTCTTGTTGTTATGTTTGTCTTTATTGGCATTCGTTTCAACTTCTGGACACTTTTATTAGGTCACGTCATTCTTGGATTGCCATTTGTCTATCTTTCTGTTAGACCAAAATTGATCCAAATGGATCCTAATTTATATGAAGCCGCATTAGATTTAGGATGTTCTCCAAGACAAGCTCTTGGAAAAGTAGTTGTTCCTCAAATCTTACCTGGTGTTGTTTCAGGTTTCTTACTTTCAGTAACACTATCATTAGATGATTTTATTGTTACTGCATTCACACGTGGTCCAGGCTTATTAAGTGGTAGTAAAACAATCGAAACTTTATCTACTCTTATTCAAGCTAAACTTAAGAAAGGTGCAATTCCACCTGAAATGAGACCATTAACATTAATTATTTTCTTAGTTGTTTTAGGTGTTGCTATCTTCTTAGCAGTCCGCAAAAACAACGAAGCTAACAAAGTTAAAGAAAGGAAGGGAAGAATAAATGCATAAATTTAGTAAATCATTTTTAATGTTATCTTTACCTTTACTTTCAGTTTTTGCTTTAAGTGGTTGTGGTAAAAAAGACGCAGTACGTGTATTACGTATTCTCAATTGTGAGGACTATATTTACGAATATGAAAACGGCGATGAAGAATATTCTTCAGGCGGTAATGATTACAAGATGGATATGGTCGATCAATTTATTGAATATTGGAAAATCAATCACGAAAACGAAGAAATTGAAATCGTTTATGATACTTTTGATACCAACGAAACAATGTTCAACGAATTAAAAACCGGCAAGACAACATATGATGTTATCGTGCCATCTGACTATATGGTTCAAAAATTATTATCAAACAATATGCTTGAAAAGTTTGATGATGATCAATTTGATGCTTTATGGGAAAACATTTCGCCTTATCTTAAGGATAAATTTGAAGGAATTAAGGCTGAAAATGGTGAATCAATTGTTCAATATTCCATTCCTTATATGTGGGGAACAGTTGGTGTAATGTATAACCCAAATTATTACAAAAATGAAAAAGGCCTTGAAGAAGACAAGGTTCACGAATTATTCGCTGATTGGGATTCTTTATATGGTAAAGAACTTCAAGGTTCATTCTCAATTAAAGACTCAGTTAGAGATACATATGCTGTTTCATTAATTCACGCCTATAGAGATGAAATTGCAGAAGTTTCTTCAAATGAAGAACTTACAACGATTTTTAATAGACATGAAGCAAATAATATCGCTGATGTTAAAGCTGATATGCTTAAGTTAAAAGAAAACGCATTTGGTTTTGAATGTGACTCTGGCAAAACAGATATGACCGCTGAAAAAATCGGTGCGAATATGTGCTGGAGCGGTGATGCTACCTGGGCAATTACTGAAGCAGAAGAATTTGATCTTGAATTATATTATTCAATTCCAACTGCATATAATGGCGACGAAACAAAAGGTGCTTCAAATGTTTGGTTTGATGGTTTCTGTATGCCAAAAAGTGCTGATTTACATAAAGACTTAGCGCAAGAATTTATCAAATTCATGTCTCAACCTGAAAATGCAGCTCAAAACTGTTATTGTGTCGGTTACACACCAGGTGTTGCAGGTGATGCAATGCTTGATTACGTCTATGACTCTTACGATGTAAGAGGAGCTGTCGGAGAACTTTCCGATGAAGAATATGTTGAATACGATTTAAGGTATTTCTTCAAAGATTCTTTAAACGAATATAGCGAAGCGGATGCAATTATTCATGCATATCCAGAAGTTGTTGGACGTCAATTAACTGCACAATATCCTTCAAATGATATTTTAGATAGACTTGCAATTATGAATGACTTTGGTCCTGAAGGTAACGTTAGATTACTTGACATGTGGGAACAAGTCCGTACTAATAAACTCCCTGTTTGGGGAATTATCGTAATTGCAGTTGAAGGCGCAGGTGCAATCGCTCTTGCGGTCTACCTTATTGTTCACAAAGTAAACCGCAAACGCTTTAAAAAGCACAGATCTGCTTAGAAATTATATTTCTTTGAAATAAGCTGAATATCACTAAATAATCTAGGATAAGAAACGACTACTGTAAATCTATAGAAGTCGTTTTTTATTTCGCGATTTGGATATCTTCCTTTTGGTCTAAGTACGAATGGTCCAACGTGGACTACTGATTCCATAAAATCCCAGCTTTTAAAATCAATATGTCTCATGAATTGTTTCCTGCTCATAAGTAAGCCGAAATCTTCATCGCCATGATAGAGTATATCTGCTTGATTTGCTAATGGATTAACACCTTGGAACATAACTCTATCGGCAAAAATCTTAATAAAATCCTTACTTTTATTGAATTGTTCATTAAGTTTACGAATTCTATCATGATATTTGACCATGACTTGGAAATTAGTAAGTCTATTTTCTCCTGTTCCGTTAGTGGTGCCGTCTCCAAAATGGAATAATAGATAGCTTTCGATTGTATAATCATCGAATCCACTTTCTTTTAAGAAGTTTGTAAAACGATCTAATTTTTCTTCATGAACACCTTCAGCAGTTCCACATTTTACAGAGATATATCTAATCTCTTCTTCTTGATAAATAACAATATCTGGTTTGATATAGTCTTCAGCTTTGCAACATTTGATTCTTTTATTTCGATCAAATTTTGGAATCGCATGCATGACTAAATTCCTGAGATTGTTATTAAGTTCGTCATACATCTTGTTATTGATTGCAAGTGCTAGACGTTCTTCGTTTAGATGGCCAGTATTGTAGCTCATAACTAGGCCTCCTTTCCGAGGCGAAATTATCTTTCCCTCTATATTTATATCCAGAAAAAAATCACGAAATTGTGAAAAAATTTTTTTGATAAATATTTTATATATAAAATTTTTATCATTTTTTTGTCATTCTGAGACACACTATTTTCGGCGGACTAATTTATCCTGTTGCACCGAACATGAAAAAACACCGCGAACGGTGTTATATTTTCACTGGTCGGGGCAACAGGATTTGAACCTGCGACCTTCTCATCCCAAATGAGACGCGATACCAAGCTACGCTATGCCCCGAGTTATTGAAGAGATCTACCTTTGCGAAGGTCGCAGGTTCAAATCCCTTCGATGGCGCGCCTGACATGAATCGAACATGCAACCCCCAGATTCGTAGTCTGATACTCTATCCAGTTGAGCTACAGGCGCATAATTCAAGCGCTCAAATATCTTATTCAAAATGAAATGTAATATCAAGCGCTTTTTTAAGTAAGTTGGAGGTTCCTGTCAGAGTTGAACCGACGCTCATTGAGTTGCAGTCAATTGCCTTACCACTTGGCTAAGGAACCAGCGCGATAAATTATATCACTCACTTTATCATCTAACAAGTTAGATTTTTTAAAAGGCAATTTCCTACAACTCTTATTTGTATTTTTACAAAGAAAGTGTAAAATCTAACCATGTTAATGAGGAAAAAACTATGAGAAAAATTATCCCAATTGTTTTAAGTATCATTTTAGCAGTTTCGTGTATAGTTTTAGGTTTTATCAAGGGTATTGTTCTTGATGAACTACAAAGAAAAACATTGAATGTTTTATTAATCATCTGTGTCGCTAGTATGGCTTATTGCTTTATTGTTGGAGAAATTAGCCGAAATAACTCTCAAATGGACAAACTTTGGAGTGTTCTTCCAATTGCCTATGTTTGGGTTGTTGCTATAATGGGTGGATTTAAATGGAGACTTATTATTATCGCTGTTATCGTCACTCTTTGGGGTGCAAGACTTACATATAATTTTGCAAAAAAAGGCGCATATTCCATTAGATTCTGGTCTGGTGAAGAAGATTATAGATGGATTTATCTTCGTTCACAAAAACCATTTGATAACAAACTTGTTTGGGGAATTTTTGATTTAGGATTCATTTCATTCTTCCAAAATGTTGTTGTATTAGGAATTACTCTTCCAGCGGTCGCTGTTATGTCAAGTAATGCTCCTTTAGGAGTTATTGATATTATCGCAGGTGTTTTAATGTTTTTTGCCCTACTTTACGAAGTAATTGCAGATAGACAACAAAACAATTTCCAAACCAAGAAATACGAATATCTTAATAAAGGAATGAAACTCGAAGATCTTCCAGAACCATATAATCGTGGTTTCAACATTACTGGTTTATGGTCACGTTCAAGACACCCAAATTATATTGGCGAGCAAATGATTTGGATTGCTCTTTATTTATTCGTTATCGGAGCAAAAGTCGCTCATTTTGGAGTGTTTAACTGGACTATATTTGGTTCAATGTTGCTTGTTTTAATCTTTGTTGGAAGTTCAAGAATGGCGGAAGGAATTTCAGTTGCAAAATATAAAGAATATCCAGAATATCAAAGGCAAGTATTTAGATACTTACCAATTAAAAAATATAAACCAACTGAGGAAAAATAAAGTAGAAAATTATACTTGTTAATTATTTAACATTTATGTATAATACATACTCGGTACGTAAACCCGTACCGTGAAAATTCGGGAAGTGGGTCTGTAGCTCATCTGGGAGAGCGCCTGATTTGCATTCAGGAGGTAGAGAGTTCGATCCTCTTCAGATCCACCAGAATTCTTCCCAAAGCAAAAAGTAAATGGCTGAGTAGCTCAGTTGGTTAGAGCAGGGAGCTCATACCTCCAAGATCGTTGGTTCAACTCCGACCTCAGCTACCAAGTAAAAGTATTAGACATCGAGCGATGTCTTTTTAATTTCTTTGAAAGATAATTAAAATATAGTTATAATATTTGCGATAGTTTGAGGAGAAGACAAAAATGAAATCAAGAAAAGTTCGTGGAATAGTCGGTGCAATTCTTATTTTATCAATGCTTTTTGGAGCAGGCTTTGCTATTTCTCAAGCTAAATTAAACAATCATCCTCAAATCGTTTTAGCTGAAGATGCCGAAGAGGGAGAGCAACAAGAAACTCCTTCTGAGACGCCTGAAGAAACTTCTGAAGAGGGTGAAAGTGAAGAAACTCCTGAAGAAGAAAAGGAAGACACTCCTACTTACGAGACAAAAGAACTTAATAAAGAGAACATTCTTGAGGCCTTAAAAAACACATTTAAAGATGCTTGGGATGACTTTGTAAAGTTCATAAAAGAATTCTTTGCTAAAAAATAATTAAAAAATTGCTAACATATTGTTAGTAATTGTGATATTCTAATTGCCGGTGACGGACCCGTAGCTCAAAGGCAGAGCATTCGGCTCATAACCGACTGGTTGAAGTGTCAGGATCTTCCGGGTCCACCAAAAGTTTGGAGAGATGGCTGAGCGGTCGAAAGCGGCGGTCTTGAAAACCGTTGTAGGGCTTCCCTACCTAGGGTTCGAATCCCTATCTCTCCGCCAGTTGACCAAGTAAAACGTAACTAATTAGCTACGTTTTTATTTTATCTTCGTAAGCGAGTGATATAATATTCCTTAGCGAGTTGAAGTTATACTTCATTAATAAAAGGTATTTTATATATGCAAAGAAAACTAAATCCAGGTAAGTTACTTGATAAAAACGGCAATTTAGTAGAAGCCGGTTATTCAACAAGCCTTATCAAAGAATACAAAAGAAGTGATATTAAAGCCTCCAAGTGGAGAATTAAAGAATGGGATTATTACTACATTGGTAACTCAAAATATGGTGTAGCATTAACAATTGCTGATAATTCATATATGTCACTTTGTTCCTTATCATATCTAAATTTTGAAAAACCATTGGACATCACTAAATCGGTAATGAAGTGGTTTACTTTTGGTAAGCTTAATCTTCCTTCATCTTCAAAGGAAGGAGATGTTTCATTCTCCAACAAAAAAGTTCAAATGTCTTTTAAGCAGGAAAACGGCAAAAGACACATTACATGTAGTTGGAAAGACTTCACAAAAGACAAGAAAGATGTCCGTTTAGACCTCTATTTAGAAGAAACAAATAAAGATTCAATTGTAGTCGCTACTCCATTTAAAAAGGATGCTCATTTCTACTACAATCAAAAGATCAACCTTTTAAAATGCAATGGTTATGTAAAAATCGGTGATGAAATATTAGATTTCAATGATAACACCTATGGTGTTTTAGACTGGGGTAGAGGTGTTTGGACTTACAAAAACACATGGTTCTGGTCAAGTATGTCCGGTGAATTTGAAGGTAAAAAGTTCGGCTTTAACCTTGGTTATGGCTTTGGCGATACATCTACTCATAGCGAAAACATTTTCTTCTATGATGGTGTCTCTCATAAATTAGAGGATGTTCATTTTGACATCCCATTTGATAAACATGGCAAAGATTCCTTTATGGAGCCATGGAAGTTTAGATCTTCCACAGGAGATATCAACTTAACATTCACTCCAATAATTAATCGTTATGCGAATATGAATGTTGGTATAATTAAGTCACTTCAAAACCAAGTCTTTGGTAAATTTTCCGGTTATATAATTGTAGAAGGTAAAGAATATTTCTTTACCGATATGCTTGGTTTTGCAGAAAAAGTCACAAATAAATGGTAATAAATATGAAACAAGAACATTTAGATTTACTCAAAAAAATAATTGGCGAAGATGCCGAAGTTGTTTCTGAACTTGTTGGCGGAATGATGAATGAAGCCTACATTGTAAAATCAAAACAAGGAAAGTTTGTTTATTATATTTCAACTGCACAGGCAAACGAAATGGTGGACCGTAACCTTGAAAAAGAAACTCAAAATATTGCCTATAAACTCGGTATCACTTCAGAAAACATATATTTTGATTTAGAAAAAGGAATTAAAATCAATCGTTTTATTGAAGGAAGTTCATTAAATAAAATTGATGAATTCGACTACAAAAAAGTTGCCGAATTAATGGTGAAATACCATACTTCAGAAAAGAAAGCTTCTGTTTATTATGACCCTCTTGGAAGATTAGAAAACTATAGAAAAGAGGCAGAAACTCACGTAGAAAAATTAGAAGAAAATTTCTATGATTTATGGAAAATTGTGCAGAAAAATAGGGGATTTTTACTTTCTCAACCACGTGGTTTAGCACATAACGACGCACAAAGAAGTAACATCGTAAAATCAACTGATGATAACTATTTCTTTATCGACTTTGAGTTCGCTGCAAATAACGATCCAATCTATGACATTGGAACATTTGGAAACGGTGATGCTCTTGAAGGAAAACGCCTTCTTGAAGAATACGAAAAATTAGTGCCAGTAAAAGATGGATTAAAGAGATATGCTCTTTGGAGAATTGATATTTCTCTTCAATGGTATTTAGTCGCTGTAATCAAGCATTATAGAGGCGAAGGAAAGATACACGGAATTGACTTCCTAGCCATTGGAAAACACTTCTTAAATGTCGCTGAAGAAGCAAAGAAATTATTAAAATAAAAGGATGACTTAGTCATCCTTTCTTATTGTTAAATTGTATAGAATTTCTTTTCGTCGAAGTACTTTTTAACTAATTCATTAAATTGAGCATATAACTCATCATCTTTTTCTTTGCCAGCAAATCCAATGTCATTGAATTTTTTGCGAAGATCTTTAACTTTCTTAAGTTCTTCATCGGAGAAGTCAGAATCAGCGAGAAGTTTTTTCATTTCTTTAATGAGTTCTTCTTTTTGCTCTGCTCTTGAGACAAAGAGTTTTTGAACTTCAGCATGTCTTTCTTTTTTCTTAGTATTGAATTCTTTTCTTACTGCTGAGAATTCTTGCCAGAGTTTTTCATCTTCTTTTCCGGCATATCCGACAGCCTTCCATTCTTCCATTAAGGCATCCATTTTTTCATTGGATTCCTTGATATTTTTAATATCTAATAAACCTTTAGCTTTTTCGATAATTTCGCGTTTTTTCCCGGTTTTTTCTGCATTATTTTTGTCTAATTCTTCAAAATATGCTTTCTTTTTGGCGTAGAACTGATCCTTAACTTCTTTAAATTCAGCATAGAGTTCATCATCTTGTTCTTTAGAGCAACGACCTGCTTTTTTAAAGCTAAGTAATAAGTTATCAAGATCTTTACTTGCCTTAAGAATATCGTTTCTATCTAGGAGTTTTTTGGCAAGCCCAATAATTTCTTTCTTTTCTTGATATGAAGATTGATTAAGTTTTGGTTCTTTCTTAGCGAGTTCTTCGTATAAAGCGTTAAACCTATCTGTTAATTGTCTTTCGTAATAAGTTTCTTCTTCTTTATTTTGTAAGAATTTATATTGTCTTTTTAAATAAAGTAGGTCTTCAGCGCGCTTTGATAAATCTTCTTCTTTAAGAAGTTCTTCTGCTAAAGAAATTAATTTTTGTTTGTCCATATTCGGATTCTCCTAGAATATTGCCCTTATATTATACTTTTACTAATTAATAAATTAAACAAAATATTTATTCTTGATAAATACTGTTAGGTGTCAAATGATGTAAGACGTTTAAGGCATCTTATCTCACCAGTAGTTTCAAATAATTCGATTAGTTTTTCAAGTTCATATTCATTAGGAGTTTTAAATCCTAATACAAGCTTTGGCATGTTATTGTACCTTTCATTCCAGGCTGCACCCTGCTTTTTCAGGTCATCTAATGAATAAAATTTCAGATTTCGATAGAACTTATCTTGATCAAGCCGATGGCTTCTTTCTACCTTGCCATTATGCTGTGGCGTCCTTGGTTTGATATATTTCCAATTCACGTTATTTTCCTTGCAAAATCTTTCTATTAAGTTATCGCACTTTCTAACATTAACACCCTTTTCCTTGCGACGGTTTTGATCAGAGAATTCAACACCATTGTCTGACTGTATTTCCTTTGGAAAACAATCAAATTTCTGTCTCGCGAAATACAACGCTTGAACAGTGTCATACATGGAATGTTCTCTCGTAAAGTAAAGTACTCTTTTTCTCGAGCATTCATCAAGTATGGTGTACTGATAAAATTTGACTTCAAGATTATCTGCCTTACATTCCTTGGGAACGAATTTTACGTCTATTTGCCACTTAATGTGAACCATTTTAGGGTATGATATATCTTGTCGTGCTTTTTAGGGTTTGGCCTATACGGTACATACTGATTATTTCTTTTAAAAGTTCTCAAAACGCTTGATGGTGAAATTAAAATTCCTTCATGTTTTAATCTGACCCATATTTCAATAAATGATTGATCAGGATTTCTTCTATGAAGATCAAGGATTTTCTTTACAATCTCACTTTTGAGTTTTCTTGGATGATCAGAAATCGGTCTATGTGACTTATCAATTAAGGATTCTTTGCTTCCGTCAAATCTTTTTAACCATCTGTAAAGCGAACTCCTTTTTACATGATAGAAAGATATAATCTTTCTGATAGGCCATGACGAAACAACGCGCCGTTCGCAAGCGTGATATCTCGTATCAATGTCTATTGGAATATAGTTTCGTTCTAATGCTAAAATACTCATGGACATCTCCTTCTATAAAGCTTGAACAACTTAATTATAGATAAGATGTCTTTTCTTTTAACTAATTTTGTCTCACATCAATTGATATAGAACAACAAAATATTTATTCTTGATAAATACGTTTTTTATGTTATCATATAAACCACATCGCGGAGTAGAGCAGCCCGGTAGCTCGTCAGGCCCATAACCTGGAGGTCGCAGCGTTCAAATCCTGCCTCCGCAACCAAGTAAATATTAGACC
>Ga0265298_10011977_pt1 | contig 10097 bp, 10 predicted proteins | sample AusTroGonzalo_MG_3_FD_193486 | JGI IMG/M metagenome (GOLD analysis project Ga0265298, IMG submission 193486) | Bovine rumen microbial communities from tropical cattle in Woodstock, Queensland, Australia - Gonzalo_01 | ecosystem: Host-associated > Mammals > Digestive system > Stomach > Rumen ... | reverse complement strand
ATTATTTTCATCATTTATAATAAACGAAAACGTTCAGATGCGACTATCTGGATCTAAATTTCATAATAATTTTACCTTACCTTTCCTTTTTTTGAATCATTCGCATAAAAGTTTAATCAGACTTTTCTCATGTTCTCAAATCTTCTCAATTCATCAAATATTTTCTATAGTTTCTAATGCTCTTAAGAGGCTAACAGCTCAAACTATATTTGGGGTTCAAGCCTCTCGTTTATCTGCATTATTTTGTAAGGAAAAATCGTCAACACTGACATCTTTTACGGTTCATCATCATAGGATTAATGGATCTAACTCTTTTATTAATTCACGTTTCAAATACATCATTCATAGTCAAGTTTGAGCCATCATTTTGTGTCCTGTCATAATCAAAGCATCACACTGAATTTGTTCAATATCGACTGGGATGTGCGGAACTGACTGAGAACCGTCCACCATAAAGAAAACTTTATCTGATATTTTTTCTCTAACCTTTTCTACTTCCATAATCTCTCACGTGACGTTAGATACATGAGACAACGATACAACCTTAACTTTCTTCGTAAATTTTTTGGCAAAATCTTTCCGGTCAATTTGAAAACCTTCTGTTTCCTTCACAAATTCTATATCAAATCAAAATATTTTGGATAATGTTTTTCGCGGTAATATATTTGAATGATGTTCTCGAATTCACAACAAAACTTTATCTCATTTTCATAGTTTTCAACTATTTACTAAAGCTTGAGCTAGTAAATTTATGCAATATGTAGAATTGTGTGAATAAATTATCTCACTTGGCTTACAATTAATCAATTCTGCAAGCTTGCATTTTGATTGGTAATACAATTCTTCAGATTTTTCTGATAAATCATACAATCCACGATGAATATTTGCATAATCATTTTTTAAAAAATCTGAAACTCCATCTATTACAGCCTTTGGTTTCTGAGTAGAAGCTGCATTATCTAGATAAATCAATTCTGGATGTCCATCAAAAACAGGGAAAAGTTTTTTCCAATTATTCTTTTTCTTTCAGATTATGCTTATCATTATTTTTGAGTTAAGTTATAGTATGTGGTAGTATTAGAATCTTTTGTAAGATAATAAGCTTCCTTATTTATACGTATAGTTCATTCAACCAAAGCTCCGTTTGTAAGAATGAACGAAATACTTCAAATAGCATCTCAGCTTTCTATGCTATATAATGTTCCATATCGAACAAAACTATTTGCTCATACATTATATGAATCTGTATTTATCTTTTTAATTCTATATCTTTCTCATAGGATTTCTACATATCCATCAGTAAATGCTGAATTATTCAATGCTAAAATATCTACGTAAACCTTAGCAGTAATTTTTCACTCTTCACTAGTTTCTTGCGTTTCATCCAATGTCTTAACTATCTCATCAGAAAGCTGACTAGAATTCAAATTATTATACATAGTTAGCCTAACTTTCAATCTGTATAAATATGTTGCTACTTCATATCTAGCTATTTCTGATGTAAATGTTACAGTATCTTGTGCAGAAATTAATCAAATCTCAATAGCTCTCTTATAATAAGGAAGCCATCGTGGATTTGTATTTTCTTCCAATGTCTTTCCATCAAATAACCTAATCAACATTGATACAAATTCAGCCTTCGTAACTATTTGATCCGGAGAGAACTTATCTCCTGCTCATGCCATAATTCAGTACTGACACACTCTAGTAATAGAGTCCTTAAATTCTGATTCAGCAGCTACATCACTAAATTCGCAAGTTCAGAAATTTCTGATTTCTGTCATGTTTGTAGCCACAGCAAATTTATCCAACATTTTAGCTACTTGTACACGAGTAATAGTATTATAAGGCATAAATGATTCCGTTGTATTATATGAAGTCATTCCCATATCATACATCCAATTTATAGACTCCATAAATTCTGGCGAATCCGTTAATGTCTCATTTCCTGCAATAATTTCAAGACTTACATTACTTCATGTATTTACACTTCCACTAGCAACTGTAATTCAATTTGAATCAGGATTCGTCGTATCTATCAATTGAGAATTATTTTCTCATCACTCAGAAACAGTTTTTCATCGTTGATCTTTTAACTCTTCCAACTGTTTCTGATAAGAATCATTATCTCAAACCAAATTATCTAAGCGAAGTAAATATATCTTATATACTTCTTCATCCAGAATCATATTTTTAAATCTGAATATAAGCAACGAAGCTTCTCGTCTAGAAACAGGCAGATCAAATTTAGCTAAATTCATTTCATTTGTCATTCCCAAAGCCAAAGCTTTCACATAATATTCAATCCACCAAGGCTGACCAGATTCATCTGACACTTTTCATTCAAATATTCTCATTAAAACAGCTAAAAGCTGACCTTTTGTTAAGCTATCACGCGGCATATACTGCTGAGTATTATCATTTCACTTAAATATTCATCGTCTACAAACATTGTATATATGCTCTGCCAATGTAGGATTAAATAAATTTGTATCTACGAAATTACAGTTAAATCACTTATCTTCCTTAGGGAATCATAAAACATTATAAAGCTGACCAACAATCTTTGCTGCTTCCTCTCTAGTCAAATTATCATAAGGACGAAAATCTGTAGAATTATCATACATCGTTAATCAATTTTTATACATTCGATATAACGCCTTATCAAACTCATCTCATGATAATAACTCAGCATTAACATTTTCTCATAACACACGAACTGTGTCTGTCTCAACTTCAGTTCATATTGAAACAACTGCTCAAGTATTAACATCTCACGTTCATATTATATCTCAAGTACCGATTTCACTTCAAGTATTAGTTTGAGAATCATTCTGAGAGATAATAGAAGTATCTAACGAAGATCATGAATTAATTTCCCCAGATCAAGAAAAATATTTATCAGCATCTTCCAATTTTATTTGATTATCACCAGACATAAGATATACCTCATTGTTATTCTCATCTATTTGTAACTCATATTCAGCATTTATCTCATTTAACAACATTGAAATGCTAAAAATTACAGCAATTCCAAAGAAAATCGAATATTTTTTCATTAATTTTGGGGAAATAAATAAAACATCAAAAACCAAATAAATAGTAGAAATATTAACATAATTTTCAAAAGATTTTCATAGTTATATTATATACATTTGCTAAATATTTTATAAAATTATTGACTAATAATTAAAACAATGTATTGTATTTTTAAATTAAAAATTTAATATAAAAGTAGAAAAACAAAAAAATTAAATAAAATGATAAAGGACAATTTTTTCTCAGGTTTAAAGACAATATTGCCAATCATATTGTTTATCATAATCCTTAGTTGGGTGATTGGTGCATTATTCTCTGGAATCGAGTTTATAGAATTACTATTCCCTAATGGAATACTTAATACTATAGGTTTACCAGATATAGCAATTAAGTTGGTTGGATTGTTCTTATTTTGTGTCATGGTGTGGATCATTGGAATAATCTCAAAGCAATCTCGTATGAGCAAAAAATTCAAAAAATGGCTTAATCCTGTAATTACTAGGATTCCACTTTTGAGTCACCTCTACAGTATCACTAATCAGGTTGCAAATACATTACGGGACACAGAATCATTCAAAAGAGTAGTATTTGTGCCTTGGCCTCATGAAAAAGCATGGGCATTGGCATTTATAACGAATGAAGATCCACCATTTAAAAAATATCTTCCTAATCCAGAGAGTAAGGTGTCTGTGGTAGTACCCGCAGCTCCATTGACAAGCCACTGGCCAATTACCATGGACCGTAGCGACATTATTGAAACAGACATCCCTGTTGCCGAAGCTGTTTCCAATATATTGTCATTAGGAGTTGCTGGCGCAACTAAAAAAAGTATGGAAGAGTCCCACCCTGAATTAGAGTGAGACTTTTTTTTAAAAATTCCGAATGTATTGTTTTTCCTTTCCAAAATAATATAATGAGATTCGTCGTTTAATTTACAAATTTTTTGGTTTTACAACAAAAATCATATGAAAAGGAAATCTCTAATGGAAGATAACAAAAAAATTAAAAATCATTTTATAACATGATTACTAGCAATTTTACCAACAGTAGTATTTTTTGTAATTTTAGGATGGGTTCTTTCCCTTATATTAAGACGAGTAGGTAAAATCGTTGAACTATTCCCTGAAGCCATAACTGATAAATTATTATTACCTGAAATAATAGTACATTTTATTTGATTTTTGATTTTGTGCGGATTGATTCGACTATTATGATTTATCATGAATCAGTGACGCATCTGAGAGAAAATTAAAAATTTCTTAGATCCTTTAATTGATAAAGTCCCATTATTAAGTTCATTAACTAAAATCACAAATCAGGCCGCAAATACGTTAAAAAACACAAATTCATTCAAAAAAGTAATATTAACCAGATTCCCTATGGAAAAAACTCGATCTGTATGATTTTTGACTGGGGAAGATTTAGAAGTTTTTGAAAATGCCTCAGGAGAAATACATTTAGTTTCAGTTTTCATACCAACCACCCCAAACCCTACGAATGGTTACTTGGTTTTGATGAATCCTAGAGATTTTATAGAGACTGAAGTTCCTGTAGCTACTGCAATATCATTTATAATTTCTATGGGAACAGTTTGAGCAACAAATGAAATATTAAAAAAGTCTCACTCCAATTTGAAGTAAGACTTTTTTATAAAATCTAAATACACTAAATTATCTAGTGTATATATTTTGATTTATCAAATGCAAAAATTCCGATAAAGATTGGACAAAAGAAAAGAAATCAGAATCCCCAAGCCCAATGTCTTCCAAACTTTGCAGGAAGTTTGAATAGAGAAATGAGATATACTATCAAGAATAGTGGAGGAAACAATAATGATAATACCCACCATCCTGACATTCATGACATTTTGAATCGTAGATAAATATTGTAGAAAGGAATGATAGCTCCCCATCCTGGAAATCAAGCTTTTTTGAACATCATCCAGTGACATACGATTGTCCAAATAGCTATCACTGCACCTCAAATCATATCACCTGTAGACATTCACTCATTGATGTAAGTATTAAAATCAAATCCTTGTAAATTAATGCTCAAGCTATCTCCTGACATTAAAATAATTTGTTATAAGGTAAAAAATAATTATACAGTTTCAGACTATAAATAATTTTGCGTATTTCAAGAGATTCTAGAATAATTTCTTGTTAATATTTGGGAAATAAATATTAATAAATCAGATTTTTTATTTTGATTTCTTACTTATGCTTATAATCGTAGATAAACCAAAATGAATAAGCAGTTTTGACGTTATTCGTGTTTTGAAAAGAGAAACGTGAGAAAAAAAAATCTGACATAGTTGAACTTTGGATCCATTAGCAACGGGATTGATGCTGATATGAACATGAGAGGATACTAAAAGATTAAATGATTTAATTTGATTAGATAAATCGTATGAAACTATAATAGATTTCTCTAAAAAATCTGATACGCGAGATATGTGATATCGAGATTATTATGAAGAAATAGATGCAAAATGAAAAAAAATCACATTAGAAGATATTAAATCAAAACTAGATAGTATTATTCCAGAATATGAATTACCACTCACTCCTTTTAGTGCAAAAAAAAAAGACTGAAAAAAACTTTATGATTTGGCTAGAAAATGAGAACAAATAATTGAAAATAGATTGATGAAAACGTATGGATATGAAGTTTTAGATTATAAATTTCCACAGTTAAGACTAAGGTTAGATGTAGGTTCGTGAACTTATATTAGATCAATTTGACATTGGTTGTGAGAACAGTTTTGATTAGGATGAATACTTACAATGCTTAGAAGAATTAGAGTTTGAGATTACAAATTGGAAGAAATAAATTTAGATAAAGAATGAATTTTTTTCAAAAAAGAGTGAGATGATATACTTTTTAAGTATTGAATTATTTGATAATCAGGTTTTTATTACTTTGGAAATAGAAATGCAACAAGTATTATTTATTTGATGATGAAATGCTTATCCTACCCGTGAAGATTTTATAGAAGAGCTAAAAAGATGGGATTATAATCCATTTGAAGTAAAGAAAAAACGGAAAAATACTTTATCCGAGAAACTATGAGAAAATTATCAAGTAGCTTTACTTGATATGCCAAATAAAAATATTGCTTTATATAAAGAATGGAAAATTCAGTTTGAGAAAGTTTTCGAATACTTAAATCATGATCAGATTGTTATAGCTCATTCTCTTTGAACTATATTTATTTTGAAATACTTAACTGAAAACTGATTTCCAAAAAAGATTAAACAGCTACATCTAGTTTCAGCTTTAATTGATGATAATGATTTACCACCAGAGGAAAGTTATATTTGAGATTTTAAATTTGATATTCAAAAAATTCCAGAAATAGAAAAAATCTGTGATAAAATATTTTTGTATCATTCAAAAGATGATTTCTGTGTACCATTCTCTCAATGAGAAAGATTATATGAATTCTTACCTAATTCAAAATTTGAAATCTTTGAAGATAGAGGACATATGAATATGAAAGATTTTCCTGAATTAATTCAGAATATTAGGAACAATTAGTTCCTTTTAAATGATAATATTTTCTTAAAGAAAATCAGGTTTGTTAAAATAATTATAATTCACAAAATTATCAAAGCAATATTTGGCTCTAGATAAGACAAAATCCATTTCATTAGCGTTATATAAAGTGCAACACATCCAAATATTATAGACCTAGTTGTAGCGATAGATTTTCATTTTGTAAGTTGAATCAATTGATGATTCCATGATGGAGAAATAATTCCATCAAAAACTGTGAATATAAAATAGATTACAGCTAAGAATATTCGTGATTTGAAAAATATTCATGCTATGATTAAACATATCGCTTGTCAGATTGTACTCCATACTCGAGAATGATTATATCCGTATTTTTCTCATCGTTTGTAAGCATATTTTCATGCAAACATACTTCAAATCGTAAACAGTGTAGTGATAAATCATGAAACCCAATCTAACATACCTTTTTCAGATAGAATTGGTAAAAGTAAAATTCAGAAAAAAGTAACATGATGAGAAAGTGAACGATAAATCAGAAAGTTTCTCATGTCTTTATTCCAAAATACTTCTTTTATAGCATTTTTTCATGTATTAACATTTAGCTGAATAGCCTGTTTGAACGTTTTAATTTTTTCTTTTATTTGGTATGTTTCAGTAAGCTGATAAGTGAGAATTATTAGAATAAATGCTGAAACACAATCAAGTGCAGCTAAAATTGTATATCACATTTCAGAAGCAAATTTCAGAATAATTGATGATATTAATGGTGTGATTATAGCAGCGAATTCTCAGTAAAAAGAAAATCTTCCAAAGAACCTTCAGAATTTATCTTTTTCTCATATTTTAGATAAATTTTCTTCTAAAAATGCTTGTCATGTTCCACTCCAAAAACTATAATACAGTCCCTGAAACACGGCTGCAATACAAAATCATACTAGATTTGGAAATGCTAGAATAAATAATGCACACAAAAAATTACATATAACGGATGCTAGTAAAGACTTTTTTCTTCAAAATGTGTCTGCTAATACAGAAGTTGGTAATTCAAATATCCACATTCAAAATGTGAAAATATTCGATATTAATACGATTTCAAAAGTAGATAATCCTGTGTATTTATAAAAAATTGATATGATTGGCACAAGAAAAGTGATCCCTGAAATTAGGCTGATTAATCAGTATTGTTTAATATTTTTTGAGGCTTGTTTTTTTGTTAGATTCATAAGGTTGATATGAAAAATTAATGCTATTTAAAAATAATGTATCAAAAAGTAGATTGAATAAAAGTAAAAAATAATTACAGAATAATTGTTTAATTAATTTGTTGTGATGCTATTCCAAATTAAATCAAAACCTGAAGATTTCATTGTAGAAGAAATTTTATGAAAATGAATTCCATCATGAAAATGAGATTTTTTATACGTTTTTTTTGAAAAAGAAAATCTGACTACAATGGATATTGTGGATGATTTAACTAAGAATTTCCATCTACAACGTGATGAAATAGGAATAGCATGACTGAAAGATAAAGTATGAATTACTAAACAATGGATTTCTATTTCCCAGCGTTCTTTATCCAAAATATGATGAGAAGAATCTTTTATCCAAACACTTTGAAAAAAAGTCAAAATTTTAGAAAAATCTTACAATGAATCTTGAGTAAAAGTAGCCAGCAACCAGTGAAATAAATTTAAAATTCGTTTACGTGCTAGACAAGATATTTCAAAAGAAATAAAAAATCAGATTAAAAATAATGTACAAAAAATCATCAAAAAATGATTCCCAAACTGTTTCTGAATGCAAAGATTTGGGAAATGAAAGAAAAATTTTTACGAAGCAAAAGACCGTCTGAAAGAGTTAGCACAAGAGTACAATGAAAAATGAAAACTAAAAGAAGCTGATTTGCCTTATCATTTGAGATTTCTTTTGCAAGCTTATCCTAGTATGTATTTCAATGAATATGTGCTAAATCGCTGGGAGAAGTGATTATTTTTGTTGCAGTGAGATATTTTGGTGGATAGATTTAATTCTAATTGAGTAAAAACTGCAATATATGATTTTCAGAAAGTTTACGAATTTGATTACCAAAAATTAAAAAAAGAAAAATCAGATTTGAACTTCTTTAAACCTAATATTTCAGATAAATGAAATGATTTTGATTGAAATAAACGATTTTCAACATGACCAATGCTTGGATGGAATCTATTATTACCATCACAGTGAACAAAAGCTCGTGTTCGTGATAATCAATTACTTCAGTTGGCTGAATTTGATGAATGAATGCAACAAGTTTGTAAAATTTATAATTTATGGTGAGTAAGAAGAGTACTATTTATCAAAGTTCCAGATTTGAAATTTGAATGGGATAATGATGATATAAAATTACAATTCTTTCTACCTACTGGAAGTTATGCAACAACGTTAGTATCATTCATTTTACAGTGAATTGACCAATTAACTTTAAAGGACAATTCTCTCCTTATTCCCAGAATTTCTAATAAATAAAATTTCAGATTTTTATTAGTAATTTAATGATATGAAATTTCCTATTCCAAACCTATATACATATAGTGAAGTAGTTAATCCTAAATGATTGATTATTTTTGTTCATTGATTAACGAGTAGTCAAAATGAAGAAATGTTTGTGCAGTGAGAAAAATTTTTTAATGAAAATTGATTTTCCACGCTCAGATTTAATCTTTATGGAGATTGACCAAAAGATAGAAAATTAAATAAAATCTGATTACAAGATAATATTAATGATGTAAATTCTGTACTGGAATTTTGTAGTGAACTGTGATATAAATCAATATTTCTAGTATGACATAGTTATGGATGAATTGCTAATTTATATGCAAATCTTTCAAATGTAACATGATTATTGATGTGGGATTCCTCTATATGATGAAGATGATTATTAGAGGATGTTTATGAAGATGGGAAATGATGACATTATATTAATTGGTGAGATTGATATGAATATCCGATAAGTGAAAAATTATATGAAGATTTTCAAATTCCATCAGAAAAATTTTTGGAGAAAATATCCGAAATAAATATTCCAGTAAAGATAATTTGAGCTAAGAATTGACTAGGTAAAGTGGCTAAGAAATATTATGAATATGCAAATGAACCGAAAGAATTAAGTATTATTTCATGAACAGATCATCGTTTCTTAAATTGATGAATGGAAGAATTACTTTATGAAAGCTTTAACTGGATTATTAAAACTTTAAATTAAAGTTTCTATTGCATTAAAATACACAAATCATTATAATGTAAAGCAAGAAAACAAAAAATTAAAGATTATGAATACCTCAGAAGAACAAAAAATTAGCAAATGGCACAAGTATGCTAACGAAGGACGAAAAAAAGCCTTAAGAAGAGAAAAATATCTCTCAGGCTTTGCAGTACTTATTGTTATAATCTGCTTAGCTATTACCGCTTGTGTATTAAGTTTGATTATTTTAGGTATTATTGAAGCAATTCACTATCTATGAAGACCAGAGATTTACTCTGGTTTTTTTTAGAAAAAAGAA
>Ga0265298_10011976_pt1 | contig 10097 bp, 7 predicted proteins | sample AusTroGonzalo_MG_3_FD_193486 | JGI IMG/M metagenome (GOLD analysis project Ga0265298, IMG submission 193486) | Bovine rumen microbial communities from tropical cattle in Woodstock, Queensland, Australia - Gonzalo_01 | ecosystem: Host-associated > Mammals > Digestive system > Stomach > Rumen ... | reverse complement strand
CACTCGAAGTTGCATCCGTTATAATGATTGGAATATAAATTTAGTTGGATTATATATCCAATAAAAACGGGAAGAAAAATATTGATGGAAAAAGAATACAGAATCATCCAAAGCATGTATCTGGCCGTTACGTTATTCTCTTTTTTGTCCCTGCATTTATGTTAAATGTAAGTTGGTTGATACCGTCAACCAACAGGTGCATCCAATGGAAAAACTATTGTTCCCGTTCGTTTCGATTGTAGGTCAGGAAGATATGAAAAGGGCCCTCATGCTCAACATGGTCGACCCCGGTATAGGCGGAGCGCTGATCAAGGGAGAGAAGGGTACCGCCAAATCCACTACGGTACGTTCCCTGGCCAAGGTCCTGCCTTACAGGAACACCGTCGAAGGATGCGTATTCAACTGCGACCCGTCGAGGCCGGACAGGCTCTGCCCTTATTGCGCCGAGAAGCTGGCAAGGGGTGAACAGCTCAAGTCGGCCATGGTCCAGATGAGGGTAGTGGAGCTTCCGCTGAGCGCTACCGAGGACCGTGTCGCAGGAACATTGGATATCGAGCACGTGTTGAAGACCGGTGAGAAGAAGTTCGAGCCCGGAGTCCTCGCACAGGCGAATGGCAACCTGTTGTACGTCGATGAGGTGAACCTGTTGGACGATCACATCGTCGACCTTCTGTTGGATTCCGCCGCGATGGGAGTCAACTACATCGAGAGGGAGGGCGTATCGTTCTCCCACCCGTCACGTTTTATTCTGGTAGGTACCATGAACCCGGAGGAGGGAGAGCTGAGGCCCCAGCTCCTCGACAGGTTCGGATTGTCCGTCGACGTCAAAGGCGACAAGGATATGGAGATGCGTATGGAGGTCGTCAGAAGGAGGGTCGCGTTCGACGCGGACCCCACCAAGTACACCCAGGAGTGTCAGGCGGATACCGACGCTATGCGCGAGAGGATCACCAAGGCAAGGGAGCTCCTGCCGAAGGTCGCCACTGACGATTCGATAATCAAGGCTATCGTCACGATCACCACATCGTTCGGAATAGACGGTCACAGGGCCGATATCACGATGATGAAGGCCGCAAAGGCCAACGCAGCGCTGGACGGAAGGACGGACGTCAACAAGGACGACATCAGAGCGGTCGCCGCTCTGGTCCTGTCCCACCGTATGAGGCGCAGGCCCTTCGAGGAGGCCGCATTCGACTACGAGGAGCTCGAGAGATGCCTTCAGTCGATCTGAGGTCCTTCCCGTTCAGCGCCGTCCTGGACATGGACGACGCCAAGAGGGCCATGGAGTGCATGCTGGTCAATCCCAATCTCAGAACGGTGATGATCAGAGGCGGACAGGGTTCCGCCAAGACGGTTCTGGCCAGATCAGTGGGTCTGATCTCTGGCAAGAAGATAATCAACGTGCCTGTCAACGTTTCCGAGGAGCAGCTCTTCGGAGGAATGGACATCGATGCGACGATCAAGCAGGGAAAGGCCGTGATGCAGCCCGGACTCCTGTCCAGGGCGGACGGCAACATCGTCTACGTGGATGATGTGAACCTCATGGACCAGAGGATCCTGATGACCCTGCTAAACTGCGTGCTGGACGGAAGGGTGGTGCTCGAGAGGGAAGGCGTATCGGCGGAGTATTCCGTCGACACCATGCTCATCGCCACAATGAATCCCAATGATTCCGATGTGAGCTCGCATGTCCTGGACAGATTCGATCTCTGCGCCTATTCCACTTTCCCTGAGGAAGAGGACAAGAGGGCAGAGATCCTCAGACGCAACGCCGAGTTCCAGAAGGACCCGGAATCATTCACACGTTTATACAAGGACGAGGAGGATGCCCTCCTTAACAACATCGAGCGTGCCAAGAAGCTTCTGCCCTTGGTCACGATGTCGGACGACCTCATGGGTGTGTCCGTGGAGCTTGCGGTTAAGGTGTTCGCCGACGGTTACCGCGGCGATATAGCGATGATCAACACCGCCAAGGCACTCGCCGCCCTCAACGGCCGCGACGAGGTCATGAAGAAGGATGTGGAAGAGGCGGCCATGCTATGTCTGGCACATAGGCGCAATTACGCTCAGGAGCCCCCGCCGCAGCCTCCGGAACCACCGGAACCCGACGAGGACGACCAGGATGAGGACCCGCCGGACGAGGACGATCAGGATGACCAGCAGGATCAGGATCCCCCAGAGGACCAGGAGCCGCCCGAGGACCAGGATCAGGAGGATCAGCAGGAGTCCCCGCCGGACATGGACTTCCAGCAGCTGCTGGATGACATGGTCTTTGAGATAGGGGAGCAGTTCAGGGTGGTCGATTATCTCAATGACGGAGTCAGGAAGGTATCGAAGACCTCGGCCAAGAAGGGCCGCAGGATGATGGTGGAATCCTCTGATTCCTCCGGCCGTTACGCACGTTCCAGGATACCTGACGATAAGACTCACGACATCGCATTCGATGCCACCATACGCGCTGCAGCACCCTATCAGAAAGGAAGGGAGCACACCAGCCTGACGATCAACATCCAGAAGCAGGATGTCAGGGAGAAGGTCCGCGAGATGCGTGCCGGATGCACCATTCTGTTCCTGGTCGATGCCAGCGGATCGCTGGGCGTCAGGAAGAGGATGACCGCCGTCAAGGGTGCCGTTCTGTCCATGCTTAGGGACAGTTATGTGAAGAGGGACCGCATAGGTATGATGGCCTTCCGCAGGGATTCCGCAGAGCTGGTCCTTCCGCCCACCAGGTCGGTCGAGTACAGCTACAGGAAGCTGGAGGAGATGCCGACCGGAGGAAAGACCCCTCTCGCCGATGCGCTGGTTACCGTGAACGATTACATGACATCCTATTCCCGTTCACATGTGGGGGAGATGTGCTACATCGTCATCATAACCGACGGACGTGCCAACGTGCCTCTCAGCGAGGGCGCCAACCCCAACGACGAGGTGCTCAAGCTCGCAGAGGATATGGCGATACCCCAGGTGAAGTGGATCGTCATCGATGCAAGTTCCGGATTCATCAGGTTCGACAACGCGGAGAGATTGGCACAGGCATTGGAGGCCACGTACTTCAGGCTGGAGGATCTCAACGCGGACCGTCTTGCGGAGAGCGTCAGGGCAGTCATCCAGTAAGGGCACAGTTGTTATATCCACAACTGCGATACTTCCAGTATTGACCGTTGGATGAGTATTCCATCTGTACTGAAAGAGGCGGGAAAATGCGGTATGTCAACATCTCCATTGGCACCAAGGACAGCTTCCTGATGAACGAAGCCGTCAACAGGGTACGTGCCGAAGGATACGATGTCGACTATCACAACTACGACAATATGGATCTGGACGAGGATCCCCTTTTCCTAGCGGATGCAATAGCCGTGATCTCTCAGGCGGATCTCGTCACGATCAAGGTCCATGGGGACACATCCTACTGTAAGAAGTTCGATAAGATCGAGGCGGCCCTCAAGCTGCACCATGTCAGTATGCATCTCAGCTGCACGGACACATGCGTCACGGATGTCTTCAGGGATTATTTTCTGGGAACGGATGAGGAATACGACCTGGTGATGAAGTACGCGGTTCTCGGCGGGGACGATAACTTCGTATCGCTGCTGAAATGGGGCCTGAGGAAGTATGACGGTCTTGATGTCGAGATCCCGGAACCGGTGCACCCATAGACCGAAGGCGTCTATCATCCCGAGAAGAACTATTCCACGTTCGCCGAATGCATCGAGAATCTGGATCCAAACAAGCTCAATATCGGGATTTTCTTCTATCAGAAACAATGGGTGAACGGGAACCTGGACAATATCAACGGCCTCATCAGGGCAGTAGAGGAGCTCGGAGGGAATCCGATCGCCATGTTCTTCAACACGTACGAGGAGAAGATCGACGGTTCCAAAGGGATCAAAAGGATTCTCAGCGAGGATATGACCGAGGGCGGGAAGCCGGTCCTGGATGCCATAATCAACACCATGAGCTTCAGCCAGACTCTGGTGGCGACGCCAGGGGTCGGCGATCAGGTCTGCGACGATAATTTCTACCTGACCTACGGCATACCCGTTCTGCAGACCATGACGATGGTGGCCACCGAGGAACATTGGAGGGACCATCTGGAAGGATTGAATCCGGCGGAGGTCGCTTACGATGTCGTCCATCCGGAATTCGACGGTCAGATAATTACGGTGCCTGAGGCCAGCACAGAGGCCAGGGATGACGGCGTGCGCTATTACAGTTCCATCAAGGACAGGGCACTCCGTGTGGCGGATATGGCGATGATGTGGGCCAGGCTCCGCCACATAGACAACAAGGACAGGAAGGTCGCGATCCTTCTGTATCAGTACCCGCCTAAGAATGCGGATGCCGGCGGCGCTGCCGGACTGGACACCTTCGCCAGTGTGGTGAACATCCTGAGGAGGATGAAGGCCGACGGATACGATGTCGGAGAGCACATACCTGAGGATTCCAAGGAACTCGTCGATATAATGCTGGCCGGCCTGACCAACGATACCGAGTGGATATCTCAGGAAGAGGTCAAGAAACGTGCAGTCGACATGGTTGATCCCGAACAGTACGATGAATGGTACAGGGAGCTTTCCGACAAGGTCCGGGAGCGTCTCGAATCCGATTGGGGGAAGCCCCCGGGGGACCATTACGTGGTCGGCAAGGACATCATAGTGCCAGGCGCTATCTTCGGGAACGTGATCGTAGGGTTCCAGCCCGACAGAGGCAGGGACATACAGAAGTCATATCACGATCCGAACTGCGTCCACCCCCATCAGTATTACGCCTACTACAAGTGGCTGAGATACGACTTCGGGGCCAATGCGGTGATCCACGTGGGTACCCACGGGACCTTGGAATGGCTTCCGGGAAAGGCGGTAGCGCTCAGCGGGGACTGCTGCCCGGATTACGTGATGACGTCGCTTCCAGACATCTATCCGTATGTCATCGGCAATCCCGGCGAAGGGACGCAGGCCAAGAGGAGAGCGGCAGCGGTCATCATCGATCATATGATCCCCACCATGACCCGCGCGGGCGGATACGATCAGATTCTGGAACTCGAAGGCACTCTGCAGAACTTCATGACCGCTAAGGCCCAGGGGCAGGACCAGAACCTGATCCTGATAAGGGAGAAACTCAGGGAGATCCTGCTGAGGATGGACATGTACAACGACATGAAGCTCCAGCCCAGCTGCTCCGACAAAGAACTGGACGATAAGTTCGACGACCTCTATGATTACGTGGTGGACATCAAGGAGAATCTCATCAAGGACGGTCTGCACATCCTCGGGGACGTTTCTCAGGGCAAGAGGATGGAAGAGGACATATACAGCCTGGTTAGGGTGTCCAACGGCGACATCCCGTCGTTCCGCGAAGCCATCGCCAATGCGATGGGATACGACATCCTGGACATCCAGAACAACTCCTCGCAATGGGATGAGAAGACAGGCAAACTCAAGGGACAGATCCTGGAGGAAGTGGAGACCACCATGGAGTCCATGATCGCCGAGATGGCCGAGAACGGTTTCGACAGGGAAATCTGCCTGAGACTCGCAGAGAGGTTCGATAACTGGCCCGATATGGTCAAGGTGATATCGTTCATATGCGACGAGCTGCACCCCAATCTCCTCAAGATGGGCAATGAGGTGGACAGCGTGATGTCGGCTCTTGAAGGCAATTTCATCGAACCCGGACCGTCAGGCTGTCCTACAAGAGGCAGGGCCCAGATACTTCCTACCGGCAGGAATTTCTATTCGATAGACCCGGACGCTGTGCCGTGGCATTCTAGCTGGGAGATCGGTAAGAAGATGGCCGATCAGATGCTCGAGAGATACGTTTCCGAGCATGGTTCCTATCCGAGGAACATCGGCATAGTCATGTGGGCGACAGACACCATGAAGACCGGAGGGGACGATACAGCTTACGTCCTCTGGCTCATGGGTATACGTCCGGTATGGACCGGGTATGCGGGACGCGTGAAGGATCTTGAGGTCATACCCGTCTCGGAACTGGGCAGGCCGAGGATAGATGTCACACTGAGGATCAGTGGGCTGTTCAGGGACACTTTCCCCAATCTCGTGAGGATGATAGACCGTGCGGTCCGCATGGTGGCCGAACTGGACGAATCAGAGGAGGAGAATTTCATCCTGGCCAACCTCAGGAGGGACATAGTCCTCTCTATCGAGGAGGGCATGCCCGAGGATCAGGCCAGGGAGGATGCCATGATACGCATATTCGGCGATGCTCCCGGGGCCTACGGTTCCGGCACCAATATTCTGATAAGGACATCCGATTGGAAGGAGCAGCGTGAACTGGGCGAGATCTACCGCAGTTACGGCGAATACGCTTACGGGGTCGGAAGGTACGGCGACAGGAAGCCGGACGCATTCAGGCACAAGCTCATGAACATGGACGTAACCGTGAAGAACAGCGTGAGCAGGGAATACGACATGTTCGACAACGACGACGTCTATACCGATCTGGGCGGATTCAACGCAGCGGTGAAGTCGGTCAGGGGCGAGCTTCCGATGTCGATGATCGGATTCTCCGCCGATACCACCAATCTCAAGACGAAGACCATCGACGAGGAGGGCCGTTACATCTTCCGCAGCAAGATCAACAACCCGAAGTGGGTGGAAGGCCTGAAGCAGCACGGATTCAAGGGCGCTCAGGAGATATCCAAGATGACTGAGTACGTGTTCGGCTGGGATGCCACCTCGGATATAATCGATGATTGGGAATACAAGTCCATAGCCGACAATTTCCTTTTCAACAAGGATAACGCTGATTGGTTCAGGGAGGCCAACCCCTACGCGATGATGGAAGTGGTCTCCAGGCTGCTTGAGGCTATATACAGGCAGATGTGGGACGCAGGAGACGAGATGGAGCAGAGGCTTCAGGACCTGTATGAGGACCTGGAGGGCGAGCTGGAGGAATTGAATGACAGATGATTACATAATCAGCGGTAAGGGGATCACAAAGAAGTTCGGAGACTTCACCGCTGTGGACAACATAGATGTCAACATAAAGAGGGGAGAGATCTATGGATTCCTTGGACCCAACGGAGCAGGGAAGACCACCACGATAAGGGTGATGACGACCCTCACGCCGCCGACATCTGGCACTATCACCGTAGAGGGCCATGAGGTCAAGGGTCTCGACGATCCGGTCAAGGAGAAGATCGGAATCGTCCAGCAGCATATAGCTCTCGATAACGACGTGTCCGTCAGGGAGAACATAAAGTATCACGCGATCCTCCACCACATCCCCAAGAAGGAGGCCAAGGAGAGGATCGACTATCTCGTCAAGGTCATGGGGCTCGATCCGTACCTCGATTATATGGCCATCAATCTCTCTGGAGGATGGAAGAGGAGAACGGCTATCGTCAACGCTCTCATCCACAAGCCCTCGATACTTGTCCTGGACGAGCCCACTGCAGGCCTGGATACCCAATCCAGACACATGCTGTGGAAGCTTATCAGGGAGCTCAACGCCCAAGGCACTACCATCTTCATCACCACTCATTACATGGATGAGGCGGAGGAGCTCTGCGACAGGCTGGCCATCATCAACCACGGTAAGCTGATCGCGGAGGGTACACCCGGCGATCTCTGTGAGAACCTGGGCAAATATGCAGTGGAGTACGTGGTCGAGGGAGGGGCGAAGGAATACCGCTACTTCCATGACCGTGCAGAGGCAAACGCCTTCCGCGATTCGTTCCCGGAGGGGGCCCAGGTGGCCACAAGGAACACCAACATGGAGGATGTGTTCCTGGAACTGACCGGAAGGGAGAACACCCAAGCCATACAGGAGGTCGAGTACAGGATATGAGCGTCATCACCGATTCATTCCGTGTCGCCTGGATCGACTTCATGTTCATCAAGAGGAACCTGCCGACCGTTCTGGTGATGAGCCTCGTCACGCCCCTGCTGTACATATTGGCATTCGGATACGGTTTCGGAGCAGGAGCCAAGGTCGACGGGTTCGATTACATCGCATTCATGATCCCCGGAGTCATCTCGATGTCGACCATGACATCATGCTTCAACAATGTGGCCCAGAAGGTGCTTGTCCAGCGTACGTATTACAAGAGTTTCGACGAGCTGTTCCTTTGCTCCATGAAGCCGACCGCAGTGATCCTGGGGAAGTCATGGGCAGGTATGGTGAGGAGCATCATCAGCTGCGCCATCCTTTACATCGTCGGCATGCTGCTGACCCAAGACATGCATCTGACCCCGCAGGCGCTGGTGATCATACCTCTCTGCTGTCTCACATATGCGCTGTTGGGAGTGGTCGCAGGTATGCTTGCGAATTCCCATCTGACGCTCGGTTTGTTCACGACCCTGGTCATAACGCCGATGTCGTTCCTGTCCGGTACCATATTCTCCCTGGATTCTCTGCCGGATGTAGCCCAGTGGGTGCTGTACGTGCTACCGCTGTCCCATTCGACCGACTGCATCAGGGCATCAGTGCTGGAGACCAGCTTCCCGTGGATATCGCTCTGCATCATCCTTATCTACGCAACGGCGTTCATTCTGATCAGCAGACATCTGATAATGAAGGGCAGGAACTGAGATGGATAACATAATCGAAGTGAAGGACCTGGTGGTCAAGTTCGGAGATTTCACGGCAGTGGACGGTCTAAGCTTCGATGTGAAGGAGGGGGAGATATTCGGATTCCTGGGCCCCAACGGTGCCGGGAAGACCACATCGATCCGTACCATAACTACCATCCAGAAATACGTGGGCGGTTCCATCCGTATAGGAGGATACGACATAGAGAAGGACTACCGCGAGGCCAGGAAGCTGATCGGTATGTCCCAGCAGAACATTTCGCTTGACAAGGATCTCACCGTCAGGCAGAATCTGAAGCACCACGCCATATTGCACAAGATCCCGAGGAAGGACATTGACCGGCTGGTGAAGGAGACCGCGGACATCCTGGAACTCGGGGACTACATGGACAAGAAGGTCTGCGACCTTTCCGGAGGATGGAAGAGGAAGACGTCGATCGTCTGTGCGATCATCCATCAGCCGAAGGTGCTGCTCCTCGACGAACCTACCGCCGGGCTCGATACACGTTCCCGCCACATGCTGTGGGACCTCGTGGGCATGCTGAACTCCAAAGGGACCACAATCTTCCTGACCACACATTACATCGAAGAGGCCGAATCGCTCTGCAACAGAGTGGCAATTATCAATCACGGAAAGATGGTCGCCATGGGCACCGTCGACGAATTGCGCGACATCATCGGCAGGGTCACAGTGGAGACGACCTATGATGACGGCAAGCACCGGCAGGAATACTTCAAGACGATGGAAGAGGCGAAGGATTTCGTCCAGACCATCGGCGACAGGATGTACAACATCAGAAGGACCACTCTGGAGGATGTTTTCCTCGTCCTCACGGGAGAATCCGGAGGTATAGACGATGAGCGTTCTTGACGAGGCCTATCGTGTCTCTTGGGGCGATCTCCAGTACATGAAGGGAAATCTGCCCGAGGTGTTCCTTTCTTCGTTGGTCGGGCCTCTGCTGTATCTTCTGGCATTCGGTTTCGGAGTCGGAGGCAACATGGAGGATCCGGCAGGTTACGTGGAATATATCGTGCCCGGAATCATAGCAATGACCACCCTTTCGGCCACATTCACGACCGTATCCATGAAGATGCTCGTGCAGAGGCTGTTCTACATGAGCTTCGACGAATTGATCCTATGCCCTCTTCATATCTCGTCTATAATTATCGGGAAGACCATCCAAGGCATGGTCAGGGCTCTGATCAGCTGTACCATCCTTCTGGGAGTCGCCTATCTGCTATCCCCCGGTATCAATCTGAGCCCGTGGATATTCGTGCTGATCATAGGAGCAAGCTTCATGTTCTCGCTGCTGGGAGTACTGGCCGGAATGTTCATCAATCTGATACAGAACCTCACTCTGTTCACGAGCATCGTGATCGTCCCGATGACGTTCCTATGCGGCACTTTGTTCGATACCAATGTTCTACCTCCGGTCGTGGGCTACATCATCTATGCTCTGCCTCTGACCCATGTGAGCAACATCATGAGGGGCCTGATGCTTCCGGAGTATACAGTGGGGTTCGACTCGATCATCATGATGG
>Ga0265298_10011973_pt1 | contig 10098 bp, 7 predicted proteins | sample AusTroGonzalo_MG_3_FD_193486 | JGI IMG/M metagenome (GOLD analysis project Ga0265298, IMG submission 193486) | Bovine rumen microbial communities from tropical cattle in Woodstock, Queensland, Australia - Gonzalo_01 | ecosystem: Host-associated > Mammals > Digestive system > Stomach > Rumen ... | reverse complement strand
TAGGCGCTTCGATCCTCTGACCGGTCCAGGTCGGTTACCAGGGAAACGTTTTCCAGGTAAGCCTCCAGCGTCGGCTCTTCCCCCATCTGCGCGAATTCGCTGATGGATCCGCGGAATTCCTGGATGTTTTCGATCCGGTTCAGTGCCTCGTCCGTGTCTTCCTTCCGGTATTGTTCCTCCAGGCCGGTCTTATCGATCAGGAAGTCGATGAATTCCTCCAGGCCCATGCATTCCTTCATCGCCGTGAGCATGGTGATCATCTGGAAGAAAGCCGTCACGCTGTTCCTGGCCCGGCTTCCGAGTTCCTCCGGCAGGTCGTTCAGTACGCTGAAGACCGGCACGCCTTCCTTCGCCGCGTAAGCTGCCAGCGTTTCCACGGTCGCGTCCCCGATCGCCCGCTTCGGCACGTTGATGATCCTCGTCAGCGAGATATCATCTGCGGGGTTGGCGATCACGCGGAGGTAGGCCAGGATATCCTTGATCTCTTTCCGTTCATAGAACTTCTGGCCGCCGAAAACGCGGTAAGGCAGGCCGGCTTTCATCAGCATTTCTTCCGGCACGCGGCTTTGGGCGTTTGTCCGGTACAGGATCGCCATCTCTCCAAGGGATTCGCCGTTCCTTCGCAGTTCTTCCATCTGCTGCACGATCCAGGCCGCTTCTTCCCGCTCATCCTGCGCGCAGTAGACGCAGATCTTCTCCCCGCTTCCCTGCTCGGTCCAGAGGGTCTTGTCCTTCCTTCCCCCGTTGTGAGCGATCACCTGGTTAGCCGCATCCAGGATGTTGGAGGTGGAACGGTAGTTCTGCTCCAGTTTGATCACCGCGGCATCCGGATAATCCTTCTCAAAATCCAGGATATTCCGGATATCCGCTCCCCGCCAGCCATAGATGCTCTGGTCGTCGTCACCGACCACGCAAAGGTTCCGGCTTTCTGCCGTCAGCAGGCGGATCAGCTCGTACTGGGTTTTGTTCGTATCCTGATACTCATCCACCAGCACATAACGGAACCGGCGGCGGTACACCTCCAGCACCGGCGGATGCTCCGCCAGCAGCTCCAGCGTTTTCATCAGCAGGTCGTCAAAATCCAGTGCGTTCAGGGATTTCATCCGTTGTTCATAAACGGTCATGATATCGTGGATCATGGAGGTCCGCCGGTCGCGCATCGATTTTGCGAACCACTCGTCCGGCGTCATCAGCTTGTTCTTTGCGTCGCTGATCTTCCCCTTCGTTTCGCGGATTGGGATAAACTTATCGTCAATGTTCAGTTGTTTGTATATTTCCTTCAGGACCCGCTGCTGGTCGTCGTCGTCATAGATAACAAAGGATCGGGTATAGCCGATCTTTTCGATATCCCGCCTCAGGATCCTGGCGCAGGTGGAGTGAAAGGTACTGATCCAGGCCTCCTCCGCCTGTTCTTCACCGATCAGCTGCCTTACACGGTCTTTCATCTCCCGTGCCGCTTTATTCGTGAAGGTCAGCGCCAGGATGGACCAGGCGGGCACCCCATGGTCGATCAGGTTCGCCACGCGATAGGTCAGCGCCCGCGTTTTTCCGCTTCCCGCCCCGGCCAGGATCAGCACCGGACCTTCGAGCGTTTCCGCCGCTCTGCGCTGTTCAGGGTTTAATGCTGTCAGATCCATGTTATGCGTCTTCTCCCATCGCTTCAAGCACTCTGCGGTATCCGTCCGCCCCGTAGGTCAGCGCACGGTTCACCCGCGAGATCGTCGCACTGGAGGCTCCTGTCTCTTCGGCGATCCGCTGGTAGGTTTCCTTCCTGCACAGCAGCCACGCCACTTCCAGGCGCTGGCTGATACTCTTGATCTCGGGAATGGTACACAGGTCCTCAAAAAAACGGTAGGCGTCTTCTTCACTCTGAAGGGTCAGCATGGCCTTCATCAGCAGATCCGTCTGCTTATTCCTGATCTTTGGCTCAAACATATTGTCACTCCCGTTCAGTTTCACGCTTTAGTGCGCGAATGAATTCTACCATATTTCCATTAAGGATATATGGTCGATTTGTTAAGTTTTTTTCATAGATAAATAAGTAAGAACATACCCTCCAACACAGCTGATCAGGAGCCCGATCAGGTAGTAACCCACAGAAGCAACGGCACCGTGCGGACCCTCAGTCATCACGAATGCCCCGAGCAGTCCCGAAGGTCCCCAGGTGGTGGAAGCGACCCTCATCAGCATCACGAACGCTCCCCCGAATCCCGCGCCGATCCCGGCCGTGATGAACGGCTTCCCGAGCGGCATTGTTACGCCGTAGATCAGCGGTTCTCCCACTCCCAAAACCCCTGCGGGCAGGGCGCCGTTGATCACACGGAGCAGTTTCCTGTCGCCTTTCTTCCTGGCCCGCACCGCAAGTGCCAGCGCCGCGCCGACCTGCCCCGCTCCGGCCATCGCCAGCGCCGGATACAGGGTCACATATCCGATCGTTTCAAGCTGCACCGAATAAAGCGCGATCAGTCCGTGGTGCATACCCATGGCGACCATCGGCAGGAAAATGGCCGCGCCGATAAACCCGCCGATCATCCGGATGACTGGGTTTTCGCTCATCGATACCACTTCAACCGCCCTGCAAAGGCCGGTGGATACAAGCCCGAGTACAGGCATGATGACCAGCAGGTACAAAACCAGCGATACCAGAATCGTCAGCAGCGGTGAAAAGACAACATCAAATGCGCCTTTGATCCGCTTCCGGATGCCCTTTTCGATTTGGCACATGATCCATACGCCGGCAATCGCCGCCAGGACACCGCCCCGGCCGGTCCGCAGGATCGCGTCCAGCGGCTGTGCCTCGTTATACAGCCCCAGCAGTTTGGAGATCTCGTCCACATTTCCGAGTGTCGTGAACATCCCCAGCATACCGCCGAGGATCGGCGTCCCTCCGAAGATCTCCGCGGCACGATACCCGGCCCAGGCGGTCAGGAAGGTGATCAGCGTGGCATTGACCCCGTTCAGCATTTGATAGATTACATTCAGCGCCTTACTGTCCTTGAATCCCGGGATCACCTGCGAGATCAGGCCGGCGAATCCTGCACACAGGCCGGCCGCGATGATCCCAGGGATCAGCGGGGCGAAGATCTGGCCGAAGAAGCCCAGGAATCTCCGGATCCCCTTTTCCTGATCATTGTGATGCGTTTCCTGTTCCTCGCTGATCCCTTCCTCGGTTTCAGGTGCTTCAGGGATCCCCATCCGGCGCAGGACTTCAATGCATTCCCTGCTTTTGCCGGGGCCGACGACGATCTCCACATAGTTCTCCCGTTCATGCTCAACGCGCAGGACCCCGTCCAGCGCTCCCAGTTCATCGGTCCGGATCACATTGTCCCTGACGGTCGTGATTCGTACCCGCGTCATGCAGTTAATGGCGCAAAGAATGTTTTCCCTTCCGCCGCAGTATTCAACGATTTTTCCGGCAAGATCCGTGATCTGTCCGCTTTCTGTACTCATCCGACTTTTACCGCCTCTTGTTTTATTGTCATTATTTTATTCCTTTGGTCATGATCAGTAAAGTTTTCCTTGTTCTTTTCAGGTATTCCGCTTTCACATTCCGCTTTCCGGAAACAAAATCCCTTGACACGCTTCATTCTTCAATCTAAACTGAATTATTCCATGTTTTTATGAAAGGCGGAATGTCAGATGGGTTTTGTGGATGAGAATTTCGGCATCAATGTGTTCAATGATTCCGTCATGCGCCAAAGGCTGCCGAAGGAAACCTACCGCGCCCTGCACAAGACCATTGATGACGGGCGCCGCCTGGATCCCCAGGTGGCCAGCGTTGTCGCCAATGCTATGAAGGACTGGGCGATCGAGCGTGGCGCGACCCATTATACCCACTGGTTCCAGCCTTTGAATTCTGTCACCGCCGAGAAGCATGATGCGTTCATCTCTCCCGCCCAGGACGGAAAGGTCATCCAGGAATTCTCCGGGAAGGAGCTTGTCCGCGGCGAGGCGGATGCTTCCTCCCTGCCTTCCGGCGGCCTGCGTTCCACCTTCGAAGCCCGCGGTTATACCGCCTGGGATCCGACTTCCTACGCCTTTATCAAGGAGCATATCCTCTGCATCCCCACGGCCTACTGTTCCTACGGCGGTGAAGCGCTGGACAAGAAAACGCCCCTGCTTCGCTCCATGGAAGCCCTGAACAGGCAGGCGGTCCGGATCCTGAAGCTCTTCGGCCGTCTTGACGCCACCCGCGTCACGCCCACTGTTGGCCCCGAGCAGGAGTACTTCCTCGTCGACAAAGCCCTCTACGACCGCCGCAGCGACCTGATCTTCGCCGGCCGTACGCTTTTCGGCGCGCCTGCACCCAAAGGTCAGGAGCTTGGCGATCATTTCTTTGGTACGATCAAGACCCGTGTCCAGGCCTTCATGACCGAGCTGAATGAAGAGCTCTGGAAGGTCGGCGTCCTGGCCAAGACCGAACATAACGAAACAGCCCCGTCCCAGCATGAGATGGCGCCGATCTACTCCATCGTCAACGTGGCCTGCGACCATAACCAGCTGACCATGGAGATCATGAAAAAAGTCGCCCGCCGTCACGGCCTGCACTGCCTGCTCTCTGAAAAGCCTTTTGCGGGCATCAACGGCAGCGGCAAGCACAACAACTGGTCCATGTTCACCAATACCGGCTATAACCTCCTGGAGCCCGGTGACAGCCCCCATGAGAGCGCCCAGTTCCTGCTCTTCCTGACCTCGGTCATCAAGGCTGTGGACGATTATCAGGACCTGCTCCGCGCCTCCGTCGCCTCCGCCGGCAACGATCACCGCCTCGGCGGCTGTGAAGCGCCGCCGGCTATCATCAGTATCTTCCTTGGGGACGAGCTGACCGAGATCCTGGAAGCCCTGGAAGCCGGCTCCCATTATGACGGCCGGGAAAAGACCGATATGACCATCGGCGTCCATATGCTGCCGAAGTTCCCGAAGGATACCACCGACCGGAACCGCACCTCTCCCTTCGCCTTCACCGGCAACAAGTTTGAGTTCCGTTCCCTGGGTTCCTCCGCTTCCATTTCCGCGGCCAACGTCGTCCTGAACACGATCGTGGCGGAAAGCCTGCGCCAGTTCGCCGATGAACTGGAACAGGCGGAGGATTTCCGTTCCTCCCTGCACGACCTGATCGTCCGGACGATCCATGAGCATAAGCGGATCATCTTCAACGGCAACAACTATACGGAGGAGTGGGTAAAGGAAGCGGAAAGCCGCGGCCTCTGCCGCCTCGATTCCACCGTGGACGCCCTGCCCTGCTATACCGCGGAAAAGAACATCCGTCTCTTTGAGACCCATAAGGTGCTCTCTGAGTCCGAACTGCGTTCCCGCCGGGATATCGGCCTGGATTCCTATGCCAAGCTCACTGCGATCGAAGCCCGGACGATGATCATGATGGCTCGCCGCCAGATCCTGCCGGCCGTGATCCGCTTCACAGGCGATATCGCCTCCGCTTCCCGCAGCATCCGGGACGCTGGCGGAGACTTTGCCAGCGGTTCCGAACTGCTGAATACCCTCTGCGGCACCACGGACCAGCTGAGCAGCGACCTGCAGCTCCTGGAAGTGAAGCTGGCCGCCGTTCCGGATGATGACAATCCGCTGGCTGCCGCCCGGTATATGCATGATGAGATCATGCCGGCAATGGAGAACCTTCGCAGGTCGGCCGATGCCCTTGAGCAGCTCACCGACCGTTCCTACTGGCCCTTCCCGACCTATGACGAGCTTCTCTTCAGCGTCTGATACGCATCCCTGGCTTTAAAAGCTGCCGGTTGATACCGGCAGCTTTTTGTGTTCATCGTTCTTCTGTTTTTATCTTGTCGTGGTCAAAGATCAGTTGCCAGCCCTTTTCATCGTCCCGGATCTCATGCGTATTGATCGGCGCGCCCATGTCGATCGCCGGCGCATCTTTCATCCGTTCATCCGTCACATACTCCAGGAATCCTTTTATTTCATCGCCCTCCCGCATCACCGGCCGGTGGGAACAGATGACGTGCCGGATGTTCCTTCCGCTCTCTTCTTCCAGTGTCCGGATCAGTTCCTTCATACGGTCCCGCCAGCGGTTGGCGGCGTCTGAAGTCGGGAACCACATCCATGTGCAGGGGTTCCAGTCGTCTCCGGTCAGCAGCAGGTCACTTGCCGGTACATACAGTACGATGCTGCCCGGGGTATGTCCGGGCACCCTGATCACCAGCACTTCGGTATTGCCCAGGTCTTCCCGTCTGCTTTCAAAAGGACCGGTCTTTTCGGTAAAGCGGATCGCTTCAGGCATCGCGATCGGCGCTGTCATAAAATCCTCCGGCACGGAAACATGCTGTTCTTCCGCCTGCTTTCGGACCTTTTTGCGCTGTCCTTCACCGGTCCGTTCAATGAATTCCTCCCGGTCTTCGGCACACAGGAAGGTTTTCCCGAACCACCTTGCGCCGAGCATATGATCATGATGCCCGTGCGAAAGGTATACGGTAACCGGTTTGTCCGTCAGCGTTTCAACATAAGCCTTCACATCTTCCGTTCCGTATCCGGTATCAAAGAGGATCGCGCGGTTGCTGCCTTCGATCAGTGTAAAGCTGACCCCCATTGCGTCTGTGATGTGGCAGATCCCCGGTAGCGCATGATTGACTGTAAACATGTTCGTGATTAACCGCCTTTTCAGTTTTCTCCGGAATAATCGCCATAGTAGAGGTTGTATACTGCGCTTTCCGGAAGCCATACCCGGTGGCTTCCGTCGTAACCGTCGTCTTCATACCAGTACTCGACGTCAACATAACCGTTTTCTTTTCCGCGTATGGTCCCGCATGCGCTTCTGTTTATGGAGATGTTGGCTTTGGCATAGTTCCCTCCGGGACCGAACCACGTGTCGGATGTCGGGTAAATATCGCAGTCACAGATCCGGCCATCTTCCTTAACTCGGTTTAGGTCCACGTCAACCCGTTTCACGCCGGTCCAGACCCGGTAACTGTTCTTGTTACCGTTCCGGAAGTCCACCTGCACCCACCAGACGCTGCCGTCGTAGCTCTTTTTCAGTACCCTGACCGTCTGGCTCTGCCAGTTGCTGCCGAAGAAAGTCCCCGGTTCGGCGTATTGGGTCCCGGGGCCGGAACGTGTGGCCAGTTTCATCAGCAGGTTGCACCCTGTGATGCTTGGATCGCTTTCATAGACGACGGCTGCCTGTCCCCCCTGTGCAGCCCTCGCGCCGGCGGCCGGAGCGTTCAGGACAGCCATCACCTCAGACAGGCATACATCTTTGGGGAACGCGCTTCCCTTGTAGGTGGAGATCACAGCGATCCTGACCTGGATCACCTGATCGCGGTGACCGACCGGAATGCGCTGCCATCCGTTCCGGGATTCATCTTTCAGGGTTGCGTTGACAGCGTCCTGATAGCTTGTCCCGCCTTCATAACAGAAGGAGATGCTGACCTCTTTCGGTCTGGCATTGATCACATACTGGTCTTTTCCCTTGTCGTTCACAGCCCAGAATCCGTTTTTGAACCAGACTTCATCCAGGGACTGAGGGGTATCGAAAGCCAGTTCGATCCAGGATTTCCCGTTCAGGCCTTTCTTGGCTGAAAACTGCCAGCAGGTCGTCTCATTTCCGTCGATGGCATTTTCAGGGATCCAGAGATTCGGGTTCTTTTTATTCGCGATGAAGCTCGATGCGTTCACCCGGTTCGCGATAACTTTTACCCATTCCGTTTCTCCGGGGATCTGTTCCAGGGCATCATTCACGGTTACTGCCGGCGCCGGCGCTTCAGCAGGAGCCGCGTTTGCATCCGGCCGCGCTTTTCCGCAGTTGGAACAGAAGTTGCCCGTATTGCCGTTCTGTCCGCAGTCCGGGCAGATCCAGTCCGCAGAAGGCCTGGCTGTTCCGCAGTTGCCGCAGAAATTTCCCGTGTTCCCGGTCTGCGAGCAGTTGGGGCAGGTCCATTCTCCTGCTTCTGCCTGTCCGCACAGCGGTATGAGAAGCACCAGAGCAAGGATCAGGACCGTCATCCTTTTCAACATCATCGTATTCTCCCCCTTGTCTGTTCAATCCTGGTACCTTATGTAACGCTATTGTTTGTATCTGGACAGATTATATACTGCAACAGATGGTATTTCAAGCACATGTATTCAGGAATAAAAAATCCGGGGTGCGACCCCGGATTCAGTTGAACCTGTGATTTATCCCTTGTAGCCGATCTCGTCCGCCAGCTTCTTCTCGATGACGACGGTGGCGTCCCGGTGCAGCCTCATGAAGGTGCAGGGGCATTTCGGATCGATCTTGTCCTCGATCAGGAGCTTGGTAGCCGCTTCCTGCTTGTTGCCGTTGATGATCATCAGGAGGCGTTTTGCCCGCATGATGTTGCCCATGCCCATGGTCACCGCGTGGGTCGGAACGTCCGCTTTGCTGGCGAAGAAGCGCTTGTTGGCTTCAATGGTGGAGTCGTCCAGCGTTTCCTCATGCGCGCCGTCGTACAGGGTTTCGCCGGGCTCATTGAAGCCCAGGTGGCCGTCGGGGCCGACGCCCAGCACCTGGATATCCACATCAGTCCTGTCGAGGATCTCGTTGAATTCCTTCAGGTTCTCGGCCACGTCGCCGGTTCCCTTCGCAACATAGGTGTTGGCCTTGTCGATGTTGATATGGTCGAACAGGTTGTCGTTCATGAAGTAGCGGTAGCTTTGGTCGTGCGTTCCGTCCAGGCCAACGTACTCATCCAGGTTCACGCTGTGCACCTTGCTGAAGTCGAGTCCTTCCTCTTTGCAGCGGCGCGCCAGTTCCCTGTACATGCCCACCGGGCTGGAGCCGGTGGCCAGGCCGAGCGTACAGGACGGGTTGTCCCGAACGATCTTCTCGATGATGTCCGCTGCTTTCCTTGCGCCGTCTTCGTAGTCCTTCGCGATGATAACCTTCATGTTCATTTCCCCCTTGAAATGATTATTTTATTTTTTCTTATTTCTTGGCAACGATCGTACCGTTGTCCTTCCAGATGCTCTTCTCCGGGATCGTGCCGCGCACGCAGGAGGTGGGATATACGTTGGAGTCGCGTCCGATGACGGTACCGGGATTCAGCACGCTGTTGCAGCCGACCTCCACTCGGTCGCCCAGCATCGCGCCGATCTTCTTCAGTCCGGTCTCGATCTTTTCGCCGCCGCACTTGACGACCACCAGGAGCTTGTCGCTCTTTACGTTGGAAGTGATGGAGCCCGCGCCCATGTGGCTCTTGTAGCCCAGGATGCTGTCGCCCACATAGTTGTAATGCGGAACCTGCACGTTGTCAAACAGGATCACGTTCTTGAGCTCCGTACTGTTGCCGACCACACAGTGATCGCCGACCAGCGCGCTGCCGCGGACGAACGCTCCGGGCCTGACTTCGGTCTCGTGGCCGATGATCGCAGGCGCGCCGATATAGTTGTTGGGATAGATCTTTGCGTCCTTCGCGATCCAGACGTTTTCGCTGACCTCGTCGTACTCATCCTTCGGGAGGGTTTTGCCGAGCTCAATGATGAAATCCTTGATCTTGCTCAGCGCTTCCCAGGGATACTCCGTGTTTTCCAGGATCGGAGCCGCCTTGGTGTGGGTCAGGTCGTACAGGTCTTTTGTCTTCAGCATTATTTCTTCACCTCGATCAGATGTCCGCTTTCCTTCATGGCGTTGATGATATAGTCCACATGCTTCTCACACTCTTCCAGCGTACCCGCTTCGGACATGACGCGGAGCACCGGTTCCGTGCCGCTCTTGCGCAGTAGCACGCGGCCGCTGTCTCCGAGTTCCTCCGTGCAGGCATTGACCGCGTCCATGACCTTCTGGTCCGCCAGAGTGCCGTCCTTGTCGTCCACGACGACGTTCTTCAGGACCTGGGGATACATCTTGCATCCGGCTGCGAGCACGGACAGGGGCAGCTGCGTGTCGATCATGACTTCCATCAGCATGATGGCCGTGATGAGGCCGTCGCCCGTCCGCGCGTGCTTCCGGAAGATGATATGGCCGCTCTGTTCACCGCCGATCAGGTGGTTGTAGGCCTTCATGTTCTCGTAGACATAGCGGTCGCCTACCGCTGTCTTCTCGTAGTTGATCCCCGCGGCATCCAGCGCCTTGTACAGGCCGAAGTTGCTCATGATCGTCGTCACGACGGTGTT
>Ga0265298_10011971_pt1 | contig 10099 bp, 9 predicted proteins | sample AusTroGonzalo_MG_3_FD_193486 | JGI IMG/M metagenome (GOLD analysis project Ga0265298, IMG submission 193486) | Bovine rumen microbial communities from tropical cattle in Woodstock, Queensland, Australia - Gonzalo_01 | ecosystem: Host-associated > Mammals > Digestive system > Stomach > Rumen ... | reverse complement strand
GCCCTTCATCTCGTCGTTGGGCAGCGGGATGGTGGCGGTTGTGCGTTCGTAGGTGCAGTCGCCGGCGTAGCGCTGGATGGCATAGGCGAGGAGCTTCTGGGATTCGCGTTCGGCGCGCTGGCGGGCATCCTCGACGATGTTGCGGATGAGGAGGCCGGATTCGTTTTCGACTTCGCCTTTGAGCTTCTCGAGGATCATGCCGCGCGCGGTCTCGCGGTCGAGTCCGGCGATGCGTTCGAGTTCGGTGATCTGGCGGTCGATCGTGCTTTTGAGCTCCTCTTCCTTGGCGGCGAGGCGTTCGCGCTGCTGCACGAGTTCGGCTTCCCTGCGCTCGGCGTTCTTGATCTTCGCGTCGAGGGAATCGTTCTTGCGGTCGAGGTTTTCCTCTTTCTGCGTGAGGCGTTTTTCCTGCTGGGCGATCTCGCGGCGGCGTTCCTTGATCTCGTTTTCGACTTCGTCCTTGATCTTGAGGGCATCGTCTTTGATCTTGAGGGCGTCGCTTTTCGCGGTGACGCGGGCTTCGCGAAGGATCTGGGAGGCTTCGCGCTCGGCGTCTTCCCGGACTTTCGCGGCATCACGGGACGCTTTGGTCTTGCCCTTTTTGGAAAGGATGGCGACGATGATCACCACGATGGCGATGCCGATAATACAGCCGCCGATCATTTCCAGATAATCCGTCCATGTAAAGGCGGCGGCGATGATGACATTGGAAAACATGATATTCAACTCCTGACATGGTTTGTACAGCCAAAGACGCCGGATTCGGTGACGACGCGGCCGACGGGCTGATCCGTAGGCTCGCAGGGCAGTTCCGCGCATCTTTGGAGTTCATAAAAGATACCGATGGTTTTTCCGGTTCCCCGGGCAAGCAGACGGTCGTAAACGCCCTTGCCGCGTCCGAGACGGCGGCAGGCGGGATCGAACGCCACGCCGGGTACCAGCCAAAGGGCTTCCGCAAGCAGTCCGGGAGGAGCTGCCGGGGCATCGGCGGACGGTTCCGGGATGCCCCAGTGGGATACCGGAAAGTCCAGGGAACGAACTGTCACGATGGAATACGCGCCGGATTGCTCGAACCGCGGCAGGCAGAGCGTGATGCCCTCCTGAAGCGCATGGCGCATGACCGGCGCAAGGTCGGGTTCCGTGCCGTCGCTGACATATGCGACGACCGCGGACGGCTGTTCCGTCCGGACGATGTCCAGGAGCCTCCGGTTGATCGCCTCGTCCGCCGCCGAGCGAAGCTCCGGAGGCATGGCGCGGCGCAGCGCGATCTTCTCGCGCCGGACGGCTTTTTTCAGTTCATGCGGATTCCCGGATGCCGCGGAGGGCATCACGCAGGCGGATCCTGCATAACTGGCTGTCTGTTCGTCGTACATAGACCACAACGTTTCTGCGAAGCGGCGAAAACGAAGAACATCCGTACCCTGGATGAGGCGAAAACATGAGGAAAAGGAACCCGGACCGGACGGCGGACCGCCCGGTTTCCCGGTATCAAATGCGGCATCGGCGGCATCGGATCGCCGATGATGCGCTCCGGTTGGCCGCAAGCCTCAATTTGTCCAAACTCCAAATCATATTTTCCATTCAATCCGCAGAGCGGCGGTTGTTTCGGGCGGCGCTTTTTTTTCTATGGCGCAGCCTCGTTTTTCACAGCAAATTCCAAAAGTGATATGTGAACGTTCCTGCCGAAAGGCAAAAACCCTATGCCTAACAATACCCCAAAATTTAAAAAAAGAAAGCGAAAAACGCAAAAAAATCAAAAAAAAGATACTCTTTTTTCGGAAAAACGTGAAAAATGCATACAAAACAGCCTTTCCCGGGAATATTTCAAAAAACGGAGATGTTTCGTCAACCGGGTGCCATCCGGTTTGAAGACGAGGGAAGGATTTGACTTTTTAAGGAAGAAGGCGTATATTATTATGATTTATGTTCTATTTTGAAAAGGATGGATCAATATGGCATTGATCTCAATCATCGACTACGACATGGGCAATCTCCGCAACGTGGAGCGCGCCCTGACATATGCTGGTGCGGAAGTCCGTATCGTGCGTTCGCCGTCCGAAGTCGCGGATGCTGCCGGTGTGGTTCTTCCCGGCGTGGGGAATTTCCACGATGCGATGAAAAACCTCGACCGTGCCGGTTTCACCGGGTTCCTGCGTGACTGGACGGCGGCGGACAAGCCGTTTCTCGGGATTTGCCTGGGGCTTCAGATGTTGTTTGAGTCCAGCGAGGAAGCGCCCGGCGTGCCCGGCCTCGGGATTCTGAAAGGCTGCTGCCGCAAGTTCGAGTCCGCGACGGAAAAAGTGCCGCACATGGGCTGGAACACGGTTTCGTTTTCATCGTCGCATCCGTGCTTTGCATCCTTCCGCGAGCCTGCATGGTTCTATTTCGTACACTCGTTTTATGTTGTGCCGGATGATGCGTCCGTGACCGCCGGACGAACGGATTATATATGCGGTTTTACCTCGGCTGTGTCCCGCGGCAACCTGGCCGCGACGCAGTTCCATCCGGAGAAAAGCCAGGAAAACGGGCTGGCGATCCTGCGCGGTTTTTCAGCCCTTTGCAAAGGAGAAATCAGATCATGAAATTGTTTCCCGCCATTGATCTGCTTCACGGGAATTGTGTCCGCCTTTTCCAGGGCGACTACGCGAAGGAGACGGTCTACAAAAGCACTCCGGCCGACCAGGCCGCCGTGTGGGAACAGGCCGGCGCCCCTCTGATCCATCTGGTCGACCTCGACGGTGCGAAATCCGGCGCGCTGACCAATTCCGAAGCGATCCGTGCGATTTGCGCCCGCGTGTCCATCCCGTGCGAACTCGGCGGCGGCATCCGCACTGTCGATGATGCGAAACGTGCGTTCGACCTGGGGGTTTCCCGCGTGATTCTCGGGACTGCGGTCTGCGACGATCCGACGAGCGCCGAGGATTTTATCAATGAGTTCGGACAGGAGAAGATCGTGGCCGGGATCGATGCACGCGACGGCAAGGTCGCCACGCGCGGCTGGGTCGAAACGTCCACCATCGAGGCGGCGGCGCTTGCCAGGTCGCTGTTCCTTTTCGGCATCGACCGTTTCATCTTCACTGACATCGCCACCGACGGCGCGCTGAAGGGCCCGAACCTTCCGTTCATGCGGAATCTCTGCGAACAGCTTCCTGACTGCCGGATCATCGCGTCCGGCGGCGTGAGTTCGCCCGAGGACGTGCGCGGCCTGATCTCGCTCGGCTTCGACAACCTGGAAGGGGCGATCGTCGGCAAGGCGCTTTACGACGGGCGCACGACCTACGCCGAACTTCTGGCCGCCGGGGTTGTGCGCTGACATGGAAACCGTGCGGGTCAGCCTCGGGGCGCGTTCCTACGATATTTCCGTGGCGCAGGACATTTTTACGTCCGGCGCGTCGGTCGGGTTGCTTTCTCCCTTTGCGAAGGGCGTGAAAGCCCTCGTCGTCTCCGATTCCAACGTCTGGCCGCTGTACGGCGAGCTTCTGCAAAGGACGCTTCTGGTCGCCGGTGCTTCCGGCGTGTCGGAATCCGTCTTCCCCGCCGGAGAGACTTCAAAACACCTGGCCACCATCGGCGAAATCTGCCGGGACGCCGCCCGTGCCGGGCTCGACCGCGGTTCGCTGGTCGTCGGGCTTGGCGGCGGCGTGGTCGGCGACATGGCGGCGTTTGCCGCATCCATCTACATGCGCGGCATCCGGTGCGTGCAGATCCCGACTTCGCTTCTGGCGATGATCGATTCCGGCGTCGGCGGCAAGACGGGCGTGGACCTGCCCGAAGGAAAGAACCTGGTCGGCACGTTCTACCAGCCGAAGGCCGTTCTGATGGACACCATGTTCCTGGCGTCGCTTCCGGCCCGCGAAATGTCGAACGGATTCGCCGAGTTGATCAAGCATGCCGTTCTCTTCGACCACGCTCTCTTCGATGAACTTGAAGCCGCCGGGGATTCGCTGTTCCGCGACCATGCGCGTCTCGCGTCCCTCGTGGCGCGTTCCTGTGCGCTGAAAGCCGCCGTGGTGTCCCGCGACGAACAGGAGCGCGGCGAACGCATGCTGCTCAACCTGGGGCACACCTTCGGACACGCGATCGAAAAAGTACAGGATTACCGCGGGCTGGAACACGGCGAAGCGGTCGCGGCCGGCATCGCTGCCGCCGCCCGGCTTTCGGTTCGGCTTGGCGTGTTGGATGAGGCTTCTTCCGCAAAGATCGCCGCGCTGCTCCGTCAGTACCGCCTGCCGGTCACGGTGTCAGGCTGCGATCCGGCCGCGCTTCTGGCCGCGATGGCGGCGGACAAGAAGGCTGTTTCGGGCGTTCCTCGCATCGTTCTTCCGCTCGCCATAGGCCGCGCCGAAGTCCGCACGGATGTTCCGCGCGAGGCGATCGAAGCCGTCTGGGAGGAAGTCTGTGGACGATCATGACGGCTGCATCATCCTGAACATGCTGAGCGGCATCGGCGGTTCCCGCGCCAATGCCCTGATCGAATTCTGCGGCTCCGTTTCTGCCATTTTCGAGTCGGATGCCGCCTCGCTCGCCCGTATCCGCGGCATCAGCGACGAGCTGGCCGACCGCATTCTCCGCTGGCGTGAACATGTCGATTTTGACCGCGAGCTCGAGATCGCGAAAAATGGCGGCGTGACCATCCTCTGCCGCACCGATGACGAGTATCCGGCGTCCCTGCGCGAACTCCGCGATGCCCCGCTCTGCATTTACATGCGCGGAGTCCTGCCCGCCGACCTCGGGACCCGGTCCATTTCCATCGTCGGCACGCGGAACGCCTCCAACTACGGCGCCCGCATGGCCCGGCATCTTTCCGAATCCGCGGCCTACGGCGGCTGGACTACGGTCAGCGGGCTTGCGATCGGCATCGACACCATCGTCCACCAGGCTACGGTCGACGCGGGCGGCAGGACGGTAGCCGTGCTCGGAGGCGGCCTGGCGAAACTTCATCCCGTGGAGAACCTCGATCTCGCGCGTGCCATCATCCGGTCCGGCGGCGCCGTGATCTCCGAATTCCCCATGACGACTGCGCCCACGCGCCACACGTTCCCGATGCGGAACCGCATCATCGCCGGGCTTTCCTGCGGCACGCTGGTGGTCGAAGCGGGCGTCAACAGCGGCTCCCTGATCACTGCGGCGCAGGCTTTGGAACAGGGCCGCCACGTGTTCGCCGTGCCGGGCGAAGCGGACAACCCTTCGGCGGCGGGCTGCAATACGCTCATCAAACAGGGCGCAAAGCTCGTCATGAACTTCGATGACATCCTCGACGAATTCGATTTCCTGCCCGGATTCCATCCTGCCGCGCTCCGGGAAACGCCCGTCAGCCCGTTCGTCGCGGCGGATGCGGATGACGGACAGTCCGAACCGGACGCGCTCGAAGACGCCATGTTCTCCGAGGAGGAGACGGCGATCCTGAACCTGCTTTCGAAAGGTCCCGCGAACGTCGACGCGATCTCCGAGACCACAGGCATTCCGCCGTCCGTCGTGATCTCCACCATGATCAGCCTGGAGATCCTTCACCGCGTCCGCAAGAATCCGGACGGCACCTATTCGAAAAAACGCTGAGGCAGCGCGATGCCGTTCCGCCTTGAATCCCTGCTGGTCCGGTGTCTTTCCGCCGCCGCGCCCTTCCGATGCCCCGTCTGCGGGAAACCTCCGTTCGACGGTGCGCCGGGGATGTTCTGCGCGGATTGTCTGGAATCGCTTCCATTCATCGCCCCGCCGTATTGTCCGGGCTGCGGCGGCCCGATGGACGGTATTCTGGACGTTTGTCCGAAATGCCTTCATCAGCCGCCCCGTCCGTGGAGCCGGGCTTATTCGCTTTTCCACATGGAGGGAAACGCCCGTCTGGCGGTTATGATGCTGAAATACCGGAACCGCCCCGAGTTCGCGCGTTCGCTGGGCCGGCTGCTCGGGGACAAGCTGAAGCGCGAACTGGAGGAACCGGTCGACATGATCGTCCCTGTCCCGCTTCACTGGACGCGGTTCGTCCACCGCGGGTTCAACCAGGCCGACTTGATCTGCCAGGGGATTTCCGCGGAACTCGGCGTTCCGGTGGTTCGGGCGCTTCGCCGGTGCAAACGAACCCGCCAGCAGGCGCGGTTGAGCCGCAAGGAAAGAATTTTAAATTTAACGGGCGCTTTTTCGCCGACGGATTCGACAAAATGCGAAAAGCGTGCTATATTAATTGTAGACGATGTTTTGACGACGGGCACCACGCTTGCCACGGCGGCCTCCGCCCTGCTTGACGCGGGAGCTTCCAAGGTCTTTGCGGTTTCGGCCGCCCGCCGCTGATGTTTCATAACCAATAATCTGGACAGGCCGGAATCAACCTGAATATAAGGGGCTGCCATGGCTGCATTTACAAAAAAAATCAAACCTCTGCCGACCACCTCGGTCATCCCGGCCAGCGTCATCTCGCATCATGGCATTCAGAAACAGAGCGAGGTCGCGAAACGGAAGGACATTCCGCAGGGGCTTTGGGAAAAATGCAAAAACTGCAACGAACTGATCTTCTCCAGCCGCAAAGAGGAAAACCTGCAGGTCTGCCCGAAGTGCGGCTACCATTACCCGATGACCGCCCTGGAGCGCATTGACCTGCTGACCGATCTCGGGAGTTTCCAGGAGCTTGATCCGAAGCTCGAATCCGTCGACACGCTCAAATTCGAGGGCGTATCCTCCTATGTGGAAAAGCTTCGCGCCAACCACGAGAAGACCGGCCTCCGCGATGCCGTGATCTCCGGCGTCACCGCCATCAATTTCAAACCCTACGTCCTCGCGGTCATGGACTTCCGGTTCCTCGGCGCCAGCATGGGCGCGGTCGTCGGCGAGAAGATCACCCGCGCCATCGAGACCGCCACGGCGAAACGCCTTCCGCTCGTCATCGTCACGGCCAGCGGCGGCGCCCGCATGTACGAAGGGCTCATCAGCCTCATGCAGATGGCAAAGACCAGCGGTGCGCTTTACCGCCACAAGGAAGCCGGACTCCCGTACATCGTGATCCTGACCCATCCGACCACCGCGGGCGTCACCGCCAGTTTCGCCTCGCTCGGCGACCTGATCCTGGCCGAACCGGGCGCCATGGTCGGCTTTGCGGGCCGCCGCGTCATCGAGGCGACCACGCAGGCGCAGCTCCCGGACGGTTTCCAGACTTCGGAGTTTCTGCTTCAGAAGGGATTTGTCGACCGGATCATCGAGCGGAAAAATTTACGGGCGGAACTCACACTTTGCCTTGAATATTTCTCAAAACGGTGTAAAGTAAATAGTAAGGGAAAATCTTCCCGCAAACAGAAAACAGCATAATTTGCCGTCGTCCGCCGGACCCTGTGCGATGGAATTGCGTGAACCGAGTCAGGTTGGGAACAAAGCAGCTCTAAGCGTTAAGACCTTGCGCGCGGGCCATCTGTCGGGCGGCGGTTTTTTTGATTTTGAACCGTTGAAATGGATCCCGCATGAACAACACCAAACGCATTGACGGCCGTGCGCCGTCGCAGCCGCGCAAATTCCGCATTACCCCCGACTACCTCGCGCATCCGGTCGCCTCCGCGCTCATCGAAGTCGGCGGGACCAAGGTCATCTGCTCCGCCTCGTTCGAACAGGGCGTTCCCGGATGGATGCGTCAGCAGGGCGTTTCCGGCGGCTGGGTCACCAGTGAATACGGCATGATCCCCGGCGCAGGCAATACCCGCGTCGCACGGGAAGCCTCCCGCGGCAAGCAGTCCGGGCGCACCATGGAGATCCAGCGCCTCATCGGGCGTTCCTTCCGTTCGGTCATCGACCTCCAGGCGCTCGGCCAGAACACGCTTTACATCGACTGCGACGTGATCGACGCGGACGGCGGCACCCGCTGCGCCTCCATCTGCGGCGCCAGCGTCGTGCTTCAGATCGCGTTCCGCAAGCTCCTGGCCGAGAAGAAGATCCAGCGGTTCCCCATGCGCGAGAACGTCGGCGCCATCAGCGTCGGCATCCGCAACGGCGTGCCGCTTCTCGACCTCTGCTATGAGGAGGACTCCGGCGCGGACGTCGATTTCAACGTCGTCATGACCGAGTCCGGCAAGTTCATCGAGCTTCAGGGGACCGCCGAGGAAGTCCCGTTCGACCGCGAACAGCTCGACAAGATCCTTGAGCTGGCGCAGGCCGGCCTCGCACCGGTTTTCGAGGCGCAGAACAAGATCCTCTCCGCCTATCCGCTCCCGCAGAGCACGGAACCCTTCGGCAGCCTCGGCGCCGCATTCTCCAACCTCAAACTCAAATAATTTCATCCATACAAAACGAAAGCCCCCTGCCGCATGCAAACTCCCTCCTCCTACAAAGAAGCCGGCGTCGACATCGACCTCGCCACTGAACTCCTCGGCCGCGTCAAACCCCGTCTCGCCGCCGCACGCCGCCCCGAAATGCTCGCCCCCATCGGCGGTTTCGGCGGCCTCTTCCAGGCCGGATTCCCGGGCTACCGCGAGCCCGTCCTGGTCGCCAGCATCGACGGCGTCGGCACCAAGCTCATGGTCGCCGCGGAAATGCAGAAGTACGACACGGTCGGCTTCGACATCGTGAACCACTGCATCAACGACATCGCCGTGCAGGGCGCGGAACCCATCTATTTCCTCGACTACATCGGCATCGGCAAGCTCCGCAGCCCGCTTTACGAGGACGTCCTCGGCGGCATCGCCGACGCCTGCCGCGCCGCGAACTGCGCCGTCCTCGGCGGCGAGACCGCCGAAATGCCCGGCATGTACGGCAATGACTTCGACCTCGTCGGCATCATCACCGGCATCGTCGAGAAGAGCGAGATCATCACCGGCGAGAACATCGCCCCCGGCGACGTCGCCATCGGCCTCGCGTCCAACGGCCTCCACACCAACGGATTCAGCCTCGCGCGCAAGCTGCTCTTCGACGCCGCGGGATACACCGTGAAATCCACCCCGGACGAGCTCGGCGGCGAATCCGTCGGCGAAGCGCTCCTGAAACCCCACACCTGCTATCTTCCTGCCATCAAGGCCGCCAAGGCCGCGGGCGTCGCGATCAACGGCATCGCCCACATCACCGGCGGCGGCCTCATCGACAACGTCCCGCGCATCCTGCCGAAAACCGTCGACGCCGTCTTCCACACCGCGAAGATCCCGTTCCGCCCTGCCATCTTCGACCTCATGGTCAGGATCGGCAGCCTCCCCGTCCAGGAAGCCTACCGCGTGTTCAACATGGGCGTCGGCATGGTCTGGTTCGTCCGTCCCGATGCCGCCGAGGCCGCCATGGCCGCCGCCGAATCCGCCGGGATCCGAGCCTTCGTCTGCGGCGAGATCACGACCGGCTCCGGCAAGTCCATCGTTGCCGAGTGACCGGTCATGGAATCCGAACAGGACAGGATCGGGGCATCCGCGGCTGAACAGGAACAGCCCGCCACGGCTTCCGCGCCGCGCAAGTTCCTCCTCCGTCCCAAGGCGGAGACGTTCACTGCGCCCGCGCACGGGTTCATCCCGGTCTTCGTGATTCTGGTCCTGTTCGTGCTTGCCGCGATTTTCGTCAAGTCGCTTTTCTTCGGCATCCTGGCCGCCATCCTGTCGTTCCATTTTGAACAATTCCTGGAACGGCATTTCTTCGGGACGAAGTTCATGCTCGGCGTGCACGCGTTCCTCGTGAAACTCAATGCCCCGTTCGCAGCGTTCCGCCGCCGCATCACGCGCCGTTTCAACGATGAGCCGGAGCAGGCTTCCGAGCCGGAAGCCGCACCGGAAGCCGCACCGGAAGCCGCACCGGAACAGCCCGGCATGCTCCCCGTGGCGGAACGCTGCCGCATCGCCACCCAGTCTTCGGCCATGACAGTTATTTTTGTCGTGATCGCGACCGTCGTGCTCTCCTGGGCGCTGGTCCATTTCATCCGGCCGTTTGCCTCGATGTCCGGCGAATCCATGTCCCAGTGGGCGCAGAACAACCACGCGGTCGAGAAACTGGAGCAGAAGCTCGGCGAACTGCTGAACCGCCTCGATCCGCCCTCGAAAGAGGAGGAGGGCCTGAACGTCCGCGAACGCCTGCGGAACCGCATCACCGCAGCGATGGAGGAACACAACGCCGATTTCGCGAAATACACGCTCCGGGCTGGCAACGAGCTGATCAA
>Ga0265298_10011970_pt1 | contig 10099 bp, 9 predicted proteins | sample AusTroGonzalo_MG_3_FD_193486 | JGI IMG/M metagenome (GOLD analysis project Ga0265298, IMG submission 193486) | Bovine rumen microbial communities from tropical cattle in Woodstock, Queensland, Australia - Gonzalo_01 | ecosystem: Host-associated > Mammals > Digestive system > Stomach > Rumen ... | reverse complement strand
GAGAAGGCGTTTTTTAACCATTACGGCTTCTTTAACAAGCTCACTGGAAAGTACGTTCAGGGCGACCGATGGGTTACAAAGGTCGAAAAGGCCGCAGAGCCCAAGGCTGAAAAAGAAATGCAGAAAGTATGGGATGAATACTTGAAATCAAAGAAATAGAAAGGCGGTTATATTATGGCTACAACTGGCATTAAGCATCCGGTATTTGCTCCGATCACAGCGAGAAACACAGGTGCAAAGCCTACTTACGGCACTGGTGTCCTCCTTGGTAAAGCTACAAAGGCAGACATTACAATAAACACAGCAGAAGGCAAGCTCTATGCCGACGACGCTCTTGCTGAGTATGATTCAAAGTTCCAGAGCGGCTCTGTTTCACTTGGCGTTGACGAGCTCACACCGGCAAAGAAGGCGGCTTTATTCGGATATACCATCGATTCGTCGAGCGGCAAGCAGATCCTTAAGAAGGGCGCTTCCGACGTCGCTCCACACGGTGGTTTCGGCTACTACAAGACAAAGAAGATCGACGGTGCGAGAAAGTACGAAGTAAAGTGGATGTATGACGTTGTTTTTCGTGAAACGAACGACAACGCAGAGACTGCAAACGAAAACGTGAACTTCCAGACATCTGAGATCGCAGGTGAGATCCTTCCGATCATTGGTCTCGGTAACGACGACTGGAGTGAAGAACAGATCTGCGACACAGAACAGGCTGCTATTACAGCGCTTCATACATACGCAAACATCAGCGGCACTCCGTCACTCAGATCAGGATCAGCTCCTTCAAATACAAAGGGCGGCTCATCTACTACAGAATCAGGCAAGTGATATAGAAAGGGCATAAACCATGAAAATAGGAAATAAAGAAGTCAAACTCTACTACTCAAACCTTGCTGCAAGAGATCTCAACGACCTTTGCGGCGGTATTCAGAACATCGGCTCCCTCTTCAAACGCGAGGAGGGTCAGCCGGTTGATCTGATGAAAGATTATAAAAACATGATATCTATCATTCGTATTCTTGCGAATGCCAACATAACGAAGGAAAACTGCGAGATCGCCCTCGGAATGCGTGACGGTGAAAAGCAGGAAAAGTTCACAGACGAAATGCTCGAATCACTGCTTGATCTTTCACACATCAGCGAATATCTGGAAGAAGCACTCTCCTGTATGGGACTTGCCAGCGCTTTTGAAGTGCCGGACGAGCTGAAACTTGAAGAGCCAGACGAAGATCTCGAAGAGATAAACGCAGAAAAAAATCCCTGAGGGACACAACCGGAGACAGCGGTTGTGCATTATCTATCGCGGCCTTTCCTGCGGTATCAGTTACGCAGATATCATGATTCACTTCACGCCTGGCGACGTCACTCAGATGTGGCTTAATCGGCTCGCTGAGAATCTCAGAGGAAGGAGGATGTAAATGGGTAAAATTAATACTTTGCTGTCTCTTGACGGCGAATCCGACTTTAAACGCAAGTTACAGGACATAAATAACAACTTAAAGACCCTTGACAAACAGCTCGGTGAAGCGGCCACAAAGTTTTCGATGTCGTCCGACAAGATGAGACTGAACAGCGAGACGGCGGCAAACCTCACAAAACAGCTTGATTTCCTAAGGCAGAAACAGGATCTGTTACGTGCGGCGGTACAGCGTGCCGACAATCAGGTGGCTGACAGCAATGCCAAACTTGAAAAGGCGAGAGCGGCTTACGATCAGGCAGGCCGTGACGTTGTAAAGCTCAAAGACAAGCTCGAATTCGCCAAAAAGCTCTGGGGCGAGAACTCCGTTGAAGTCAGCAAGTATGCACAGCGCCTTAAGGAAGGCGAAGAGCGGCAGAAGGCGGCGGCAAAGGCTGTCACAGCGGCTGAGAATGAAGTAACTAAGGCAAAGAAAGCTTATCATGCAATGGCTCAGCAGCTTGCCGAGACCAGTTCCGAAGTTAACAAGACGGAAGACAAGATCTACAAGCTCGAACATGCAGAAGAGCAGGGCGAGGAAGAAGCCACAAGGTTCACGAAGGTCGTTGAAGGGCTCGAAAAAGCACTCGACGCATTCGGTAAAGCACTGCAGGCGCTTCCTGGTATACTCAGCGCGGTGGGTCATGCCATCGCAACAGTGGCGACGGCTCCGTTAAAGGCACTTGAAGCGAGTTTCAAGGCAGTCACTGCTGAACTGGAACTCGGAATCCAAGGACTTGAAGCATACGGGCGAGCGGTTGTCGATGCCGGAAAGAAAGTCGGCGAATTCTCGGCAAGTAAGGGCATGAGTTTCGAAGCGGCTATGTCAAAAGTAGCAGCTTATTCTCAGGCATCAGAAGAAGATATGCAGAGGCTTTCGGATGCGGCTCAGGAAATGGGCGCGACTACATCCAAAACAGCAACTGAGGCGGCCGAAGCATTAGGTTATCTTGCACTTAACGGTTACAAGACAGAAGAAATGCTTGCCGTTCTCAAGCCAATTGTAAAAGCTTCCGAAGCCGGTTCAATGGACCTCGCGCAAACAGCACAGCTAACTGCCGTTGCTCTTAATGTTTATGGAAAAAAAGCGGAGGATGCAGAAGAATTCCTGAATATCCTCACAGCGGCACAGAACAACTCCGCAACGTCACTTTATGATCTTCTGACGGCATTTACAAGCCTTGCGGGTACGTTTGACATGCTCCATCTGGACTTTAACGAGTCAGCAACACTGATGGGACTTATGGCGAACAAAGGCGTTGCAGGTACAGAAGCCGGAACAGCTCTTAACTCTGTATTTCTCCGACTTCTTGAAACTAACAAAAACTCAGCTGAGGCGTTCGATCAACTTGGAGTATCAGCATATGATTCAGAAGGCAGAATTCGCAATCTGTATGACATAGTTTCTGATTTGAATACAGCTATGGCTGGTTTGAATGAGCAAGAAAGAAAAATGATAGAGAAAGATCTTTTTGGTACCATGAGATTTGAAAAAGGTACAAAACTCTTAGATGCTCTGTCTGATTCAGATCGCTATTCAAATCTTTACGACACTGTATCAAACGCTTATGCGAATAATTACTTGTATAGCACTGCCGAAACAATGATGAACAACCTGCAAGGCAGGATTACAATTCTTAAATCAGCTGCTGACGCACTTGGAATAGCCATTTACGGAACGTTCAATGACAAGGTCATGAGAAACGTTGAGAAAATGACTGGGTGGATTGACACACTTACAGACAGCGTGTTAAGCGGCAATCTTGAACAGGTTATTCCGTCACTCGGAGAAGATATTGCGACTGCACTTGAAGCGAACATTGAAATGGTCGCTGAGGAACTTCCTTCAAAGCTCAGAATATTCAATGCAATCATAGTCGCCGGTGCTAAGGCGCTTGTCAGAGGTATCAGAGCCAGCAAGAACACGATTCTTCCGGTGCTGATCACAGGTGCGCTTGATCTGGTTACTGAGCTCCTTAAAGTTCTGCCGGACTTCGTGGTCGAGGTGACCGATGCGGCGGTGATCCTGTTCGGCGGTCTGGTGGACGCAATGAAAGTCACTTCGGAGCGCCTTGTAAAAATACTCCCTGACATTATTTCAACAGTTTCAACAGCAATAGCAGAGCACGGGCCGGATATATTCGATCAGGGATTTGACATACTCGTTCGACTGGTGCAGGGCATTTCACAGAATCTTCCTATACTGCTCAGTGCGGCGAGCCGGATACTTGACAAGCTCCACGAAGACCTCAGCGACAATACAAGCCAGATGTCTCAGGCGGCAATTGATATTATCACGGCTCTTGTACACTGGATCGGTGAAAACATAAGTCAGATACTTGAAGTGGGATCTACGATTATCGGAGAAGTAGTTACAGCAGTGTCAGAGGACGGCACCTTGGAGAAACTTTCTGATGGTGCTTTCGAGATCATAGATGCATTAGGCGAATGGATAAAGGAAAAATCAATGCCGGTTTTTGAAAAATGGATGCCGGACGTGATCGATAACCTGAAACAAGTGCTTGAAAAGCAGGAGAACAAAGACAAACTTGCAAGAGTCGGAGATGCGCTTGCAAATGCGCTTATTGCCGGATTCAATGCGACACTTGAAGGACTTTTCAACGACAGCTTCACGATCCTTGGACTTAAGGGCTCCTTTACAGAACAGGATGTTGCTTTTACTAAGGCTGTTGATGATCTTAAAAACTTCCTGTTTCCTAATGCTACAACCCGTGACACAAAGGTAAGCGCTTCAAACAACAGCGCATATGAAGCCGAGGCCTACGGAAACGGCAGTTCAGGCGATACTATCAACATTAATTACCCGACGATCAACGGTGTTCACAACCTTTCAGAACTCGTCGAGGAAATGGCGAAACTCAAACAGATTTCAGACAGGGCAGGAGGTGCATTCTCATAAGCTGGTTTTCATTTAAGGGCAAGCGATGCGATGCACAGGATGTATTCTGCATCCTTGAAAAGCTCCCTTTAGACCTTAGAAGCGAGAAGATCACACAGATCATTGACATGCCGTCCGGCGAGCCGATCATCTACGAGCCGGGCGGATACAGACAGCAGACAATAACGCTTAATATCGGAATAAAGGATATTACTCCGGAGCACTTAAGCAACATCAATAACTGGCTTGCAGGGAGCGGAAAACTCATCTTTTCAAACGATCCTGACAAGCACTATCTGGCCGTTGCTAACAACGCAATGACGGGAAACAGACTTATAGAGCGGTTTGGTAAAATACCGGTCCAGTTCCTTCTTATGCCGTTTAAGCGCGAGAATGAATCTGAATGGGTGGAAATAGCACTCAGCAATCACATCGGCTGGATCAATGACGCGACAGAGGCAACCGGCGGCACAGCTCCGAGCGAGCCGACGATAAAGCTCTACGGCAACGGTGATCTTGGATTCTATCATGTGGCGAGCGGCACGACTATCACGGTGCACAATGTGTCTGAATACTGTATAATCGATGTCCCGTCCCACAGGGTGTTTGACAAGAACAACAATGTAATTCTCAGCCAGACTGAGGGGAACATTGAAGCGATCGTCAATCCGCCTCGTGACGGCTGTCAGACGAATTTCAGAGACACCGTGACAAAGGTTGAAGTCAAGTATAACAGGCGGTGGTTGTAATGATCACAGTATATGATATGCACTCAGAATATGACAGGCAAGCCGGGATAGATGATTTTAAATACGACGGACTGGCGATAATCAGACCAACATCGGCATACGTAACCGAGGAGCTCAACGGTCGATACGACATGGAAATTGAAGTGCCATGCATTCCGGATGATCCGCGCGAAGGGCGGAACGAGGACACATGGAAGTTCGTAAAGATGTACAACATTCTGAAATCCTCCGAGGGTCAGCTCTTCATGATCCACAAGATCGAATACAGCGTCAAGAGTGGCGTGCCTTACCTGAAAGCGTATGCAAATCATATCTGGTATTACTTAGCCGACATGCTGACACTCGAATGTCAGGGACAGAACAACAACGCGTGGCAGGTTGTAAATCATCTGTTTGAACCGCGAGATGTTCACGGCAACGGATGCACGTGGTTTTCTGATGGTACAGGGCTTACAAGATATGATTTTGACAAGTATATAGATCCGTCACTGGTGCTGGTACTTCCGAATGATAAGAAGTATAATTACCATTTCCGAAACGTTCAGCTTGCAAACGCGCTCCTCGGCAATTCCGACTCGATCGTGAATGTATGGGGCGGCGAAATATACCGTGATAATTTCTATTTCAGAATAGACAAGCGGAAATATGGCACTGTAGACGATGCATTCGAGCTTGTTTACGGCGTGAATTGCCGTGACGTGCGTTATACGGAAGACACCACAAACCGCAAGACGGAAATACACACTTCCTGCAACGGCGGCATGTGGGCTTTCGCAAAATCGGTCATTCCGGACGCAGGACTGTTTCCGCATCAGGCTATTGCCGGATTTGATCTTTCCTACAGTGAGCCGAACGAAGAGACTTATTATCAGGACATAGACTCCTGGTGGTCCGAAAACACAGGCTGGATCTACAACTGGGAAGTCGATTATGTGGACTTTAAGGGCACCAACAAAGGCGCGAACTGGAATCAGATGCGTAAAATTCGTGTCGGCGATAAGGGAGTAGTGCAGGACGCATTCGGCCACAGACAGTCGCAGAAAGTCATTGCTACAAAGTACAACGACATCACAGGCCGCCTTGAAAGCATAAAACTCGGCTCGTTCAAGGAATCAGGACTTCACGTTTCCAGATGGGAAAAGAAAGTCATGGTTTCAACGGATAATCCGGAAGTAAAACGAATCGAGAACGTTGAAAGACAGCTCGGCGGTGTCGGCGGCGATATATCGCACATTACAGGCGATATATCAAACATGAATAATTCTATAAACGGCATCAACAATTCAATAAACGACATCAACGCGGCAATACAGGACATCTACAGCAAACTGCCGCAGAATCCATAAGGAGGACAGACAATGCTTCGTATGGAAAAAGAAAAAATCATGATCTATGACGACGACACGACTTATCTTTCACTTGAAATAACCTCCATGCAGCCGGGCGAGGGCGTTTATCGTTTTTATCCAGAGCCGGAAGACGAGCTCAAGATGACGATATACGCAAGGAAAGCCCTCGTCCGTGATCCGGATAATCCGGATGAGACACTGGTGGTTGACGTAATCGATGAAAAAGACGAGGAATTGTCGTTTTATATGGAAACTGAGGACGGGGAAATAGTCTCGTTCTCAACTAACGAATTTACTCCGATTCGTGATCCAATCGCGGAGTTCGACTTTAGCGTAAACGACCCTGAAAACATCGTGCTCAAGCTCGACACGACAGCAATCGAGGCCGGAACGTACTGGTTCGACATCGCGCTGAGGATAGATGCGGACGACGAGGTGTATCACATCGCCATCCGCAAGACTATTGAAATTAAAAGGAGGGAAAAACCATGAGAGAAAGCACTATGTGGGCGACACAGGGCGGCCCGATAATCGGCGAGATAAAGAACGGGAAGAAATACCCGTTCGGCACGGTACCAGCGACAGAATATGACGCTGATATGCAGGCGCTCCGCACTGAGATATCCGGCCTTAATTCCGCAGTTGTCTCCTGCGAAGGAACTCTCAGCGGCTTACAGACAGCACTCGACACACTTGCAGGGCAGTATGCAGCAACCGTGCCGGGATTAAGCCAGTCGGTCGCTGATATCCGTGTGGAGATCACAGGCGTTATATCGAGCATCACAACGCTCACAGAAACGCTCGGTGCGGCCATCGGAGACGTTGACACAAAGGTCGATAACCTTGATTCATCGTACAACACAAGGTTTACGACTCTCGGAAACAGAATCGACGCACTGGCAGCCAAGGAAGCGTCAGACGTTGAAACGCTCACAGGAAGGCTCGACACGGCGGCGTCGGATATCAGATCAGTACAGATCAGCGTCCGCGACAACACTGCCAGCATCGGCACCCTGAACACCACGACAGGCAGATTAAGCACGGATGTGGAAGGACTGACATCATCGGTACAGGCGAACACATCTGCAATCGAGAATCAGGCGGCCACAATCGCCGGTATAGCATCAGATCTCGGAGCGGTAACAGATCTCGCGACAGCGACATCAGCCACAACAGCGGCCAACACAGAGGCCATCACGGGCATACGTGACGCGATCACTCAGATGCGTGCATCTATTACGGCCAATGCTACTGCGATCTCAGCATTTAATTCTGCGATCACAGAACTCACAGCCACACAGTCCGCCGACCGTGCGACACTTACTGCAAGGATACAGGCGGCAGAGAACAGCGTAACAGCTCTCTCAAATACCGTCGAAGCCATCAACACGACACTGAGTAATCAGATCAGTGGCTTACGTGCTGACATGACCGTGAATTCACAGGATATCGCGGTTATCAAGTCCACGTTACAGACACAGGGAGCGGCTATAGCATCCGCAGAAGATCGCTGCACTGCCGTGGAAAGCCGAATGAACGCACAGGAAGTCGGTATGGCTACACTGCGACAGCAGTTACTCAACTCGGTAATGAATATCGAGAACGAGATCGAGCAGGTTGTAACCGACAAGGCGGCGATCAAGGCGAACCTTGCGGCACTGACAGCAGATGTCAGCGCATACGAGGCCGACGTCAACGCAACGCTCAGTGAGTACAACACGCGAATTGCGCGACTGGAGGATGCGACACCTTTGGAAATTATCAGTTTCACTGCAAGTCCGGATGTGTGCGAGCTCGGTGGCTCGGAAAATGTCGTTTTATCCTGGAATGTTCAGGGATCTATCGAGAACATCACGATCAACGGAGATCCTGTTTCCGGCACATCAAAGACGATTCCGAACGTCCGCGAAAACACATCTTTCACGCTCAATGCGGTGGATACAAGAGGGAACGTGGCGAGAAAGACTATCTCAGTGAACTTCGTAAACCACATCTTCTGGGGAACATCCACAAGCGCAGAGCCGACGGAGGGAACACTCAAGGCTCTCGACTATACAGAGCTGTCAGACGTAAGAGCGCGTGACATCCACGTATCTCCGGACAACGAGTATATCTACTACGGATATCCGAAGAGGCTCGGCACGTCAGAATTCCGCGTAAACGGCTTCACCGGTGGCTTCGAGAATCCGGCGATCGTATCTGTAGACAATCACGCCGGATACGATGAGGATTATTACATCTACAGATCAGCGAACAAGCTCTCAAGCACGTTCGATGTTCACATCATATAGGGAGGTGCTACAAAATGGCAAAGAAAATTGAAGTTATAGCCGAGATCATACCGGCTGGGGATTATCCTGTTGTTTCTGCCGAAAACGTAAAGGTCGGCGAAAAGAAGCTCGACGAAGTAGCAGCAAATATCCCGTCTATAGTTGTATCGAATGAGCAGCCATCAAACAAAAACTGTCTCTGGATACAGCCAATCAATTAATCCAATACGGCGGCCACGCTGTATTATAAATTAATTACTTAGAAAGGTGGTATTTAATATGCCAAGCAAAAATTCAATTCTTAAGGGTATCGTAAACGGACAGGTGACCGAGCTCTATCCGAAGACCGTCGCAGAGCAGGTGTTCGCTGCATCTGGTACAGATCTCGAAACACTCCTCACCACAATTCCTACGACGGAAACAGTCAACGGCCTCATCAGCTCCGCGATCGACGATCTCATCGACGGCGCTCCTGCGACTTATGACACTCTTAAGGAGATCTCCGACTGGATTGCTACTCACCAGAGTGAGTATGAAGCTCTTATCGCTGCCATTGCCGGCAAGGTTGACAAGGTTGAAGGAAAGGCACTCTCAAGCAACGACTTCACCGACGCTCTTCTCACAAAGTTAAACGGCATCGAGGCAAATGCTAACAACTACACACTTCCAGCGGCCACAACAAGTGCCCTCGGTGGCGTAAAGGTAGGCGCTAACCTTGCAGTTGACGCTAACGGCGAGATCAGCGGCAACTACAGCGCTGCGACAACATCTGCAAACGGTCTCATGAGCTCAAGCGACAAGTCCAAGCTCGACGGCATCGCTGCAGGTGCGACAGCAGTTACAGTTGACAGCACAATGTCTTCAACATCTGAAAACCCTGTACAGAACAAGGTGATCTATACCGAACTCGCTGGCAAGGTTGACGCTGAAACAGGCAAGGGCCTTTCAACTAACGACTATACAGATGCAGAGAAGACAAAGCTCGCAGGAATCGAAGCAAACGCTAACAACTATACACTTCCAGCCGCAACAACAGCAGCCCTCGGTGGTGTAAAGGTTGGTGCTAACCTCGCAGTAGATGCCAACGGCGTGATCAGCGGTAACTACAGCAACGCAACACAGAGCGCAGCTGGTCTTATGTCAGCAGCCGACAAGACAGCCCTTGACACCAAGCCTGACGTATACGTACAGAGCACACAGCCGGCATCTCTTAAGGCAGGCGACATCTGGTTCCAGATTCCTGCGGAATCATGATCAGATAAAGAGCACAGATAGTTTTCACCTCTCAATTAATTTTTAAGAACCATTAAATAACTGAATCGACACCCGGCGGCTCCGGCCGCCTGTGGTGCCGTAAAATAAAGGAGGTATATTTATGG
>Ga0265298_10011969_pt1 | contig 10099 bp, 7 predicted proteins | sample AusTroGonzalo_MG_3_FD_193486 | JGI IMG/M metagenome (GOLD analysis project Ga0265298, IMG submission 193486) | Bovine rumen microbial communities from tropical cattle in Woodstock, Queensland, Australia - Gonzalo_01 | ecosystem: Host-associated > Mammals > Digestive system > Stomach > Rumen ... | reverse complement strand
CCGAGGATCCCGCGGCAAGAAAGTTCGACGGCCATCTCGAGGAGGCGTACTGGGACTATTTCGCGCGCGAAAACTTCAACGGGCTGAAGACGTATCTGATGGCGCAGTACAAGCTGCCAGGATACGAAGGCATGGACCCCGAGAAGCTGATGATGAACCTGAACCTCTACCAGAACGCGCTCATACACAATTCTCCGTTCCGCTCCAAGTGGGAGCCGGTCGACGAGATAATGAAGCTTGTCGCCCTGAAGCCGGGCGACGCCGTGATCGACTACGGATGCCGGCAGGGATTCTACGCCGACCGCTTCCGGCAGATCGTGGGAGACCGCGGCATGGTCTATTGCCTCGACAACGACCGGGGCCACATCGACTTCCTCCAGAGGTACATCGTCGACTACGACTTCCCCAACATGCTCGCCACGAAGTCCACCGATGGCGACCTGGGGCTGACGTCCAACCGGGCGGACGTCCTCTTCATCAACCAGATGTACCACTTCATCTACATCTACGCGCCACGCCAGGAGCAGCGCAAGCTGCTCAACAGCGTCAAGAAGGTTCTCCGCCCCAACGGAAGGCTGATCGTGCTGGACAACAACCCGGTAAAGGGCGTGTCCGGATACTCGCTTGACTCGCGACTCGTGGTGAACCAGCTCGGCGCGTACGGCTTCGAGCTTGTGAAGCGCCTGCAGCTGACGCCAGGAGTCTACTACCTGGAGTTCGAAAACCGCAAGGGGACGGACTTCGAGAAGAACGCGGCAGGCAGGTTCGGCGACGGCGAATCCCTTCTGCACATCGGCTCGCTCGACTCCTTCGAGCTCACCGCCGGCGGCATCGAGGCCGGCCGCCTCCTCTGGAACGCCCTTGAGAAGCACGACCCCAAGGAAGCCGTCAAGGCTCTTGCGCAGTATGACGCGATCATACCGAAGGAGAACTACGGCGGCGAATATACGGCGCTGGCCTGGCTGTGCACCGCGAAGTTCTTCCCGGAGCGCCTTGACCCGGCATGGACGAACAATCCCTGCCATGTGGTCTACCGCGACTTCTTCCTGAATGACGACGCCAAGGTCCTGCGCGAATACCTTCTGCGGAAATACAAGCTCCAGAAGGTGCAGGACATGAGCATATCCGCAGGCCTGGAGCGCAAGATACAGCTAGAGGACTACATCCTCTTCAACAATCCGAGACGTGAGGAATGGGAGAGGACCAGCGAGTTCGTGAAGCTCATCGACGTGCCGGAGGGCGCTACATTCGGCGACGTAGGGTGCGGGCCAGGGCTGTACAGCTGGCTTGTCTCCCGCAAGGTGGGTCCTTCCGGCAAGGTGATAGCGATGGACCTGAACACCAATCACCTGGAGACCGTGAAGTACACCTGCAAGCGCTTCGGCATCGGCAACGTGGAGACGCACGTCTCCGGCGTCACGTCGCTCAACCTGCCCCCAGACACGCTGGACTCGGCCATGATGTGTTCCCTCTACCACATCATCTACGCCGAGGCGGAAGAAGAGCGGGACGCGTTCGTCAAGGATCTTGCCCGCGTGATGAAGAAGGGCGGCACCCTCTATCTCATGGACAACAGCCCGGTCACCGGCGACACTCTCCCGTACCACTCCAACTACATCGACAAGAAGCTTGTCATAGGGCAGCTGCGCCACTACGGCTTCACGCTAGTCGCAGACCACCACTTCTTGCCACAGCGCTACCTTCTGATCTTCCGCAACGACAGGAACAGCAGCCATGAATGACAGGAAAACCATAGCGATCTCGGCGCTTGGCGCAGTTGCAGCCGTGGCTGCCGTATGCCTCTTCGTCCAGAACCGGGCACTCAAGCAGGAGATGGCTGCGATGATGGCGGAACGCGAGGCGGCCATCCGCCGCCCGAAGATGAAGATTCCGCAGCGTCCGCCAGCGCGCCCGCGATCCCCGCGGGTAGAACAGGTCTCGCCCAGCCCTGCAGTGCGCGCAGAAGATCCGGCAGGGGAAGGCGCGATCACCGAGGAGCGCCTCGACCAGGCGGTGGATGCGCGCATCGCGGCGCTGCGGCAGAAGGCGGAGGATGCGCGCGCCCGCCGCCGCGAAGCCATCGCGGCGCTCACCCCGGAGCAGAAGGAGGTGCAACGCGAGGCGTTTATCGGAAAAATGCGCGAACGGGCGCAGCAGCGGCTCAAGGCGTTTGTGTCGAAGACGGGCCTGAACGAGAGCCAGACGGCGGCGTTCGAAAGCACGGTCTCGGCGCTCGACGCCACCTTGCGCGAGACCGCAGACACCTGGGCCGAGCAGATCCGCAAGAGCGGAACGTTCTCGCGCGACGCGCAGATAAAGTTCGTCAGCGACGTGAGCACAGTGATAAGTGCCGGCTACGGGGAAATGGACGCCACCCTTCCGGAATCGTGGCGGACGGCGGACGGCAATGTCAATCTCATGGAGATCGTGGGTCCCGAGGCGTTCTCCTCCGTCGTCGAAGCCCTGACCGAATCGGGGCTGGAGGACGGGCTTCAGACCATAGGCCAGATCATGGGAGGTCCCAACGGCGAAGGACCCGGCGGGGAAGGGCCCGACGGGGAAGGGCCCGGCAACGGCCCCGGCCTTGAGGGCATCGAAAGCCCAGGCGTCGGCGACGGTCCAGGAGGGATGAACGGACCGGGCGGGATGGGAGGCCCCGGGAGTGGAATTGCTCCTCCAGCTGGTCGCTAACGGTCTTGTGCAGGGAGCGCTTGTCGCCTGCCTGGCAGCGGGATTCGGAATCGTATACCGCTCGTTCAGGGTGTTCCACGTCGCGATGGGCGCCCAGTTCGTCGTGGCGAGCTATGCGTTCTACGCGGCTGCGGCGATCGCGAAGATGCCGACGGCGGTGGCCGTGGCTGTGGCGCTTGCCGCTTCCGCGGCGTTCGCCATGCTGCTGGAGTTCGCGATGTACAGACCCTTCGCGAAAAGGAGGTGTGCCGGTGGAGCGACGATGATAGCCTCTCTCGGCGTGTTGATCGTGACGGAGAACGTCCTCGCCATCACGTTCGGAAACGAGGTGAAGACCATCCCCCACGCGCCTTACGAGTCGACGGCCCTTGGCGCCGTCCACCTCACCTCCCTTCAATTGTGGCAGTTCGCCGTTTGCGCGGCGCTTTTCGCCGTCGCGGGGCTCGTGGTGGCGAGAAGCCGGACAGGCAAGGCGTGCTGGGCCTTGGGCGACGAACCGGATCTTGCCCGGGCACTTAGGCTTCCTCTAGGAAGGATCAGAACTGCGGCGATGCTGTTGGGGGCGCTGCTGGTGTCCGTTCCCGCGCTGATGGTTTCCGCCGATACCGGCATGGATCCGCACGAGGGCATGCGCTGGCTTCTCGTGGCATCCATGGCGGCCTTCTTCGGCGGTCGCGACAGATATTGGGGATGGGGCGCCGGCGCACTTGCGCTGGGACTCGCACAGGCCGCCGTCGTATGGAGGCTCCCCTCGCAGTGGGCGGACACGGTGGCCTTCGCCATGCTTCTAGGGGTGCTGGCTTTCCGTCCGCGAGGTCTTTTCGGACAGGCGAGACGGGCGGAGGAGGCGGCATGACATACGTGCTTCATCTAGCGGTGATGCTGGGGCTGTACGGGATGCTGGCAATGTCCGCCAACATCACGATAGGCTATGGCGGATTGCTTTCGCTGGCGACGGCGACCTTCTACGGCATAGGCGCGTACCTGTACGCCTGGCTGTCCGTTACCGCGGGATGGCCGGCCGCAACGGCGTTCCCGGCGACGATCGCCGGCGGCGCGTTGGCTGGCGGCGTGTTTGCGCTGGCGACGCTCCGCTTCAGGAACGAGACGTTCACGGTCGCCACCATGGCTGTGCAGATGGTGGCATTCGGGGTGTTCTACAACTGGACAGCCGTCACCGGCGGCCCGTACGGATTCCCCGACATCGTCCGCCCATCGCTGTTCGGCTTTGTGTTCGAGTCGCAGACGTCGTTTTGCGCCGCCGTGCTTGCGCTATGCCTTGCGTCCTGCGTCCTCTTTCGGTTCTTCTCGCGGTCGCGGTTCGCGCTCGCCTTGAGGACGCTGCGCGAAGACGAGCTGGCGGCCGCATCTCTTGGCATCGCGCCGAACCGGACGTTCGCGGCGGCACTCGTGCTCTCCGCGATGCTTGCGGCGACGGCCGGGGCGCTGTTCGCCTGCTACGTGTCGTACGTCGATCCAACCGGTTTCGCCATCGGGGAGAGCGTCTTCATCCTGGCGATGCTGATAGTGGGCGGCTCTGGGAACCTCAAGGGACCGATCATCGGCGCGGCGATTCTCGTGGCGTTGCCGGAAGCCCTCCGCTTCACCGGCCTGCCGGCGGACGTTGCGGGGCCGCTCAGGGAGATCATCTACGGCTTTCTGCTCATAGTCCTCATGTACCTGAAACCGAAAGGGCTTGCCGGTGACTACGCAATACGATAAAGGTTGCGCGTCGCCGGTCCTCGAGGCGCGAGGGATCGTCAAGCGGTTCGGCTCGTTCACCGCTCTTGGAGGAGTGGACCTTCTGATCCGTCCGGGAGAGATCACCGCGCTCGCCGGGCCCAACGGCGCAGGAAAGTCTACCCTCTTCCACATCCTCAACGGAAACCTGAGGCCAGACAAGGGACGCGTGATCCTCAACGGCTCGGACGTCACCGGACTTGCCCCCTGGAAGATGGCGCGCCGCGGAGTTGGCCGCCTTTTCCAGGACGTGCGAGTGTTCCCGAACCTCTCGGCAAGCGAAAACATCGTCGCAGCGCTCATGGCGTCCGGCAGGCGCCGCGACGAGGTCGAGCACTGGCTAGACCTCGCCGGCCTCAAGGGCAAGGGAGCCGTGAAGGCCGAACGCCTCTCCTTCGTGGAACGCAAGCTGCTCGCCATTTCCCGCCTCATGGCGCTCGACGCCAGACTGCTTCTGCTAGACGAACCCGCTGCCGCGCTGCCGCCGAGCGAAACGGAAATGGTGTATTCGTTCGTGCGCAAGCTTGTGGAGGAACAGCACGTCTCCGTCGCGCTGGTGGAGCACAACATCGAGGCGACAAGACGCTTTGCAGATACGGTCTGCTTCCTGCACGAAGGAGAATGCCTCAAGACGGGATCTGCAGCCGAGGTGTTCTCGGACGCCCGCGTCCGAGCTCTCTACGAGAAGGATACCGACTCCAATGCGGGGCATGGGAAGGTGGAGTTCGTTGAGACCTGCGACGCCGTGCGCGACGCGCGCGGGGAAGTTCCCCCGGATGTCGCCTACCTGCGTGACGAGGGCAACGTGTTCCCGTCGCTAACCGTGGACGACAACCTTGCTCTTGCTGGCTGGACCGCTCGTCGCGACGCGACGACGGAAAGGCGCGGACGCGCCGTCGCCCTCTTCCCGTTCCTGGCGGAGCGAGGTCGCCAGCGGGCGGGCACGCTGTCCGGCGGACAGCGCCAGGCGCTCGCCATCGCAATGACCATGTGCCGCGAAGCCCGCGTCTATTTCTTCGACGAACCGTCCGCCGGACTGGCTCCGCGCACAGCGGCCGCGATGTTCGCCGCGATCGGCCGCTTTGCGGCGGACAACCCTGACTGCAGAGTGCTTGTGAAAGAAAGGAAATCGAAATGAAGACAGTTGCGTTGCTCGCGATGGCTGTTGCCGTCTCATGCGCGTCGTACGGCTCAGGCCTGTTCGGGGCCAAACGTGGCGGCGCGCCAGACGAAGACGCCAGACGACACGGGAATCGTCCACGCGTCATGGAAGTGAAGATCGGCGCGGTCCTTCCGCTTTCGGGCGTTGTCGCCTCCGACGGCGAAGCCGCCTTGCGCGGACTGCAGATCGCCGAAGCCGACATCAACGCCGCCGGGAACCTCCCCTTCCGCGTGAGGATACTGCCAAAGGACGGCAAGTTCGAGCCTCGCGAATCCCTCAACGCCTTCAATCTCCTGCTGTCGCAGAACGTGGCCGGGATGCTGCTCATCGGCGACAACACCTGCCAGATGACAAAGATGCAGGTCGCCAAGCGAGAAATGCCCACGATCGCGTCAATGGTGGTCACTGAGCGCTCCGTCAAGGGGAACCCGTGGATGCTCCGCTGCTGGCCTCCGATCGCGACGTCCTCGCGCATCATGGCGCGCCACATGCGCAGGGCGGAGAAGATTGACCGCGCCGCCGTGTTCCACATAGACGCCATGTACGGGCTAGAGTCGCTCAAGGGCTTCACGGCGGCATTCGAGAAGGCCGGCGGAACCGTTGCGGCACGCGAGTCCTTCCCCTTCCTGGCGTCCGACCTCCGGTCGCAGATCGCGAAACTCCTCGCCGCGCATCCTGACGGAATGTTCGTGACGGGCTTCGGACAGGGCTTGATCACGGCCATCAACCAGCTTCGCGAGGCCGGATGGCGCGGCACGATCTTCACCGATACGGCAGTGATCGATCCGCGCGTCAAGAAGAACCTTGCCTCGCTCGACGGCATCGTGTTTGTCGGCAACGCCTTCGACGAAGAGCGTGCCAAGGGCGGCGCCGCAGCTGATTTCGCGGCAAAGTACAGGAACATGTCCGGTTCCGGAACGGATGAGGTTCCGCCGCAGGCCCCATTCGCATACACGGCCGCAAAGCTGCTGGTGCACGGACTTGCCGAGGCACGCGGCTCAAAGGCCGCCGTAATGCCCGCCATCGCGGCAGCAAAGGATTTTCCGTCCGTCCTCGGCCCGTTGTCATACGACGGTGAACGCGAGATAACGCTGCCGCTGTTCGTCAAGAAGTTCGGTCCCGACGGCCGCAACGTCCTGGTCGACGACAAGCTTTGGCGAGAACCTTGACCCGTAGCGAAGCATACCACCACAAAGGAGAAGGAATGAAAAACCAAGGTATCATCGAAAGCCTAAGCGCCGGAGATTTCTCGACCGCGGTGCTGCGAGAGGCGCTTACCGCCGGAGGCGAGACGCAACAGGCGATGTTCGCCCTCGCACGGGCGCGGCGGCACGAACACTTTCCCGAGGACCAGGTCCAGGTACGAAGCGTGATCGAGATCTCGAACGTCTGCAGGCAGCAGTGCCTGTATTGCGCCATAGGCGGAAAGTCGCAGAGGAAGAACTACACGCTCGACGGCAAGACCATCGTTACGCTTGTCGACTATCTGTACGAGAAGGGTCGACGCACCGTCCTTCTCCAGTCTGGCGAGAACCCGGAGAGGTCTTTTGTGGACGATGTGGCCGCCGCTGTGGGGGAGATACATCGTAGACATGCCGATCTGCGCATCATCCTCTGCATGGGCGACCTGCTCGAGGCCGACTACCAAATGCTGCATGACGCCGGCGCCACAGACTACGTCATCAAGTTCGAGGCGTCCCGGAAATCGCTCTTCACGGCATGCAAGCCACGCGATTCCCTGGACAACAGGATCGCCTGCATCCGCACGCTCGCCCGCCTTGGCTATCGGGTGGGCTCCGGCAACATCGTAGGCCTGCCCGGGCAGACCCTAGACGATCTTGTCGCCGATCTGGCGCTCGCCCATGAGCTGCCGCTCATGATGAACAGCACCACGATCTTCGTGCCGGCCGAGAACACGCCATACGCGAACGAGCCGCCCGGGAATCCGGCATGGACGCTTAACATGATGGCGCTCCTGCGCATCATGAATCCGCACCGTCTCATGCCTACGACCAGTTCGCTCGAGAAGATGATGCCCGACGGTCAGTATCTCGGCCTCATGGCCGGCGCGAACACCGTCACGATACACGACGGCACGCCGAAGGAGCTTCACGACCTGTTCCCGATATACTCCGCGAAGAGGATTCGTCCGCAGATCGAACACTTCATGGACATAGTGCGGCGTGCCGGGCTGAACGCGCGATTCACGCCATAGCGGAACGGCGGCGACGCAGGAACATGGAAGCGAACACGGCGACCGCAAGGGCTGGCGGATAGTAGAGAGAGGTTATGACATCCCCTGAGGAAAGGGCAAGCCCGGCGGCGCGCCCTACGCCTATCGCGATCAGTATCTGTCCGCCATAAGGCAGGAATCCCTGGACGACGCACGAGGCGGTGTCTATCAGGGAGGCGAGCCGTGCGCGGTCAATGCGGAACCTGTCGGCGCAGTCTTTGGCCATCGGGCCAGACAGAAGGACCGCCAGCGTGTTGTTCGCGGTGAGCACGTTCAGAAGCGAAACCAGCATGAAGATCACCACTTCGCATGTGCGCGAGCCCCTGGCGACGCGTGACATCCGCTCCACGATCCATGCAAGTCCGCCACGCACGCGGACGGACTCCATCACGCCAAATGTCAGGAGCGCCACTATCATGGTCTTGCTCATCTCCGCCATGCCGTGTCCCAGATGACGAAGCGCGTCGAAGAATCCGAACGCTCCCGTGCCCACGCCGATTGCCGCGACTAGAGCCGCGCCGAAGAAAAGCAGCAAAAGCACGTCGACGCCCATGACGGCAAGCGCAAACACGGCAAGATATGGCGATACCAACAGGAAATCGCGGGCGGTCAACGCGGCGACGGCCCCCGATGTGGCGGCGACGCCACTGCCGCCTGTCATCATGGCGTACGCCACCGCCACTACCGCAGCGGCAGGCAACGCAATGGCAGAGTTCGCCACAAACTTGTCGCGCATGCCGATGTCAAGTGTCCTGACCGCAGCGACGGTCGTATCTGAAATCATCGAAAGGTTGTCGCCGAACATCGCCCCTCCCACCACGGCACCGGCCAGGATTCCCGGCGTGAAAGGCGGTTCGCCGACGAAACCTGCCGCTATCGGCATCAAGGCGGCAATTGTTCCGCAGCTCGTCCCCATAGCCAGCGAAATCAGACACGACACCACGAACACCCCTGCCAGCATGAAGCGGGCCGGCATGAGAACGCGGGCAATCGCCACGGCGGAATCCACGGCTCCAGACTCCTTGGCGGCAGTCGCGAATGCTCCGGCGAAGACGAATATGAGGCACATCAGCATGAGATTCGGTTCACCCATGCCGCGTGTGAACGATTCTAGCCTGCGGACAAGCGGCCGTCCCCGGTCCATGGCAATGGCAGCCGCGCCAGCCACTGAGAACGCAACGGCCATCGGGACGGTGTCGAACGACCTCGCCACGATGGAAAGTCCCGCATAGAACAATACGAAAACGACAAAAGGCAACAGAGCCCACGCATTCGGCGTGACACTCGAAGTCGAGCTGCATTGAGATGATGGTGCCGACATTGCTTCAAGGCTCCTCAAGTTTTCCGTTTGTCCTCACCGGTGGTATTGGATGAACGCCGCGAACGGAATGCTCATAGCCGGGTAGTTCGGATAGGGGTGCGGATTGCCGGTCTGGACGCGGAGCTTCTCGTCGCCTGGGCACTTCTCGAACGGAACCGCGGCCGCGCCTGACGCGAGGCGGTAGCCGTGCTCGTTGTCGGTGTTGATGCCCGCGTCGAGGAGGTAGAAGCCGTCCTTCTCCCGCGCGTCGAAGTTCTTGATGAGCCAGTCGCGGAAGCGCCACATGGCGGCATTCTGGCGGGGCGTGAAGTCGCCGGCGGCGTTATCGATCGAGCCGCAGGTGGAACACGGGATGCAGATCACGAACTTGCCGTCGGGCACGGCCTTGAGATACGAGTCCTTCATCACCGCGATGCGCTTGCCCCACTCGGTGAAGTCGGCGTTGAGGTTGCCGCGCCAGTCGTTGAGCCCGAGCAGGACGAAGAGGAATTGCGGCGGCTGGATGTTCCACATCTTCAGGTACTTGCCGTAGTCGAACGACCATGCGAGGCTCTTGGCGTCCACGGGCTGCCACGCAGCGCCGTCGTAGCGCACGAACGTCTTCGCTGACTCGTCGAACTGGATGTCGCCCGCCTTGGGGTTCAGGAGCACGCCCGTCTTTTCGTCGAAACGGTTCACGTAGTCGTCGAACCGCGCGCACGAGTACGTGGGCTCAAATCCCTGGGGCTGGGTCTTGCGAACGCAGCGCCACGCCATCTTCCAGAAGTCGCGATTTCCCCAATACCGGCCGCCGTCAGGCTGCATGAATCCGTGATAGGAGCGGTTCGGCTTGGAAGGCACGCTGAAGTACGAGGAAAGCGCCCATCCGCCACGTCCCTCGTTGTACTGTCCGGTACCGCACTTCAAGAGTCCCACAAGATGAAGCTTGGGGACGTACCCTGAGTCGAGGAGC
>Ga0265298_10011968_pt1 | contig 10099 bp, 8 predicted proteins | sample AusTroGonzalo_MG_3_FD_193486 | JGI IMG/M metagenome (GOLD analysis project Ga0265298, IMG submission 193486) | Bovine rumen microbial communities from tropical cattle in Woodstock, Queensland, Australia - Gonzalo_01 | ecosystem: Host-associated > Mammals > Digestive system > Stomach > Rumen ... | reverse complement strand
TGCCCCAGATGCCTGATACCGTATGGGCAGCAGTCATTGACAGTTCGGAACCGACGCCGGAACCGCCGCTTGCCAGCGGGTCGCGAGGAGAGAAAGTGGAGGACCTGCAGAAGCAGTTGAAAGCACTGGGATACTATCAGGGGGAGATTGACGGGCAGTTCGGCCCCGGAACCCGGGATGCCGTTATTGCATTTCAAAGAAGCAACGGGCTGGATGCGGACGGTATCGCAGGGACAGAGACATTAAGCGTCCTTTATTCACAGGATGCCGGACCGGATGTGGAATGAAGTCAAATAAACAGAACATCAAAAAACTGAGCCGCTTTGTCCGGGTTTTTCCGGCTGAAGCGGCTCAGCTTTTTTGATTTTTATTGATTATCTGTCATCCTTTGCCAACGGAAGCGGAAGTTTTTTCCAGTCCCAATTGGCTATTTCTTCTTCGGTCTTGGTTTCCAGACATTCATAGTAGCATGTAATACAGCCGCTGCGGGGATCCACAAAAGCGTGCTGCTTGATGTCATAGGGAAGGATATTATAGTAGACAAAGTCAGACCAGGCGCCGACTGTAGCGTCGAACTCGACAGGCATATATGCCGTGCCTTCATCAGAATGCGGTTCGCGCTCCCAGATAAACACGGGGATCGACATGACGGAGAAATAGGTCAGCGAAGCGGTGTGGCAGATGCCGCCGCCGATGGCAACGCCGGTGGATCCGATATGAATTACGCCGCCCTTTTTCCAGCCGTTTTTCGCGGTCACGGGTCCCAGGTTTTTCAGATAGTCATACTTCTTGCCGACGCCGATGATCACACCGTCCATCAGGCCGATTGCTTTGGCGATGTTGTGAGCGCGGTTTTTCGCAAGACCATGGCCCTGGGTCAAACCATAGAACAGCGTGTTGCCGCCGATGATATCGCCCTTCTTTGCCTTATCCCAGCTGACGAACTCATGATACTCGCCGTATTCCGCCGGAACGGTGGTCCAGGAGCGGCGGACCAGGACATCGTAATCTCCATCGTCGCGGAGCTTGACGCAGACAATGTCTCCGACCTGGAGATTCTGCCCCTTGTAAAGGTTTTTGACATCCGTCACATGGATCGGCTTGGTAACGACAATATAGCCGGTTGCCTTATACGTCTTGTGCCAGGGGAGATCATATTTATACATATCCATGGAGTGATAGTGGAAGACATACTTGGACTTGACATAACCGGTGACCTGACCGTCCCAGGTCCGGATTTTACACCACTCATCACCGAAGGCCAGCACACGGAGCTTTTTGCCGGTTTTGACCTCGCCGAGACGACGGCTTTCATTGGTGGGCTCGGACCAGATCGTAACCTTCTTCAGCGCCAGCGCGATATAACGCATTTCGTCCGTATCGGATTCGCCGATCGGGATCCCTTCGGGCTCGTGAGGGGCATCCCGCCTGTCCATACTCTCAGCGCCGGAGATTTCGGTGTTTTCCAGCTCTTCTTCCGTGAATTTGGGCGTCTCCGAACCGCGGCCTTCCGTATCCCAGACGGGGATACCGGGATCGGCGTCAACGGAAGGGGTGACATCCTTCGGGATATCATCCGGGTCCTTTCCGGGAATGGTGAACCAGGAAATCCGGCCGTAACCGTAATGCTCCTTGGAATACTCAACCTTACACCAGCCGTCGTTGTAGTATTCGACGATGGTCACTTCCGTGCCTTTGCTCATGCTGTGGATTTTTTTGGACTCCAGGTCATGGGCCTCACGGACATTGCTGGGCGTGTTGACGATGGCCCGGTCCTCAGCCTCAACGGCGACAAGATCCGGATTCTCGGATTCGGCAGATGCCTCCTCAGTTTCATCAACCGAGGGATCTGTTTCCACAACATCGGGGAAACCGACGTCTTCGGCGTCCGGATCCTCAGCGGTTTCCGCATCGGCGTCCTCTGTTTTCCCGCTGTCATCATCCCCGGATTTCGAGGAGGAAGAAGTATCTTCAGTCCGGTTCACATAAAGCCAGTTGATCTTGACATAACCCGTATCTCCGGAATCATTGTAAATAACTTTACACCAGCCGTCATCAAAATAGCCGACGACCGTCAGTTTCTTTCCCCAATCCAGGTTCCGCAGTTTGGCGGAATCCACATCACGATCTTCACGGACGTTGCACTGCGTCCGCGTGACAGCCTTGTCATTGGCGGGCTGCATGCCTTCATCTTCAGCAGATGCAAAAGGCAGGAGACCCGACAGAAGGGCGATCACCAGCAGCAGGGCGGTCCATCTCTTCGTATTCAACACCTGATCCCTCCATTACAATACTACCAAAATACTACATATAGTATATCCAGTATATTATAAAGCAATAATAGTCTCATTGCAAGTAAATTCTTATCAGAAATGAGATAATTTCTTAATATTTTCAATCGGTTTGAAAACTCATTCCCAGCAGTACCCAAAACATGGGGGAAACCAGACATACCGGGAAGGAGAAGAATGCCTGAACCATATAGCATAAAACGGCGGCAGAGCATGGCGCGAGCAACGGAAACAGGGCTTCACGCCTGCGCATTACGGCTGTAAGCATAAGCAAAATCAACAGGATCATGGCCGGGAGACCGTGATTCAGGAGCTGGGAGAGATATTCATTGTGCGGATTATCAAAGTAATCCGGCAACGGAAGGCCGTCCTGCTCAATCGGAACGGTCAGATTGTTGTCCTTCAGATACTGATTAAAGCGCAGCACAAAGGTATCCGATCCGCTGCCGAAGAGGAGCTGCTGCCGGGCGAGTTGAAGAGACCAGAGCCAGACCGCGACCCGGTTGCTGCCAAAGGACAGGCGTGCACGGCCGTGAAGGATCTCATGAAGCTCCCAGATGCCCCCGGTGGCTCCGGGCCAGAACCATACGACCAGGAGCGCCAGAATCATCAACAGGATCAAGGCGGCCAGGCGGCTTTTTTTCGGTAACAGGCGAAGGAGGGTCACGATCAGGAGCGCTGTAAGCGTGATGACGCCGAACTGCACCTGCATTGTCAGAATCAGGAAGACGGATAATCCCAACCCGACTGCGCAGCAGACAAACGCCGCGAGGGCGGAAGGGGTCCGGTTTTCCCGGTAAGCACGGAACTGCCGGATGCCTCCATGCAGAAAGAGTCCGGACATCAGGCAGAGATAGCCGGTATCCATGTCGATATTCCCGATGGTCCCCTGAAACTCCGGGTTGGAGGCGTAGCTTCTCCCGGCAGGATAAAGGCCGAGAGGATTCTCTCCGAGCCGCTGGAGGATTACGATGGCAGAAAAAAACACGACGCCCGCACAGGCGGAGAACAAAACCGGTTTCAGATTGACGCGGGAAAAGAAGAAACAGAAGAACAGCCCGATGTAACAGAGCTGAGTGGACAAACCTTCCCGACGCAGAGAACCGCCGATCCACCAGGTTTCCGCGCCGTAGGGACTCGTCAGACAGCTGAGAACCGTCCAGAGCAGGAGAAGCCCGCCAAGGATCAGGGGGAAATACCGGGCAGCGCTGAAAACCGGGAGCGATCTGCTTCTCTCCCGGCGGCGAGCGGCGCAACGGCGGATGACATCAAAACAGAGACAGCAAAGCGTTACCCCGCACAGAACGAGCATGATCAGCCATTTATCCAGGGTGATCCGGGCATAGGTAAAGCCCTGAAGCAGCGGGAAGAGCCCCAGCCACAGGCAGGCGGAAACCGTCATGGCAATTCCGTTTTTTGCTTGTATCCGTTGCAATTGCGGACGCTCCTTCCGTTGTTTTTGATGACTGATTATGATAAAATCAGCTATCAGTATACATCATCCGATCCGCCCCGCACAAGAGCACGGGACGGCAGCGAAAGGAAGCGGATGGCATGAAAGTCGTTCTGGAAAACCTGACAAAGCAGTTTCTCTCCCGGCACAAGAAGGGAGAGATCGTGACTGCCGTGAACCATTTCAATTTCGAAATACCGGACGGACAGCTGATCGGTCTGCTGGGCCCCAGCGGATGCGGCAAGAGCACGACGCTGAATTTGATCAGCGGGCTTGAGACACCGACAGAAGGGAAAATCTTCTTCGGAGATGAAGATGTTACGGAGCTTCCGCCTGAGGAGCGGGGCGTTGGTCTGGTTTTCCAGAATTATGCGCTGTATCCGCATATGACGGTGGAAGAAAATATCATCTTTCCGCTTCAGAACCTGAAGGGCGACAAAAAGATGAGCAAGGAAGCCATGCATCAGAAAGCGCTTGAGACAGCAAAACTGGTGCAGATCGACAGCCTGATGGAGCGCAAGCCGAAGGAACTTTCCGGCGGGCAGCAGCAGCGCGTGGCGATCGCACGGGCGCTGGTCAAGATTCCGCGGGTCCTTCTGCTGGATGAGCCGCTGAGCAATCTGGATGCGCGCCTGCGCCTGCAGACGCGGGAAGAACTGCGGCGGATCCAGCGGGAGACCGGTGTTACAACCATCTTTGTTACCCATGATCAGGAGGAGGCCATGAGCATCAGCGACCTGATCATTGTGATGAAGGAAGGCGTAGTGCACCAGATCGGCAAACCCCAGGAAGTCTATGATGAACCGACAAACCTGTTTGTGGCCCAGTTTCTCGGGACGCCTCAGATCAATGTGTTTTCCGGTGAGATCCGGGACGGCAAACTGTATATCGGCTCTGAGGCTGTGCTGGATGTGCCGGACAAGGCAGACCGGGAAGTCTGGGTCGGCATCCGGCCGGAAGGGTTTATTCCGGAAGAAGACGGGCCGTTTACCTGTCAGATGGACCGGGTGGAGGTTATGGGTCGGGACGTGAGCGTTGTTTCCACCCATCCGCAGATGACAGGGCGGTGTGTCCGTTCCATCGTTTCCTCCGAAAACCGCTTCGCGCCGGGTCAGAAAACGGTGCGATTCCGCCTGAAACCGCACAAGGTCTTCCTGTTTGACCGGGAGAGTGAGGAACGGGTATGAAGAAGAACAATCTGAAGGCCTGGCTCTATCTGCTGCCGGCGATCCTGTTTCTCGGCGTGTTCATGGTGTATCCCCTGATTGACGTTTGCGTCTACTCGGTGGAGGAAAACTACAACTTTGCCAGCCAGAGCTTTACAGGCGTCGGTCTTGGGAATTTCCGGTTCGTTCTGAGCGATCCTTATTTTGTGCAGGCATTGAAAAACACGTTCATCATTGTGGCGATTACCGTGCCGCTGTCCACAGGGCTTGCCCTGCTGATCTCCCTGGGACTCAGTTCCATCAAACCCCTGCGGAACGCGTTCCAGACGATCTATTTCCTGCCTTATGTAACAAACACGCTGGCAGTCGGACTGGTGTTCATGATCCTGTTCAAAAAGACAGCTTATACGGACGGCATGGTAAACCTGCTGATTACCAAGCTCGGCGGGCAGAGCGTGGATTTTATCGAAGGACCTTACTGGGCCAAGATGTTCGTGATGTGCTTCTATACAATCTGGATTGTAATGCCCTTCAAGATCCTGATTCTGACCAGCGCGCTGGCCAGTGTGAACCAGGATTATTACAAGGCGGCGAAGGTGGACGGCGCGACGAACGGGCGGATCTTCCGGAAGATCACGCTGCCGATGATCAGTCCGACGGTGTTTTATCTGATTATCACCGGGTTTATCGGGGCTTTTAAGGCATACAGCGATGAGGTGGCACTTTTTGGCACAAACCTGAATGCCGCGGGCATGAACACGATTGTCGGGTATGTCTATGATATGCTGTACGGGGACAGCGGCGGATATCCGAGCTATGCCGCTGCCGCTGCGCTGATCCTTTTCGCGATCGTGTTCACGATCACCTATATTAACCTGACGTTCAGCAAGAACAAGGTTCAGTATATGTAAGGCGGGTGCGGAAAGATGATTGAGAAGAAGAGCGCCAGCCTTTCCAGAGTGCTGATTTATGTGTTTCTGACGATCTGGGCAGTGATCGTCCTGTTTCCTTTCTACTGGATGGTACTGACAAGCCTGAAGAGTTTTGCTTCCTACAACAGCGAATACATTCCCCGTTTTATTGTGACGGAACCGACACTGCAGAATTACGCGGATGCCTTTACGACCGTGCCGCTGGGACGGTATTTCCTGAATACGCTTATCTTTACCGTTGCGACGACCGGACTGATGATGCTGGTGATCGTACCGGCGGCTTTTGCGTTTGCCAGGCTTGAGTTTAAGGGAAGGAACCTGGTATTCGCCCTGTTCCTCAGCCTGATGATGATTCCGACGGAGCTGGTTATCATCACAAATTATGTAACGATTGTCAACTGGAACCTGCGGAACACTTATCTTGGGCTGATTCTGCCGTCGGTAACCAGCGTATTCTATATTTATCTGCTGAAGGAAAACTTTGAAGCGATTCCGGACGAACTGTACCAGGCGGCGAAAGTGGACGGAACTTCCGACCTTAAGTACCTGGTGAAGGTCATGATTCCGATCTGTCAGCCGACGGTGGTGACAATTATCATCCTGAAGGTAATTGAATGCTGGAACAGTTATGTTTGGCCACGGCTGATTACCTATGATCCCGATTATTACCTTGTGTCCAACGGGATTCAGGAGATCCGGGAAAACGGTTTCGGGCGAGAGAATACGCCGGCGATGATGGCCGCGGTGGTGGTCATCAGCGTGCCGCTGATCGTGCTGTTTCTGATTTTCCGTAAAAGGATCATGGCGGGCGTCTCAAGAGGAGGCACCAAAGGGTAAAGATAATGAATAATTAAGAATGAAGAATGAATAATGGGGAATAAAGGATTCGTGAAGGTGGAGAGCTTGATGAAGTACAGAAAGCGGGCAGCACTGGTCATCGCGATGGTGCTTTGCTTACTGCTGCTTTCCGGGTGCCATGGGAAGCAGAGCAGAAGCGGGTTTGCCGTGCCGGATCATTTTGACGACCAGACCCCGATGGAGATTGTTTTCTGGGCAAAGAACGATACCAACAAGAACCAAGTGGCGGTTTATCAGCAGGCAATTGACGGGTTTCAGGAGCTTTATCCGAACGTGACGGTCAATATGCGGCTTTATACCGACTATGGCCGGATCTACAATGATGTGATTACCAATATTTCCACCAATACAACGCCGAATGTCTGTATTACATACCCGGATCATATTGCCACTTATCTGACGGGCAATAACACCGTGGCAGCACTGGATGACCTGATGAAAGATTCCCGGTTCGGGCTTGGCGGCAGCGAGGTCCGCTTCGACGCACCGAAGGAGGAGGAAATCATTCCGGAATTCCTGCAGGAATGCATGATCGGGGGAAAAACCTACGCGATGCCTTACATGCGTTCCACTGAAGCTCTGTATATTAACGAGGATTTCGTGAAAAAACTGGGGTATGAAGTGCCGGAGGTACCGACCTGGGACTTTGTCTGGGAAGTCAGCGAGAAAGCCATGGAGCAGGACGGAAACGGGCTCTTCAAGGTAAACGGCCAGAAGGTTTTAATTCCCTTCATCTATAAAAGCACGGACAACATGATGATCTCCATGCTGAAGCAACTGGATGCCCCTTATTCCACGGACGGGGGAGAAATCCTGATTTTCAACGATACAACCAAACAACTGCTGGAAGAGATCTATATTCACGGAAAGAGCCGAGCGTTTTCGACTTTCGCAATCAGCAGCTACCCGGGGAACTTTCTGAATGCCGGGCAGTGTATTTTCGCGATTGACTCCACGGCGGGGGCAACCTGGATGGGCAGCGAGGCTCCGATGATGGATATTCACAAGGAACAGGTGGTTTCCTTCCATACCAAGGTAACACCGATCCCGCAGTTCCATCCGGATCAGCCGAAGATGATCAGTCAGGGGCCGAGCGTCTGCGTGTTCAGCAAAGAGAACAGTCAGGAAGTGCTGGCCAGCTGGCTTTTTGTGCAGTATCTGCTTTCGAACGGGATCCAACTGGGTTATGCCGAAACGGAAGGGTATCTGCCCGTAACAAAAAAAGCACTGGACAGTGAGGAATACAAGGACTATCTGGCAAGGGCGGGAGAGGACAACAAGGAACATTACCGCGTGAAGATCGAAGCCAGCAGGCTGCTGATGGAGAATACGAAAAACACCTTTGTGACGCCGGTGTTCAACGGAAGCGCAAGCCTGCGGTCCGCCGCGGGCCAGCTGGTTGAGAACACAGTGAAAGGCGCCCGGCGAAAGCAGGAGATGAACGACGCGTTCATTGAAAACCTGTACAGCGAAGTAAGGAGCCTTTACCGTCTGGACCAGATCAGCGGAACCAGGCAGACACAGGAGATTCCGACGGGCTCGTGGGTATTGCTCGGAACAATCGCGGCGGTCTGGGTGCTGATTGGGATCTTCAAGCTGCGGGAAGCGAAAAAGAACAAAACAAAATAATGAAAAGGGCGGGAATCCGTTGTCTTTTCAGAGCGTTTGATGTATGATAACTGTGGAATCACGGATCCGCCATGCGGGTTCGCAAAGGACGAAAGGAGAACGAAACATGAAAAAGATTCTGGCTCTGGTACTGGCCCTCGCGCTGGTGGTCTGCGCGTCTCTGGCACTGGCGGATGAAGTGAAAGTGATGACCAAGGAGGAGTTCGACGCAGCTGCGATCGATGATCAGGTCTGCATTGAGGCGTATGTACAGGCAAATCAGTCCTGGTGGGACGGGAAGATTAAGCTGTATCTGCAGGATGAGAACAATGCCGGTTATTTTGCTTATGATCTGCCCTGCACCGAAGAGGAAGCCGCGAAACTGACTGTTCCCGGAACGAAGGTCCGTCTGAGCGGTTACAAGGCCGAGTGGTCCGGCGAGATCGAGATTATTGACGCCAAATTTGAAATTCTCGAAGCGGATCCCTTTATTGCGGAGCCGGAGGATGTGACCGCGCTGCTTGGCTCGGATGAGCTGATCAGCCATATGAACGAAAAAGTTGCTTTCAAGGGCCTGAAGGTTGCCGCTTCCAAGGTGGAAGGCAAGGACGATGAATTCCCCTTCCTGTATGCCTGGGACGGCTCCGGCAGCCGGGAAACCAACAGTGACCTGTACTTCAACGTGGAGAAGGATGGGCAAATCTACACCTTTACGGTTGAATCCTACCTGTGCGGCAGTGATACGGACGTATACAAGGCGGTTGAAGGCCTGAAGATCGGCGATACGATCGACTGTGAAGGTTTCCTGTACTGGTACAACGGCGCCAATCCCCACATCACAAGCGTGACTGTGACGGAACCGGCAGCGGAATAATACCCAAGTCTTTTACGGGAGCGAATGCCAGGGTGCAGTCGCTCCCGTTTTGTTTGACAGATACACAATAATACATGATTGAGGTCGGAGAATGAAGGAAATCAAGTGCCCGTTCTGCGGACGAGAGAACACAAGGGGCAAGTATTGCATGTTCTGCGGCAATCCGCTGGCCGGAGGAACGGCGGTCAGAACGGAAAAAACCAAAAATCAGGAAGAAGGACAGCGCTGGGATCCGGAAACGGTGTACGTCCGGTCCAAAGGCAGATCAATTGCCATCCTGGCAACCGTGATTGTTCTCATTGCGTGTGTGACGGTGGTGCTTCTTATTCAACCGCAGGCACAGAAAAAGCCGTGGCGGGCTTTTGCTGCTCCGCTTGGCACGCCTGACGCAACCAGCCTGAAGGAAATGACAGAGATGCTGAAGGAAGCCGGGATGAAAACAACCGGGGAACCCTATGCTTTTTCTGATACGAGGTACCAGAAGTTCGGACCTTTTGTAATCCTGGAGGAAGAAAGCGATTACAGCGTGGCGGCCGTGGAGGATGGAAACGAGCTTGTGGTAGCGCATGTGTTTACGGAAGAGAAGGGAGCTCATTCAAACCAAAAACCGGGGCGCCTGTTCAACAGACTGAAAGAAAGACTGAATAAAAAATTCGGGCAGCCGATCGTCCAAGGGACAACAGGGTATTATTACTGGTCACAGCAAGGGGATATCCTGGTTTTGTATTACGCATATAACGGTGAACTCCGGCTCGAGTTCCACGAAAAGATAAGCGGAACGTCGATCTGACGGCTGTCAGAATTTTATGCTTGACTTTTTGATTTGGGTCATGTAATATATCGTTTGCGCTCGCAAGAGCGGAACGTCGCGGGGTGGAGCAGCTGGCAGCTCGTCGGGCTCATAACCCGGAGGTCGT
>Ga0265298_10011967_pt1 | contig 10100 bp, 10 predicted proteins | sample AusTroGonzalo_MG_3_FD_193486 | JGI IMG/M metagenome (GOLD analysis project Ga0265298, IMG submission 193486) | Bovine rumen microbial communities from tropical cattle in Woodstock, Queensland, Australia - Gonzalo_01 | ecosystem: Host-associated > Mammals > Digestive system > Stomach > Rumen ... | reverse complement strand
CGCTGACATCCAGACTCAGGTTGAGACTTTTTTCCACGCGGGCTTTTGCCGCATCGCGACGTGCCTCTTCCGTGGCCTGACGACTTTCCATGTATTGAGGATTGTTTTCGCGGGCATGCCGTACAGCTTCTTCAGTGTTAATGCGCAGTCCTTGCATAAGGTCGGGAATTTCCAATTCAATGATGGCATGGCGGTCCATGCCGAGGTATGTCGCCAACTCCTGCATGGCGCGAGTGTGGGCGATACGCGCATTGGCAAGCGCAATACGGGCATTGGTCTTGTCCAATTGGAGAATGGAGAGTTCCGCTTTAGAGATACTGGCAATCTTGAAACGGCGTTCCGCTATGGCGTAGATGGTGTCGCACGATGCGAGAAACTTCTCCGACATGCGAAAGCCTTCTTGGGCCATGGCTAGGTTGAAAAATTTCTCCACCGCCTGCTCACTCGCCGTCTCGATGCCGTAAGAGAGTTCCTGTTCTGCACGGCTAAGTTTCAACGGCTCGATTTTTTTCGCCCATTTCCAAGGGTTGTATAAAAGCATATTCTGACGGTAACCCACTGCGAACGGAACAGTCATGAACTGGTTTTGGCTATTTTCGCCGAAAGTATGAAGGTAACCGAATTGTGAGGATCCATAGAACTCGCCACCCCACGGTTCCATAGCTTGCGTGATGGTGATGCCAGCCTGGGAATAAAGGTTCTGCTGCATCCGGTATGCGTCGATGTCCTCGAACGAAAGATAACGCTGGGTCATGTACCGCTCATGCATGAAGGGGGTGGATTCCAAAGCAATCTGCGGCTTGCGGGTGGCTATCCACGACAGATACTGGTAGCGTGAAATGTCAAACACGCTCTGGTACTTCTGTGCTGTGAGCGAACTATCGGTGGCCAAGCGCACGGCACGCTCAAGGTCAAGCACCACCTTCTGCTGTGCATACGCCGCCCCCAACGTGAAACACGCCACCAAAAACACCCACACCATCCGTTTTATTACATTATTCATTTTTCGTGAATCATAATTCATTATTATTGATTTATTCCAGGGTTCACCCTCGGCTAAAAGCTAACAGGATTACAGCCCTTTTGGAATTGTTTCATTTTCTCATTCCCTTTTCGCACTCACTTCCACATTCATTCCGTCGAACAGTTCCGTGGGAGAGGCAAGGCGAGCTCGAATGGTGACAGTGCCCATCGCATCAACCATCGGGTTGATTTCGTTGACCACAGCCTTGTAACAAACCGTTTTGTCAACCAAAGGGACAACCGTGACTTCCGTACCCATCTTGAAAAGCTGAAGTTCAGTTTCCATCACATGGAACTCGACCTCCATCTCCTTGTCGTCTATCACGCGGCATACCACTTGGCCAGGTTGTGCTAATTGATGAGCTTGGACACTGAGGTTGGCCACCACACCGTCAAACGGGGCGATTAACGTCCCGCTCCGCAACTCATGCTGGGCGGCTGCAAGTCGTGTGCGAGCGGCTTCAAGCTGGTTTTTCGACAAAGCATAACCGGACTTCACGTCGGCGTTGTGTTTCACCTTTTCAGGTACGGTTGCGGCCTTGTCGGGGTCATAACCCTGCGTGATGATGACATCTTGCATTTTCAGATCGGACTGCTCCATCGCTAACTGAGCCTGCTCGATGGCTTGCTCCTGCTGCTCGATGGCATTGCGCAGCTTGAAAACGTCTAACACGGCAAGAGTTTGCCCCTTTTTGACATGCTGCCCGTTACGGACCAACACGTTCTCGATGGGCAGTGCCGTCTCGAATGCCAGATCGGCATATCGGGCAGCCACCACCTTGCCGGTTGTAGTCAGTCTTGCATCTGGCAAATCCTCTTCTGCACCAGCGGTTTTCTCTGTGGTTTGGGATGCTACAATCGCGCCATCCACTTGAGTTTCTTTCTTGCTGCCGCAACCCGCCAGCAAAACCAAAACCGCCGTTATGAGAATGATATTTTTTATACTGTTCATATTCAATTTGTTATGCTATAATTGTCTGAGACTCATTTCATAGAACAATCCTTTGTTTTCCATTAATTCCTCGAAGGTCCCCTCCTCGGCGATCTTGCCTTTGTCAAGCACGATGATACGGTCGCAGTGACGGATGGTGGAGAGGCGGTGGGCTATAACCACGCGGGTGCACATCAGCTCATCGAGATTGTCACTGACAGCTTTCTGGGAAATATTGTCAAGGGCCGAGGTGGCTTCGTCGAAGAAGAGAATGTCAGGTTTTGAGATCAGGGCTCGTGCGATGAGAATACGCTGCTTCTGTCCGCCACTTAAGCCGCCACCACCCTCGCTGACCAAGGTGAATAGTCCCATCGGCATTTTGCGCACATCTTCATCGAGATTTGCCATCCGCAACGCCTCCCACGCGTCTTTCTGCGTAGCCCAGGGGGCGGTGATAGTGATATTGTGGAAGAGGTCGCCTGTGAAGAGGCTTCCGCTCTGCAGACAGCAGCCTATCTTGCGGCGTAACGAGGTCTTATCAACCTTAGACAAATCGTAATTATCATAATAGATACCACCGGTCAGGGGTTGTTCGAAACCGAGCAACAATCGCATCAGCGTGGATTTGCCGCAGCCCGACTTCCCGACAATACCCACGTATTCTCCGGGTTCGATTTTGAGGGAGAGGTCATCGAGAATCATCGGCCCGTCTTCCTGATAACGGAAAGAGAGACCGGAAACCTCGATACCGCCGAAGAGATCCTCCACCTGGGGGGCTTTGTCTTCCATCTCCGGAACCTCCTCCAAAATGGGTTTCACACTTTCCAGCAGAGGCTTGATTTGCGACAGGTTCGGTATCACCAGCTGCAGCTGGGTGATGGCGGCGGTCATCATACCGAAAGCGGAACTGAAAGCGATGTAGTCGGAGGTGGAGACGCCGTTGGAGAGGGTGCTCCAGAAGATGAACATGGTGCCGCCGATGCCTAAAAAGGCCGTGAGGGCAGGATAAAGGCGACTCTTGAAGGCGGGGTTGTAGAGGAAACGGGCCGTTTCGCTGTAGTGGTCGAGCCAGCGGGCAAAGGCGCGGGTCTCGCTGCCCGTCAGTTTCAGTTTCTGGATACCCGCGAAGAGGTTATACTCCAGACCGCTGAGTTTGGCAGCCCGCTCCGTGTAGTTGTTCTGCACATAAACAGCCCTGCGATAATTCAGCAGGAGCGCGCCATACTGCAATACAACCACGGCTACTGCCGGCCAAAACAGCTTGCCCCCATAAATGTTGACCTGAATGAGATAGATGACACTCAATACCGCGTTTAACAGGGCACCCACCATCGCTTCGTTGAGGAGGGTGGCGAGCGTGGAGACGTTGTTCAGCTTCTCGGAAAGCTCACCGCTGGGGTTTTTCGAGAAGAAGGTCGGGGAGAGCAGGAATGTGCGAGCCATAATGGCATTCTGCACATGCATCTCCGCAATGTTCCGGATTCGGATGATGTAGAGATTGCGGGTGAGTGTCAACAGCAAGGTGCTGATCGTAGCCCCGATGAGGAGACCGGTAATCGGCAGCAAGCCGGAAGCGTCACCCGTGGGAATCACGGTGTCGAAGATGAGTTTGTTGGCCATGGGAGTGAACATGCCAAGCAACACCACCACGAGAGCGCATACCACCATCAGCAGGGCGTTGGGCCCGGAGATGACACTCCAGGTGAAACGGAGGAGGTCCTTGACCCGAAGCGGGGTGAGCGGCAAGGCCTTGGTGAAGGTGATGGCTTTGGGTTTCAACTCTTTCTCCATTTCGCGATGCCCCACCTTGCGAATGGTGCCGTCCTGCTCGCGATATTGGTATCCTAATCCGGTTTTTGTCGGCATGAGGGCTATCAACCGCCCGTCCTTGGTATAGCCCAAAAGCGGCCCGATGCACTCTTTCCACCAATCACCCCGGAGCTGAATGTCGCGCATCATGATGCCGCGCGGACGGAGAATGCCGGTCAGCTGTTCCTCGGGCGAGAGCATGTCGTTGTCTTCCAGCTCATAATCCACTATCCCGAGGGCTTCGAGCAACTGCCGCAACGCACTCTCGTCGTTCTGAGGCACCACACGCTTACTGCCGAAAAGTCCAAGCCGTTGGCTCGTCTTCTCGTTCACTTCAGCCATGGCAGCCCGTTCGGCCGCACGACGTTTGTTGATTTGGTTCAAATATATTGCCATTCTATATCTATATCAATTCACAATTCATTTCCTCCTCTTTTTCTCCCAGGGGTTGCAGCGTTCGTTCCTCTCGCCTGACCCCTGGCTACCGAGCTCTTGCCCCTAACGGGGCTGCTTAAGGAATTATGTTCATTATTATATTGGGGCATTTCCGATATAATTCCTATACCATAAACCATAATCACTCACTCCTCATCAACTCCTGATAAAACCCCTCCACGTTGATCAATTCCTCGTGCCGGCCGCGCTGCAGGATCCTGCCTTGGTCCATGACGATGATTTCGTCGCAGTCGCGGATGGTGGAGAGGCGGTGGGCGACGATGATCTGCGTCGGGCTCATGCGGCGGATGCGGGTCATCACCTCATCCTCGGTCTTGGGGTCGAGGGCGCTGGTGGCCTCGTCCATGATGAGGATGGCGGGTTCCTTGGCGAGCGCCGTGGCAATCTCCATGCGCTGCCGCTGCCCGCCGCTGAAGTTCTGACCGCCCTTGACAATCTTGGTGCCGAAGCCTTCCGGACGACTCACGATGTCGGCGCGAATCTGCGCGTCGTTGCAGGCGATCATCATGGTGAAATCCTCGATGGAGGGATCCCACATGCGGATGTTCTGCGCCACGGTGTCGTCGAAGAGCACCACATTCTGGTCGATGACGGCTACCGAGTTGGTCAGCTCCTCGCTGGAGATGCTCTCGATGGGCCGCCCGTCGAACAGGATTTCCCCGCTCCAGGGCTTGTAAAGTCCGGAGATGAGCTTGGCCAACGTCGATTTGCCGCAACCGGAGGTGCCGACAAAGGCGACGCTGTGGCCGGGCTCGACACGCAGGTTGAAGTCCTCGATGAGAGGGGGCTGGAGCGGCGAATAGCCGAACGTCACGTGTTTCAGCTCCAGAAGGCCTCCCAACTTGCCTTGAACCACCTCGCCTTCCATGTCGCGGTGGTCTTCCGGGTATTTCATCACATCCTCCACGCGTTCCATCTGGCTGCGCATCTCCACGATGGTCTGCGTGGCGTTCACAATCTCGTTCACGGGCGCGAGAAACGCCCCCATGAATCCTTGGAAGGCCATGAGCATACCGACGGTCATCTCGCCTCGGATGATCAGGAAGGCCCCTAACACCAACACCAGCACATTCACCACGCCGGTGACGACGACCGGCAGAATGGAAACCCAAACCTGCTCCTTGGCAACGTTGTTGTTGACATTGAACTTGTGCGCCCAGAGTCCGCTCCAATATTTGAAGAACCCCGTTTCCGCGCCCGCCGCCTTGATGCTCTCCATGTTGTCGATGCAGGAGACGGTTGCCGACACATATTTGCCCACACTCTGTTCCATGGATCGGGTGAGGTTGATGCGCTGGTCCGCGAAATATTTCACCAAAGCCAGATTCAGGACGGCGGCCACAATGCCGATGATGGTCAACCCGACGGAGTAGGAAAACATCAGGATGACGTAAAGGGTGAGTAATACGATGTTGATGGCTTGCGGGGCGATGACCTCCACCAACGAGTGGGTGATGGTCTGGTTCAAGTGCATGCGTTGTTGCAGGTCGCCGACGTGCCGCATGGCGAAAAACGACATGGGCAGCCGGAACAGATGCCGGAGATATTCCTTGTTCCCCTTCAGCGCCAAGGAGCCCGCCACCCGTTTGGCGTAGCGGGTTTGCAGCAACACCACGAAGAACTGATAAAGGGCAACCGCGCCCATGGCGGCGAAAAAGTACGGGACCCAATCGCTCTTGTTGCCTGTAAGGATTTCATCCAGGAAGATGCGGGTGAAAACCGGGGTGACGAGGGCCACAAATGCGGTCATCAGGGCGAAGATGAAGGTGAGCCAGAACGCTTCGCGGGAACCTTTCATGTTCCGTCGGATGTACGACAGAATACTCGTCTGCTGGCCGCTCTTCTCGAACTTTTCCGTCGGGGAGAAGGTGAGGCAGACACCGGTGAAATGCTTGCGGAACTCTTCGAAGGGATACTTCACGGGACCGGAGCCCGGGTCGTTCAGGCAGGCGTTGCCCTTGCGGTCGAAGCCGCGGAAGACCACGAAGTGCTCGAAATTCCAGTGGATGATGGCGGGCTGTTTGCCCTCTAATGCCTCGGGGGGCATACGGAAGCCTTTGGCGTCGAGGCCGTAGTTGCGTGCCGCCCGGAGGATGCTCTTCGCCGTGGAGCCGTCGCGGCTCACGCCGCAGTCGGCCCTCACCTGCTCCAAGGGCAGCCACTTCCCGTAGTAGGCCAGAATCATGGCCAACGAAGCGGCTCCGCATTCCACCGCTTCCATCTGCATCACCATTGGCACTTTTGCCACTTTTGCCCCCTTGTCCCTGGCCATAACGTCCGCTTAGTTTCCCATTATTGTTTCCGTGGCGTTGTCTATGGCTCCGAAGAGCACACGCCACACCGGTTTCTTTCTGGTAATGATCTGGATGTTGCAGAGGGAGCCGTTGCCGATTTTGATATTCTGGCTCTTCTCGCGGCTCCACACGAGATTCCCGTCCTTCTCATCCAAGGTCACGCGGACCTCGTAAACGGCTTGCCCGTCCTCGATGAAGGAGGCCAAAGGGTCGAGTTTCACGCGGTTGACAATCTCCTCCCGGTTGGTCGGATACTGTTCGAGGCCCACCACGGTGCCGTAAGCATAGCCCCAACGTTCGCGCTGCCGGTTGGCGGGGGTGACTTGCACCTGCATGCCCTTTTTGAGGTCGCGCAGCCCGTCATACGTCACATAGCAGAGCATCTCGCGGTTGCTCATCTTCTGCGCCTGGGGCAAGAGCCAGGCCACCGGCTCCCCGGCCTTGAACGGCGTGCCGGACTGGAGGGTGGAGATGACCACCCCGTCGCGCGGCGCAGCCACCGCCGAGGTAGACAAAGGAGTGCGGATTTCCACCACCGGGGTCCCGTAGGACACGGCCTCGCCATGCCCCACCAGACAGCGGCTGACGGTCCCTTCGTAAGGCACACTCACCGGCGCGGCCTCCCCGAACGGGAAAACCACCCCCTGCGCGGTGACTTTGTAATTGATGGTCCCAAAGATGCACCAAAATAGCACCACCACGATCATGGCGATCATGGCGGCGAGCACCAAACGGAGCTTCGGTGACGCCACACGCGCCATCTCCTGCTCTTCACTGTGGTCGTCCAGTGCGGCAAGGGCCTCTTTGTTGAATATCTCAACCATAAACTATGCTCTTTCGACGGTGATGTGACGGGTGAAACCGGTCATCTTCAGGATGTCGAAGATGTCGTCGTTCACGTGCGTCAGCTTCATCTGGCCGCCAAGACTGCGGACGACGGTACGCATCGTGGCCTGCAGGATGCGAAGACCCGAGCTGGCCATGTAACCCAACTCCGAGCAGTCAATCTCCAAATTGACTCCTTGCTCCAAAGCAGGTTGAATATCCTGCTCGAATTGCGCGGCATTCAATGTGTCGATGCGCGCACCCGTTTTAACGATAGTCTTTCCTTCTTCTTTGATAATTTCAGTCATAATATTTTGATGTTCTGTAATTATTCGTGATTATTATAATTTTTTCTTCATGGTCAACTGATTCGTCTCGCCTAACCGTTGGTAGGAGACCTCATTCATGATGTTCTTCACGATAAGGATGCCCATTCCGCCCTGCTCGCGGTCCATCGGATTGGTTTCGGTGTCCGCATCCTCCTTCGCCGTCGGGTCGAAGGGCTTGCCCGTGTCGGAGAGCACGAAAGTCAGCTCTTTGCCGTCGCTTTCGGCAGTGAGCGTTATTTCAGCATCGGTACCTTCCGGGTAGGCATAGAAGATGACATTGGTCACCATCTCCTCCATGGCCAACTGCAGCTTCATGGCCAGGTGCATGTCGAGTTGAAGTTCGTCGCACACGCTCTCCATGAATTCGGCAACGCGCATCAACTCCTGTTCCTCATTTTTGAATATCAATTCCCTTTTCATAACAATAATGACAATTAGTGATGGTAATAAACCCGCAGCAAGGATACGAAAAGCTGTGTCCGATGTCGCGGTCACAGCCTGTCGCACAATCTTCCATTAGGCCAGATGGATACCCCGATTAACGAAATTTGCCAAATATATCCATGGGGAGCAAGCCCATCCCGCCGGCAACATCATCGAGGTCGTCATCGTCGACAGGCCATGCGCCTGCAGCCACGAGTTCATCCTTCAAGGCATTAGCCTCTTGCATCAGCTTCTTAAGCTGCTCTTTCTTGTGTTCGATCTGTTCTTTTGTCAAATTTTCCATAATCGTAAAATTTATTGGTTTTACAAATAATGTCGTTTTAACTACTAACTACTAACTGCTAACTGCTAACCTCTAACCGTTTTGATACCGCTATTAACGGAACGGGTCAAACACTTCGATGGGTCTCAAGTACCCTCCTCCAGTGGCTTTGTCAAGATCGTTTTCATCGAGAGGCCATTCCCCCATTGACACGAGTTCCTCTTTGATAGCATTTGCTTCTTGTAATAATTTCATAAGCTGTTCTTTCTTTTGAGCAACTTGTTCTTTTGTCATTTTTTCCATAATCGTTAAATTTATTGGTTTTACAAATAATGTCGTTTTAACTACTAACTACTAACTACTAACTACTAACTGCTAACTGCTAACCTCTAACCGTTAAGCACAACAACGTCAGGTCGTCGTTGGGGTCTGCGCCGGCGCGGTGTTCTTCCACGGCGTTCATGAGCATTTCGATCACTTGTTGGGAAGAGAGTGACTTAGCACTATCCATCAATTCCAAAAGGCGGGCGTTGCCCAGCAATTCCTGCTGCGGGTTTTCGGCCTCGTTCAAGCCATCGGAGTAAACGAGCAGTTGCTTGTTCCGGATGTCATCGATGCTTTCGCCGTAGAAGGGGTCGTCCTCCCACAGACCGAGCGGTTGGTTTTCATACTGCATCTTCAGGAACTCACCGTCAAGGACAGGGGCGTTGTGGCCGCAGCTTGAGAAAGCCACTGACAGCACCGTCAGCGCTATTACGGCGACAATATCTATTTTGGACAAGTGTCTCATTTCATTTGTGAATGATGAATGATGAATGGGCAGGAGAAGAATACTACTGCGACAAGGGCGAATATCCCAAAACAAGGCTTATTAGAGTCGAGGAGGTGCAAAACCACCGGCAGCACCTTCAAGGTCGTCATCATCGAGCGGCCATTCTCCTGCGGCTATAAGTTCTTCCTTCAAAGCATTAGCCTCTTGCATCAGCTTCTTGAGCTGCTCTTTCTTTTGTTCAATCTGTTCTTTTGTCATTTTTTCCATAATCTCTGATTTTATTGGTTTTACAAATAATGTCGTCTTAACTACTAACTATTAACTTCTAACCTTTAATCGTCAAACACAACAATGTCAGGTCATCGTTGGGGTCTGCGCCGGCCCGGTGTTCCTCCACGGCTGCTTTGAGCATATCCACCACGTGACGGGCATCCATATCCTGCGCGTCTTGCATCAGCTCTATCATCCGGTCATTGCCGAGGAGTTCCTTTTCGGCGTTTTCGGCTTCGTTGAGGCCGTCGGTATAGAGCAGGAACTGTCTGCCCCTGAAGTTGTCGATGCTTTCGCCGTAGAAGGGGTCGTCTTCCCAGAGTCCGAGAGGTTGGTTGGCGTACTGCATCTCGAGAAGTTGTCCGTCCACCACCGGGGCGTTGTGTCCGCAGTTGCAGTAGTCGAGATGGCCGGTGCGCAGGTCGGCCTTGCCGATGAACATCGTGACGAACATGCCTCGGTCGTTGTCGACGGCAAGGATGTTGTTGATATGGCTGGCGATTTCCGTAGGCGGAAGACCCTGCTGCGCCACGATGCGGAAGAGGTTGCGCGTGACGGCCATGAAGAGGCTGGCGGGAATTCCTTTGCCGGAGACATCGCCCACGCAGAAGTATAGGATTTCTTCCTGGATGAAAAAGTCGTAGAGGTCGCCGCCCACCTCCTTGGCCGGGGTCATCGAGGCGTA
>Ga0265298_10011966_pt1 | contig 10100 bp, 7 predicted proteins | sample AusTroGonzalo_MG_3_FD_193486 | JGI IMG/M metagenome (GOLD analysis project Ga0265298, IMG submission 193486) | Bovine rumen microbial communities from tropical cattle in Woodstock, Queensland, Australia - Gonzalo_01 | ecosystem: Host-associated > Mammals > Digestive system > Stomach > Rumen ... | reverse complement strand
CTTAACCTTATACTCCCTGTCGCCCAGGTTCGATGGCAACAGGAGCCAGTGGCCCAGAATCTTATGTACGGAGAGGTCTACGAGGTCCCAGTTGTTTGCCTGTTCAGCATACTGCAGGTACATCGTCACAATCTCGTCGCGCTGACGGATGGCATCGGGGTTGTTCTCCAACCGTTTGGTGGCCAGTTTCTCAAACTTTGCCACGAGAATCAAAAAGCCACAAAGTCGAACCTCGTGCCAGTGGTTCATGAGCAGTTCGGGAATTTCGCTCATTACCAAATCTTGAGCAACACGATTGACGACCTCTCGCGTCTGTGGCACCTTCAGTCCTAAGAAGTCATCGCCGAAACCATATTCTCCCGGGCCGGTCTTGAAGAAGCCCATCAACACTTGTCGTTGCTCGTCATTGCGCAGCGACTCCATATAGGTGATTATCTCTTGTGCGTTCATCGATTGATAGCGCTTTTCTATTATTTTTTCAACTTTCGCAAGCTCCGCTTGCTTTGTAGATAAAGGAAGTTAGAAGAAGATAGAAGGAGATAAAAGACGTTTGTAATGCTACACAATAACCGCAGATGGAGTAATGTCCTCTATCTTCCGCCGCTGAAAAGCGGCTATCTACCTCTATCTTCCTATATCTTCTTAACATGCGAAACTTGAATTAAGGTACAAAAACATATAACGAACGATATTATAAGAAAAAAGTAGGAAGAAAACGGGATGGTTTTCTTCCTACAATTGTTATGTGATGTCGCTTAGTAGCTGCGGGCAATGATGACGCGGTACTTGGCGGGCTTGCCGCTGACCATGTCGGTGCCTGGGGTCTGCTCGTAAGCGAAGGGGACGCAGCGGATGGTGGCCTGTGTCTCTTCCTTGATCTGTGCCTCGGTCTCGGCAGTGCCGTCCCAGTGGCAGAGGAAGAAACCGCCGTCCTTGACTTTCTCCTTGAACTCTTCGTAGTTGTCGCACTCGTAGACGTGCTCGTCGCGATACTTGCGGGCTTTCTCGAAGATGTTCTTCTGGATGTCGTCCAAGAGTCCCTCGACGTATTCGGCAATACCCTCCAGAGAACGGGTCTCCTTCTCCAGTGTGTCACGACGCATGACCTCGATGGTGCCGTTCTCGAGGTCGCGGGCACCCAGCACAAGACGTACGGGAACACCCTTCAGCTCGTAGTCGGCAAACTTGAAGCCTGGACGCTTGTTGTCGGCATCGTCGAACTTGACGCTGATGCCTGCCTTGCGCAGCTTCTCGATGATGGGCTGCACGGCGTTGTTGACCTGCTCCATCTGCTCGGGCTTGGTGGCGATAGGAATGATGACCACCTGGATAGGAGCGAGGCGTGGAGGCAGGACGAGACCATTGTCGTCGGAGTGGGTCATGATGAGGGCACCGATGAGTCGGGTTGAGACGCCCCATGAGGTTGCCCATACGTATTCGGGCTTGTTCTCCTTATTAAGATAGGTGACGTCGAAAGCCTTGGCGAAGTTCTGGCCGAGGAAGTGTGAGGTACCGCTCTGCAGGGCCTTGCCGTCCTGCATCATGGCCTCGATGGTGTAGGTGTCGAGGGCACCGGCAAAGCGCTCGGTCTCGCTCTTCACACCCTGCAGCACGGGAACGGCCATCCACTCTTCAGCGAACTTGGCATAGACGTGCAGCATCTTCTTGGCTTCCTCTTCTGCTTCCTCGCGGGTGGCGTGAGCGGTGTGGCCTTCCTGCCACAGGAACTCGGACGTGCGGAGGAAGGGACGTGTACGCATCTCCCAGCGCATGACGTTACACCACTGGTTGCACATCAGGGGCAGGTCGCGCCACGACTGAATCCAGTTCTTATAGGTGTTCCAGATGATGGTCTCGGAGGTAGGACGGATGATGAGCTCTTCTTCGAGCTTGGCAGCGGGGTCGACGACGACGCCGCTCTTGTCCTCGGTAGCCTTCAGGCGATAGTGGGTGACAACGGCGCACTCCTTGGCGAAGCCTTCTACGTGTTCAGCCTCGCGCGAGAGGAACGACTTGGGGATGAGCAGGGGGAAGTAGGCGTTCTGGGCACCTGTCTCCTTGAACATGCGGTCCAGCTCGTGCTGCATCTTCTCCCAGATGGCATAGCCATAGGGCTTGATAACCATACAACCACGCACGGCACTCTGCTCGGCGAGGTCGGCTTTCACTACAAGATCGTTGTACCACTGGCTGTAATTGTCAGCGCGTTTCGTTAAATCTTTTAATTCTTTTGCCATATTTTTTGTCTGTTTTCTTAAATTTTGCTGCAAAGGTACGAAATAATTCATAATTTTTATTTCATATTTCATAATTATTTTCTATCTTTGCGGTCAAATAATATTTTTATTTAATTAAAACATTTAGATTTATGAAGACAAAGATTCTTTCTTTATTACTGTGTGTGGGTATGTTGTTCGCTTGTAACAATACTCAGAAGGGTGCTGCTATCGGTGCTGGTGGCGGTGCTGTATTGGGTGGTGTCATTGGTGCAATTGCCGGTAACACGGCTGTAGGTGCCGTTATCGGTGGTGCCGTAGGTGCTGGCGCTGGTGCTATCATCGGCAACCGTATGGACAAGGCCAAGGCTAAGGCTGCCAAGGTGCAGGGTGCCAAGGTTGAGACGGTGAAGGATACCAACGGTCTGGACGCCGTGAAGGTGTCGTTCGATGCAGGTATTCTGTTTGCAACAGGTAAGGCTGACCTCTCTGCTGCCTCTCAGACTTCAATTACTGAGATTGCCAAGGTGCTGAAGGAGAACAGCGACATGGATATCGCCATCATCGGACATACCGACAGCACTGGTTCGGACGCAGTGAACAATCCGCTGTCTGTCAACCGTGCCAAGTCTGTTCAGAACAGTCTGAAGAGCCAGGGCGTGACCAACATCAAGCGCGTTGAGGGCCAGGGCTCAAAGAACCCCGTTGCTGACAATAGTACTGAGAGTGGCCGCAAGCTGAATCGTCGTGTAGAGGTTTACATGTATGCCTCTCAGCAGATGATTGACAATGCCAAGGCACAGGCTAACTAACGCTTCGCTAGTGAAAAGTGAAGAGTGAAAAATTGAAAAAGTTTTTTAGTAAACTCAAGAAAACAATTTTATGGATAGTGGTGGCATTCTTTGCCTCCACTATCCTTTCTGTATTGGCCTTGCGCTGGTTGCCCGTATATGCGACGCCACTGATGTTCATCCGATGGGCTCAGCAGGTGAAGGCGGGTGAGGAAACGAAGTGGTACCACCACTGGGTACCGCTGGACGAGATATCGCCCTCGCTGTCGTTGGCAGTGATGGCCTCGGAGGATGCCAACTTCCTAAAGCATAACGGCTTTGACTTCAAAGCCATCGAGCATGCCGCCATGCGTAACATGAAGCATCCGGAGAAGCGCAAGATGGGGGCTTCGACCATTTCGCAACAGACAGCCAAGAACGTGTTTCTGTGGCCTGGCCGTTCGTGGATTCGCAAGGGTTTTGAGGTGTATTTCACTACGCTTATTGAGGTCATGTGGAGCAAGGAGCGCATCATGGAGGTGTACCTGAACTCCATCGAGATGGGTGACGGCATCTATGGTGCCGACGCTGTGGCTGAGCAGCACTTTAACACGACGGCCAAAGAACTGACCAAGGCACAGTGTGCGCTGATTGCCGCCACGTTGCCCAACCCCAGGCGCTACAACTCGGCTAATCCGTCGAAATACATGAAGAAACGCCAAAAGCGCATCCTGCACGAAATGAAGTTCGTGAAGCCGCTGATAGAGGAGAAAAAAGAGGAGTAGTCATTATTTTTAGGTATTTTTCCAAGAAAGTATCCTGATGTGGATTCTTTTTTGTACCTTTGCAGTTGAATTAGTGACAAGGGTATGAAACTTTCAGACTTGAAAACAGGCGACGAGGCCTATATTGTCAAGGTACAGGGACACGGAGGTTTCCGTAAACGTATCGTGGAAATGGGATTCATCAAGGGGCAGCGCGTGGACGTGTTGCAGAGTGCTCCCTTGCAGGACCCCGTGAAATATAAGGTCATGGGCTATGAGGTGAGTCTGAGACGCCAGGAGGCTGAGAAGATTGAGATCACGCAGGATGAGCGAGAGGCTGCAGACATCAGAGAACCGCAAAACGTGGCCAGCACGGCTCATTATGCCAAGCATTCAGCCCGTCGTACCATCAATGTGGCGCTGGTGGGCAATCCCAACTGTGGCAAGACGTCGCTGTTCAACTTTGCATCGGGTGCCCACGAACGCGTGGGTAACTACAGCGGTGTCACTGTGGATGCCAAAGAGGGCTTTGCCGACTTCGAGGGCTATCACTTGAAGCTTATCGACCTGCCTGGCACCTATTCGCTGTCGACCTATTCGCCTGAAGAGCTGTACGTGAGAAAGCAGCTGGTGGAAGAAACGCCCGATGTCATCATCAACGTCGTAGACTCGTCGAATATTGAGCGTAACCTGTATCTGACGACACAGCTGATGGACATGCACCTCAGAGTGGTGTGTGCGCTGAATATGTTTGATGAAACGGAACGTCGTGGCGACTCGCTCAACATCGATACGCTATCCTCATTATTGGGTATGCCGATGGTGCCCACATCGTTCAAGACGGGTAGGGGACTGGAGGACTTGATGCGTGAGGTGATTCACATCTTTGAGAGCATGGAGGGTCACGACAACTACTACCGTCACATCCACATCAATCACGGACACGAGATAGAAGACGGTATTGCCAATATCCAGAAGTTCCTGAAGGGCAACGACCTGCTGCGCCTGCGCTATAGCACGCGATGGCTGGCCCTGAAACTGCTGGAGAAGGACAAGGAGGCTGAACACGTGATAGCTGCCCTGCCAGAGTGCGAACAGATATTGTCTGCCCGCGATACGGCTGTCAAACGTGTGAGGGAGGAAACGGGCGATGACTCTGAGACGGCTATCATGGATGCCAAGTACGGCTTCATACGCGGTGCCTTGCAGGAGGCAGGCTATAAGGTGGGACACCAGGAGAATACGTATCACGTCACGCACAAACTGGATGCGCTGGTCACCAACCGTTGGCTGGGGTTCCCCTTCTTCTTTGCCCTGCTGTTCCTGATGTTCGAGGTGACATTCACCCTGGGACAGTATCCGATGGACTGGATAGAAGCCGGTGTGGAATGGCTGGGTGAACTGATTGGCAACACGATGAGCGACGGTCCGCTGAAGGACATGCTGGTGGATGGTATCATTGCGGGTGTGGGGTCTGTCATCGTGTTCCTGCCGCAAATCCTGATACTGTACACGTTTATCTCGCTGATGGAGGACTCGGGCTATATGGCACGTGCCGCATTCATCATGGACAAGCTGATGCACGGCATGGGACTGCACGGCAAGTCGTTCATACCGCTGATTATGGGCTTTGGCTGTAACGTGCCAGCGGTGATGGCTACGAGAACCATTGAGGGACGGCGTTCGCGTCTGATTACGATGCTGGTACTGCCTATGATGTCGTGTTCCGCGCGCCTACCTATTTATATTATGATAACGGGGGCTTTCTTCACGGTGCGCTATCAGAGTCTGGTGATGGTGTCGCTCTATCTGGTTGGCATCGTGCTCTCTGTGGTGATAGCGAGAGTCTTGAGTGCATGGGTCGTGAAGGGTGAGGATACGCCATTCGTGATGGAGTTGCCGCCATACCGCTTCCCAACAGTAAAGGCCATCTTCCGCCATACGTGGGAGAAAGGCAAGCAATACCTGAAGAAGATGGGTGGCATCATTCTGGTGGCATCTATCATCGTGTGGGCATTAGGCTACTTCTCGCCATCGGGTGTTGCAGACTCGTTGGAGTCGAGCTTTATCGGACTGCTGGGCAAGGCAGTAGAACCCGTGTTCCTCGCTCAGGGCTTTGACTGGCGACTGGATGTCAGCCTGATAGCTGGTGTTGGTGCCAAGGAGATTGTGGCCTCTACCATTGGTGTGCTCTACGGCGATGCAGCCTTCGACTTCTCGCCACTCGTGGCATACTCGTTCCTGCTCTTCGTATTGATATACTTCCCCTGTATTGCTACCGTTGTAGCCATCAAGAACGAAAGCGGTTCGTGGCGTTGGGCATGGTTCGCCGCTTTCTATACCACTGTCTTGGCATGGATAGTCAGTGCTGCGGTATACCAGATAGGATCCCTCTTTCTATAACCCATAACCTCTAACCCATAACCTCTAACCTCTAACCTTTAACCCATAACCCATAACCTCTATTCATGATGATAGGGTTCACCCTTGATAATCGTACAGGCACGATAGATTTGCTCTGTAAAAGTGAGGCGTATCATCTGGTGGGAAAAGGTCATCAGCGATAACGACAACTGCTCGTTGGCACGTGCATAGACATCGGGAGAGAAGCCGTAGGGACCCCCGATGATGAAGACCAGGCGACGTGCCGTTTGTTGCTTTTGTGAGAGCCAGCGGGCAAACTCGATGCTGCGATACTGGCGTCCGTGTTCGTCAAGGAGTACAACGGTATCGGAAGGCTGTAACTGTTTCAGAATGAGTTCACCTTCAGCCTGCTTCTGCTGTTCCTCGCTGAGGCTCTTGGTATTCTTCAGTTCCGGAATCGTCACGATGTCAAAAGGCATATAATGACTGATGCGTTCTGCATAGTCATTAATACCTGCAATAAAATGTTTATTGACAGTCTTTCCCACCTGAATCAGAATCGTTTTCATCTGTTAAAGCGGAAGCAATTTTTTCACTTTTCGTTTTTCACTTTTACCTTGTTGCGTGGAATCCTTCAAGGTTCTCGTAGCGGCGCTGCATCATGCGACGATAGATGTTGCGCATCCAATAAGGTTCGGCAATGGTGAAGGCGAGTCCGATGACGATAAGCACCAAATAGGCTATCTCATCGCTGAAGAGAGCCTGCAGAAGCATGACCAGGGCAACAGGTGCAAAGAAACCTATCATCGACACGATGGCCTGCCACTTGTTCTCCATCTGGTTCTTGCCCGTAATCTTGTCGTTCAGGGGCAGGGTCGTCTTGTTGTAGACAGCCATCTGGAACAGCATGCAATAGACGGGACCTGTAGCCGTCAGCAGATAGGCCAGCACCATCAGAACGGAGTATTTGCCTGCGATGATGGGAATGATGCAGAACAGAAGGGGCAGTATGAGGATGGCACAATAGAAGTAGTACTTGGCGCGTAGCAGCGTCAGGATGTTCTCTTCGTGCACCATCAGCATATCGATGAAGTTGCCTTCAGGACACATCACCTTGATGAGGTTGACCGTTCCGAAGAAGATGAAGGCGTAAAGGCACCAGAAGTTACGCTCGAATGCCGAGTTGTAGACGCTGCCAAAGGCTATCATCAGCGAGAAGACGAGGATGATGCACACGCCTTGGATGAAACGGGCACGGATGGCCTTGTTGCGCATGGTGCTCTTAATCTCCAGTTTCAGGTATTCACCAATCTGTCCGAAGCGGTTCAAAGCTTTGAACTCTGAGACGTGCTTCAGCTTGGTTTTCTCGTTCTTCGATATCTCATCATAGATGAAGTGCATCTGCAAGTAGCGGTTGATGACGAACAGCACGATGCAGAGCAGGGCATAGAACAGGAACGACAACCACGAGAAGGCATAGCCTTCAAGCAGGCCTTCAATGGCATCGAGACACTTGTCCAACAGATGATCGGGCAACAGGAAGAACGGCAGTATCAGCGAGCCGTAAAAGGCTGCCGGCAATGCCCACCACCACATGCTCTGGTTGATGAGTGTGCGTACAAGCAGATACCACTGGCTGTTGACAACCACCATCAGATGCAACAGGAATAGCATGCCCAGGGCTGCCCATGTGGTGACCCCACCACACCAGACAATGAAGACGTATGGCAGGAATATCGTCATCCATACCAGATTGCCTGAGCTGAATATCTGCGACATGAGGAAACACTCGATGGCTGAATACTTGCTGATGGGGGTCAGCAGGTAGGGCTTGACCAGCATCAGCGGTGTCTGCTGCATCATGAAACGCATGAAGAAGTCGACAATCAGGATGAACGGCAAGGTGAAGAAGATCATTTCGGATAAATCCTCCTTGACGGCAGCCCATCCTAAGAACGTGCCGATAGCGATAAACTCAACGGCTACGATGGCCATACCGATATATCCGAAGAGCTTACCATACTGGTTGGCTTCGAACATCGGGTGGCGTTTCTCACTCAGCTTGGTGTTCTTGCGCAGCAGAAAAAACAATTGAAACTTATTCATTTTCAATTCTCAATTTTCAATTCTCAATTACCGAAGGTCAATAACCTCTGCCTTGGGGAAGTCCTTGGAGTTAAAACGGAACATGCCATCGGCAAGGTTGGCTGTCTTGAAGTTACGGATGTCGATGGTTGTCCAGCCCTTGGCCGTCTTGTAGCGTACCTGCGAAGGCGTGTACGACTTCTGACCGATGGTGAGATACATCTCCTGAATAGTCTTCTTGCCCGATGCCGTCAGGTGTACCACGAAGTTGCCACCTTTCTTCTCCATCGTATAGTTGTAACCGTTCTTGTACATGTAGATGAAGTTGTAGGGGTTGATGGCTGCCAACTGTGACTCCGTCGGGTTTGCCACATTGACCTCGTCGTTGTTCTTCATATAGGTCCACTGCGTCTTACCGTCAAACCAAATGGTGGCCTGAGCGGTAGTGGCATGGAACTTCTTGCCCTTGACGGCTATCGTACCACTGGCATTCATGCTCTGTCCGCTGATGGTGAAACTGGCCTGAGCGCCACCTTTGTTCGATACGGTGGCTGCTGTCTTGTCCAATACCTCCTTGGCGCTTTGCGCATTGACGGGCATGACCGTGATGAGTGCTAATAGAAGGGCTAAAGTCCCCCGATGGCTGAACCATCGGGAACAATAATTCTTTATCTCCATTGTGCTAATAAGTTTTCGAGACTGTTTTCGTCCATGATTAATACTTCGCGAGGCTTTGAACCGTGAGCCGCACCCACGATGCCTGCTTTTTCCAATTGGTCCATCAAGCGGCCTGCACGGTTGTAGCCGATGGCAAACTTACGCTGGATGAGTGACGTTGAACCGCTCTGTTCACGAACAATGAGACGGGCTGCATCTTCGAACATCGGATCCAGATGCTGCATGTCCACGTCGCGACTCTCACCACCTTCTTCCTCACCAAGGTCGGGCAGAGGCAGTTCAAAGGCACTGAGGTAACCCTGCTGGTCGGCAATAAACTGATTGATGCGTTCCACCTCGGGTGTGTCAACGAAGGCACACTGTACGCGGACAGGTTCACCACCGTTCAGATAGAGCATATCGCCTCGTCCTATCAGCTGCTGAGCACCTGGACGGTCGAGGATGGTACGCGAGTCAATCATGGCACCAACGCGGAAGGCAATACGACTTGGGAAGTTGGCCTTGATGGTACCAGTAATGATATTGGTGGTAGGACGCTGGGTAGCGATGATCATGTGGATACCCACGGCACGAGCCAGCTGTGCGATACGTGCGATAGGCAACTCGACCTCCTTGCCAGCCGTCATAATCAGGTCGCCAAACTCGTCGATGACCACCACGATATACGGCATATACTTATGACCGTTCTGCGGATTCAGCTGACGGTCGATGAACTTCTTGTTGTACTCCTTGATGTTACGTGCCTGTGCCATCTTCAGCAGGTCGTAGCGGGTATCCATCTCCTTACATAGCGAGTTCAGCGTGTGGATAACCTTCGTAACGTCGGTGATGATGGGTTCAGCATCGTCATCGGGTATCTTGGCCAAGAAGTGGTTCTCAATGCTGCTGTAGACGCTGAACTCCACCTTCTTCGGGTCAACGAGCACAATCTTCATCTCAGCAGGATGCTTCTTGTATAACAAAGAGGTGATGATGGCGTTCAGGCCTACAGATTTACCCTGACCAGTAGCACCAGCAACGAGCAGGTGAGGTGCCTTGGCAAGGTCGAACATGAAGACCTCGTTGGTGATGGTCTTACCAACGGCACAAGGCAGTTCCATCGTAGACTCCTGGAACTTCTTCGAGTTGAGGATTGACTCCATCGAGACGGTGGCCGGCTTGGCGTTTGGTACCTCGATACCTACCGTTCCCTTACCGGGAATAGGAGCGATGATACGGATGCC
>Ga0265298_10011965_pt1 | contig 10100 bp, 3 predicted proteins | sample AusTroGonzalo_MG_3_FD_193486 | JGI IMG/M metagenome (GOLD analysis project Ga0265298, IMG submission 193486) | Bovine rumen microbial communities from tropical cattle in Woodstock, Queensland, Australia - Gonzalo_01 | ecosystem: Host-associated > Mammals > Digestive system > Stomach > Rumen ... | reverse complement strand
CGACCGAGGCCCTCTCCTGCTGGGTGACCTTCTCTCCGAGCTCGTCGAGCGACTTGCGTACGGAGTAGATGGCGGTCTCTGCCTGGTTGTGGACCTCCACGAGCTCCGCCTTCTTCTTGTCGGCGTCAGCGAACTGCTCCGCCTGCTTGACGAGATCCTCAATCTCATCCTTGCTGAGCTTGTTGGAAGATGCGATCGTGATCTTCTGCTCCTTTCCGGTTCCTTTGTCCTTCGCGGTGACATTGATGATACCGTTAGCATCGATATCGAATGTGACCTCGATCTGGGGCACTCCGCGGGGTGCGGGGGGTATTCCGTCGAGGATGAATCTTCCGAGGGATGTGTTGTCGGCGGCCATCTGCCTCTCTCCCTGGACGACGTTGATCTCCACGGAGGGCTGGTTGTCCGCTGCGGTGGAGAACACCTGCGACTTCTTTGTCGGGATGGTGGTGTTCCTGTCGATCAGCTTGGTCGCGATTCCTCCCAGGGTCTCGATACCGAGGGACAGGGGAGTGACATCGAGCAGGAGGACGTCCTTGACCTCTCCGGACAGGACTGCTCCCTGGATTGATGCTCCCATGGATACGCATTCCATCGGGTCGATTCCGCGCTGGATCTTGGGTCCGACGATGCTCTCGACGAAGTTCTGGACGATAGGCATCCTTGTAGGTCCTCCGACCATGATGATCTTGTCGATCTTGTCGTTGCTGAGGTGCGCATCGCTGATTGCCTGAGTGATGGACTGCCTGCATCTTGAGACGATGGGCTCCACGAGCTCCTCGAGCTTGGCGCGGGTGATCGTCTGGACAAGGTGCTTGGGTCCGCTTGCGTCTGATGCGATGAAGGGCAGGTTGACCTCTGTCTGCATAGTGGTGGACAGTTCGATCTTCGCTTTCTCGCATGCCTCTCTGACCCTCCAGAAGGCCATGTTGTCCGCTGCGAGGTCGATTCCGGTCTGCTTCTTGAACTCGCCGATGACGTAGTTCGTGAGCGCCTCATCCATATCGGATCCTCCCAGCTGGGTATCTCCTGATGTGGACAGGACCTCGAAGACTCCGTCGCTGAAGTCCATGATGGTGACATCGAGGGTTCCTCCTCCGAGGTCGAAGACCATGATCTTCTGCTCGACGTCGGACTTGTCGAGACCGTATGCGAGTGCTGCCGCGGTAGGCTCGTTGATGATACGGACGACCTCCAATCCTGCGATTGCTCCTGCATCCTTCGTTGCCTGCCTCTGGTTGTCGTTGAAGTATGCGGGCACGGTGATGACCGCTTTGTCGACTGTCTCTCCGAGGTAGGACTCTGCATCCTTCTTGATCTTCTGAAGGATGAATGCGGAGATCTGCTGGGGAGTGTACTCCTTTCCGAGGGCAGTGACCTTCTCGCTGCTGCCCATCTTCCTCTTGACGTTCTTGATTGTTCCGTCAGGGTTCGTGACGGCCTGTCTCCTTGCGGGCTCTCCGACCAGGAGCTGTCCGTCCTTTGTGAATGCTACGTACGAAGGGAAGGACTTTCCTCCGACGCTAGTGCCTTCTGCACTGGGGATCATTGTCGGCCTTCCTCCCTCCATGATGGAGGCGGCCGAATTGCTTGTTCCTAGATCAATTCCGATGATTCTTGACATACTTGCTCACCTTCCTAAATTTAAGCCGTTTTCCTTGTCACTTTGACCTTTGTGTATCTGATGACCTTTCCGTTGAGGGTGTATCCCTTCTGGAGCACCTCGGCGACCATGTCGTCCTCCTCGCCTTCCACGGTGCACAGGGCCTCGTGGTAGTTGGGGTCGAATTTTCCGTCTGCCGGGATCTCCTTGAGTCCGTTCGATTCCAGGACCTTCATCAGGTTCGCCCTCACTCCGCGGATTCCGACGGTCAGATCGTCGTCCTCCTTGGCATGTTCCAAAGCACGGTCCAGGTCGTCCACTATGTTCAGCAGGTCGGTAACGATACCTGCGCAGGCGTACTTCCTGAACTCCTCGTTCTCGCGGGCAGTCCTCTTGCGGTAGTTATCGAAATCCGCCTGGAGCCTCCTGGCCATGTCGAGGTATTTGTCCGCGAGCTCCTGGGCCTCCTTCACGGGGTCCTTCTCGGGGACTTCCTCGATGATCTCGACCTCCTCGTTGGATGTATCCTCCTTCTTTTTCTCTTTAGACTTACCAGTCATGGGCCTACCTTCTTAGTGCTTGGATAATGAAGGCGGGGGATGTACCCCCGCTTGTTTAACGGGTTTACATCATGTCATCCATGTTGGGGATGTCCTGTGGGCCGGGACCGCTGTGGGTTGCCGCGGCGATGACGTCGTCGATCCTGAGGATCATGACAGCTGCATCGGTTGCAGAGTTGATTGCCTGCTTTCCGATCCTGTAGGGCTCGATGACGTTCAGTTTCTTCATGTCCTCCACCTTTCCGGTGTAGGGGTTGAATCCTGCGTAGACCTTCTTGCCCTTGTGCTGCTTCCTCATCTCGATCAGGACGTTGATGGGATCCTGTCCGGCGTTCTCTGCCAGTGTAGAGGGGATGACCTCCATTGCGGAAGCGAATGCCTCGATTGCGATCTGCTCTCTGCCGCCGACGGACTGTGCGTAGTCACGGAGCTGCATTGCGATCTCCATTGCTGTGGATCCTCCTCCGGTGACCATCATTCCGTCCTCGATTGCGACCTTAACGACTGACCATGCGTCAACGAGTGACCTCTCTACCTCGTCTGCGACGTGTGAGGTTCCTCCCCTGACGAGCACTGTGACTGTCTTGGGGTCCTTGAGTCCGCTGATGAATGTCATCTGCTCCTCTCCGACCTTCTTCAGCTCGACACAGTCTGCGTATCCGAGATCGGACTTGTCCAGGTCGCTGATGTTGTTGACGATTCCGGCACCGGTGGACTTTGCGAGCCTCTCCATGTCGGACTTCTTGACACGCCTGCATGCGTAGATGCCGGCCTTTGTGAACATGTGCTGTGCGGGGTCGTCGATTCCCTTCTGGCAGAATACGACGTTTGCACCGCTCTCGACGACCTTGTCGACCATCTTCTTCAGCATGTTCTCCTCTTCCTTGACGAATGCGGAGAGCTGTGAGGGGTCGCTGATCTGGATCTTTGCGTCGATCTCTGTCTTCTTGACCTCGAATGCGGAGTCGATGAGTGCGATCTTCGCCTTCTTGACGACCTTCTCCATGTTGAGCTGGACGGGTTCCTTGTCGATGACGAGTCCCTTGACGATCTCGGTGTCCTCCATGTTGGCTCCTGCCTTCTTCACGGTGGTGATGTTCTTGAGATCGATCTCGTATCCGTCGCCCTTCTTGTCGGCGATGGTCTTGACTGCGTCCACGACGAGGTCTGCGAAGTACTCCCTGGACTGGTTGACCTGCTTGGAGATCATTGCTGTCTCTGCGATGAGCTTGAGTGTCTTCTCATCGTCGATGGTGACCTTCATTGCGGTCTTCTCGAGGATCTCCTGTGCCTTCTCGTTTGCCATCCTGTATCCCTTTGCGATGATCGTGGGGTGTACGTTGGCGTCGATCAGGTCTGTGGCCTTCTTGAGGAGCTCTCCTGCGAGGACGACGGATGTTGTTGTTCCGTCTCCTACCTCGGCGTCCTGTGTCTTTGCGACCTCGACGAGCATCTTTGCTGCGGGGTGCTGGACGTCCATCTCCTTCAGGATGGTGACTCCGTCGTTCGTGATGATGACGTCTCCCATGGAATCGACAAGCATCTTGTCCATTCCCCTGGGTCCGAGACTGCTCTTAACTGCACCGGAGATGGCGATCGCTGCTGAGATGTTGTTCATCTGCGCGTCCTTGCCTTTCTCCCTCTTTGTTCCTTCTCTAAGGATGATTACGGGGGCGTTACCCATTCCCATTCTACTTCCTCCAATATATTCCAATATGGAATGACTGATACGGATAAAGTTTGTTCTTCTATATAAACATAATCCATTATGGGATTGAATCAATCGTATAGGGACGAAGTAATCCCAGAGGATGCTGGCTGGGGCCTCCAATGATGATTCCAGAGTGCTTTCGGACCCTTCAGTTGCTCTCGTCCTTCAGGAGCATCTTGTAACCCACGGGCATGACCTTGATGAACCTCTTGCAGCTCTCATCCCAATCCTCGAGGAGGGCCTCCGCCTTCCTGCTTCCCGTGTATCTCAGATGGTCCTCGAGTATCCTCTTGAGGTCCTCGCGGTCCTTGGGATCGTCCATCAGCTCGATCTCGACCATATCCATGTTGCAGTGGCGGTCGAAATCGCCTACATCGTCCAATACGTACGCCACTCCGGCGGACATTCCGGCCGCAAAGTTCCTTCCGCAACTTCCCAGCACGACGACGGTTCCTCCGGTCATGTACTCGCAGCAGTGGTCGCCGACGCCTTCTGCGACGGCTATCGCTCCGCTGTTGCGCACGCAGAACCTCTCTCCGACGCATCCGGCGATGTACAGTTCACCGGCAGTGGCGCCGTACAGTATGGTGTTCCCAGCGATAACATCGCCGGGTCCGGCACCTGGGCGCGATATGGATATCCTTCCTCCGGAAAGGCCCTTGCCCACGAAGTCGTTGGCCTGCCCGTCCAGATGGAACGATACGCCCTTCACAAGGAAAGCTCCGAAGCTCTGGCCTGCGTTCCCTTCGAATCTTACGTCCAGATCGCCCTCGATGCCTCCCCTCAGGATCTCTCCAGAGAGCATGGCTCCGGCCGAGCGGTCCGTGTTCTTAATAGAATAATCAAGTTTCTTGTGCGCGCGTGCGTCGACTATTATCGTCTTGTCGAGACAGTCGCCTACCATCTCTGGCTGCCCCTCGGAGAACATCCTCGTTCCGTCGGCGACCTGGAGAAGCGGTGTGACGTCCAGCATGGATGCCCTTCCGGACACTTTTCTGACATCTATCAGGTCGGCCCTTCCGATGATCTCGTCCAGACTGCGGAATCCCATCTTCGATAGACGCTCCCTGACGTCCTCAGCTATGGAGGTGAGGTAGTTCATCACATGCTCCGGAGTGCCCTTGAACCTGGCCCTCTTGGCAGGGTCCTGAGTGGCTATTCCGACGGGACATGTGTTGGTCTGGCACTTGCGGCACATGACGCATCCCATAGATATCAGGATGGAGGCTGCGAAACCGTATTCCTCCGCTCCGAGCAGTGCTGCTATAATCACGTCGCGGCCTGTCTTCATCTGACCGTCTACCTGTAACCTTACGCGTCCCCTGAGCCCGTTGGACACCAGGGCCTGCTGAGCCTCGGCGATACCGAGCTCCCACGGGAGTCCGGCGTATCTCATGGAGGACATGGGCGCTGCGCCGGTCCCTCCGTCAGAACCTGATATCAGGATGATGTCCGCACCGGCCTTGGCGACTCCCGATGCAACGGTTCCTACAGATGCCTCCGATACAAGCTTGACACTTATCTTGGCGGTCGGATTGATGCATCTGAGGTCGAATATCAGCTGCTTCAGATCCTCAATCGAATAGATATCATGATGCGGCGGAGGCGAAATTAACGTCACTCCGGGCAATGTATGGCGGGTGGCAGCGATGATCTGGTCCACCTTGAATCCCATGAGCTGGCCACCCTCTCCGGGCTTGGCCCCCTGAGCGCATTTGATCTGTAACTCGTCGGCGTTGACCAGATACTCCGCATCGACACCGAACCTTCCGGAAGCCACCTGTCTGATGGCGGAATGGATGTTCCTTCCGTCGACTGGGACGTTCCTGGCCGGATCCTCCCCACCCTCTCCGCAGTTGCTCCTGGCATGGAGCCTGTTGGCGGCCTCGGCAGCGGTCTCGTGAGCCTCTTTGCTGATAGCACCGAAGGACATGGCCTCTATGACGAACCTGCTGAGGATGTCCGATACCGGCTCGACCTCGTCCAGAGGCACGGGCTTCCCGGCCTTCTCCTCCATGAGATCGCGGATGTAGAACAGTCCGTCCCCGAGATCGGCCTTGTCCGCGAATGCACGGTAGGCTCCGGAATCGGCGGATGCCGCATGGAGGAGCTTGACGGTCTCGGGGCACCATGAATGCCTCTCGCCGCCGCTCGAATAGGAATACATGCCCAGATCGGGCAGTTCCTTGGAATCTGATGAATAAACAGATGAATGCCTTGCGATTATGTCCCCGGCGATATCCCTTACGGTTATACCTCCGATGGACGAGACGGTGCCTGATAGATAGCTTCTGCACAGATCCTTGTCCAGACCTATCGCCTCGAACAGGCATGATCCGCGGTACGACCTTATGGTGGAGATACCCATCTTGGACATTATCTTCATGAGTCCCTTCTCAAGCACGCGGATGTATCTGTACTCCGCGGTGTCGGGATCATACGGCAGTCTTCCGGAGCGGCTGAGCTCCTCTATCTCTGCATATGCCAGATAGGGGTTCACGAGGTTCGCTCCGTAGGCGAACAGCAGTGCGATGTGCTCGACCTCCCTGGGCTCTCCCGATTCCACTATGATACCAGTCTGCAGGCGCTTCTTGTTCTCGACGAGATGCTGGTTCACCGCCGCCACCGCCAAAAGCGAAGGGATTGGTGCATGGGCGCTATCTATCTGACGGTCCGAGAGTATGATGTACGAATCTCCCTTCTCGACGATCTCGTCCGCCTGCCTGCATATGGAATCCAATGCCTTCTCAAGACCTTCGGGACCTTCCGAGACGTCGAACACCATCGGAATGGTCTCGGTCGAGAATCCGCGGTATCTGAGGTTCCTCAGCAGGTCCAGCTCGCGGTTGGTGATGATCGGATGCCTTACCTTGACGATATGGCAGTTCTCGGCCGCGGGGGACAGGATGTCGTTCTGAAGAGGCCCGATGTATCCTGTGATGGACATCACCAGCTCCTCTCTTATAGGGTCGATGGCGGGGTTCGTCACCTGGGCGAACGACTGCCTGAAGTAGTTGTAGAACAGTTGGGGCTGCTCTGATAATACCGGGAGCGGGGTGTCGCATCCGGTGGATGACACGGGCTCCTTGAAATTCAGCACCGAGGGGATGATGATGTTCTCGATATCCTCCTTGGTGTACAGGAACATGCCCTTGGCATGGTCCATATCGTCGACGGAACGGTCCACGACGCGTCCCGAGGACACGTCCGCGAGGTCGATACGGTTCTTCTCCAGCCAGTCCCTGTAGGGCTGGGCGGATGCCAATGCTCCCTTGATCTCGCTGTCACGGATGATCCTGGATCCCTCGGTATCGATAATCATCATCTTACCGGGCATCAGCCTGCCGGTCTCCCTGACCGAATCCTCGTCGATGGGAAGAACTCCGGCCTCGGATGCCATGATCATGAGCCCGTCGTCGGTTATCGTGTATCTGACGGGACGCAGACCGTTCCTGTCAAGCATACCTCCTGCCAGCTTTCCGTCCGTGAACAGAACCGCTGCAGGCCCGTCCCAAGGCTCCATGTAGATTGAATTGTACTCATAATACGCCTTGAGGGAATCCGGAATGGGGTTCCTGCTGTTCCATGACTCTGGGATCAGCATGGACATGGCGTTGGACATCGAAAGCCCGCTCATGGTCAGGAACTCGAACACGTTGTCCATGGATGCGCTGTCGCTCATACCCGGCTGGACTATCGGAGAGATATCCTCGATGTCCGGGAATGCCTTGTTCCTTAGGATGCTCTCCCTTGCGCGCATCCACGAACGGTTGGCGTTGATTGTATTAATCTCACCGTTGTGGCAAAGCATCCTGAAGGGCTGTGCCAGCTTCCACATCGGAACGGTGTTTGTACTGAATCTTGAATGTACCATCGCAACCGATGACACCACATCGGGATCGCCGAGATCCGTGTAGTAGCGGCGGATCTGCTCCGGTGTGAGCATACCCTTGTAGACGATGGTCTTGGTGGACAGACTGCAGACATAGAACTCGTCGTCCGTGACCTTTCTCTCGGTGTGCTTCCTCAGAAGGAACAGTTTCCTCTCCAGAGTCTCCTGGCTGTCGTAACTGCTGATGAAAACCTGTATGATACGTGGCTCGGTAAGAAGAGCCAAAGGTCCTGGGACGCTGTGGTCCACAGGCACCTCGCGCTCCGCTATGACCGCCAGACCCAATGCGCTGCATCCCTCTCTGAAGGACGCCATGCAGGCTTCCGCTCTGCCGGCATCCTTGGGAAGGAATATCAGCCCGGTACCGTACCTTCCGGCCTCCGGGACGTTGATGCCGCACTTGACTACGAACTCGTGGGGGATCTGAATGGTTATTCCTGAACCGTCCCCGGTGCATCCGTCGGCGTTCTCCGCTCCGCGGTGCGCCAGGTTCTCCAGTACCCTGAGTCCGTCGTCCACTATGGAGTGGGACCTGGTGCCGTCTATCCTGACGACCATTCCGACTCCACAGGAGTCCCTCTCATCGGCCGGGTCGTACAGCCCGCAAACTCCGCTCATATGGATCCGATTCAGTGGATGAAGAGCAGCTCTCTGTACTTGGGCAGAGGCCACATCTGATCGTCTATCATCATCTCGAGCGAATCCACGTGCACCCTGATCTTCTCGAGCATGGGTGCGACCTCGTCGTGGTATGTCACTGCGAGCTTGCGTCCCTCCTCCATCTTGGAGAGCTTCTCCTCGAGCTTGTCCAGGTCGTTGACGTATTCCTCTGCCGATGCTATATCGGCGGAGATGCGCTTGATCAGGTTGAGCTGCGATGCGGCCAGCTTCTTGAAGTCCGCTGCGCTGTAGATCTCCTTGAGGTTCTTGACGTTCTCCAGAAGCATGTTCTGGTACCTGATGGCGACCGGGATCACGTGGTTCGTGGTCAGGTCGCTGAGCACCTTGGCCTCGATGGCCAGCTTCTTGCAGTAGATCTCCCAGTAGACCTCCTTCCTGGATTCCAGCTCGACCTTGGTCATGACGTTGGTGTCGCGGAAGATCTTGATGGTATCCTTGGTGGTGTACTGATCGTAGATGACTGGGGGTGAGGTCTCGCAGTCGAGTCCGCGCTTCTTGGCCTCCTCCTTCCACTCGTCGGAGTATCCGTTTCCGTCGAAGCAGATGCTCTGGCATGCCCTGAATGTCTCGCGGGTCTCGTCCAGGATGGCCTGCATGACGGGAGTGCCTTCTGCGATCCTCTTGTCGACAGCCTTCTTGAACTGCTCGAGCTGGTATGCGAGTACGGTGTTCAGCACCATGATGGGTCCGGAGCAGTTCGCTGAGGAACCTACGGCCCTGAACTCGAACCTGTTTCCGGTGAATGCGAAGGGCGATGTCCTGTTCCTGTCGGTGTTGTCCACCAGGAGCTCAGGGATCTGGGGGATTCCCAGGCTGTATCCCTTCTTACCGGAGATCTTGACCATGTCCTTGCTGGAGAGCAGCTGCTCGAACGCATCCGTGACCTGCTTTCCGAGGAATGACGAGATGATCGCAGGAGGCGCCTCGTTGGCTCCGAGCCTGTGGGCGTTGGTGGCGTTGAGGACCGTCGCCTTGAGCAATCCGTTGTTATCGTAAACGGCCTTCAGTGTGTTGGCCATGAAGCACAGGAACCTGAGGTTCTCCTCGTCGGTCTTTCCGGGGGACATCAGTCCGATGCCGCTCTCGGTTCCGAGGGACCAGTTGCAGTGCTTTCCTGAACCGTTGATGCCTGCGAAGGGCTTCTCGTGGAGGAGCACCTCGAATCCGTGCCTCTCGGCGACGTTCTTCATCAGTGACATCAGGAGCAGGTTGTGGTCGATGGCCAGGTTCGCCGCCTCGTAGACTGGTGCGATCTCGAACTGGTTGGGGGCCACCTCGTTGTGCCTTGTCTTGACCGGGATTCCCAGCTTGTACGCCTCGATCTCCAGGTCCCTCATGAAGCTGAGGACCCTCGGAGGGATGTCCGCGAAGTAGTGGTCGTCGAGCTGCTGGTTCCTCGCGCTGTCGTGTCCCAGGAGGGTACGCTCGGTAAGGATCAGGTCAGGGCGCATCATGTAAAGGTCCTTGTCCACAAGGAAGTACTCCTGCTCCCATCCGAGATAGGAGTGGATGACCTCATCGCCCTCCCCGAAGTACTCGAGGATGTCCCTCGCGGCCTTGGTGACCGCCGAGTCGGACTTGAGAAGAGGCGTCTTGTAGTCCAGGGCCTCTCCCGTGTATGAAACGAAAACTGTGGGGATACAGAGGGTGTCC
>Ga0265298_10011964_pt1 | contig 10102 bp, 4 predicted proteins | sample AusTroGonzalo_MG_3_FD_193486 | JGI IMG/M metagenome (GOLD analysis project Ga0265298, IMG submission 193486) | Bovine rumen microbial communities from tropical cattle in Woodstock, Queensland, Australia - Gonzalo_01 | ecosystem: Host-associated > Mammals > Digestive system > Stomach > Rumen ... | reverse complement strand
CTACAACGCCACCACCATCGTGGAAACGAACGGTACCGTCCGCTTCGAGAACATGGTGGAAGGCGTGACCTTCCGCGAGGAAAGCACCGACGAATACTCCAACAACACCGACAAGGTGATCATCGAAGGTCGTGACAAGACCAAGAGCCCGGCCATGCTCGTCGTGGACGAAAAGGGCGTGGTCCTGCGTCAGTACAACCTGCCTGTGGGTGCCCACATCATGATGAACGACGGCGACAGCGTGAAGGTTGGCGACGTCATCATCAAGATCCCGCGCGCCATCGGCAAGGCCAGCGATATCACCGGCGGTCTGCCGCGTGTGACGGAACTCTTCGAGGCCCGTACGCCCTCCAACCCGGCCATCCTCTCCGAAATCAACGGTGAGGTGCTCATGGGCAAGGTGAAGCGCGGTAAGCGTGAGATCATCGTGAAGAACCGTTCCGGCAAGGAGTGCCGCTACGAGGTTCCTACCACCAAGCAGATCCTGGTCCAGGAGAACGACTATGTGAAGGCCGGTACCCGTCTGTCCGACGGCGGTACTTCTCCTACCGATATCCTGAACATCCTGGGACCGGTGAAGGCACAGGAATACATCGTGAACGAGATCCAGGCTGTGTACCGCCTGCAGGGTGTGAAGATCAACGACAAGCACTTCGAGATCATCGTGCGTCAGATGATGCGCAAGGTCCAGATCAACAACCCCGGCGACACCGAATTCCTCCCCGAGGAACTGGTGGACAAGTGGGAGTTCATGGACCGCAACGACGAGATCTTCGGCAAGTACTATGTGGAAGATCCCGGTGACAGCACCAAGTTCGAGGAAGGCGACATCATCGGCGCCCGCGACCTGCGCAGCGAGAACGCCTCGCTGGAGCGTCAGGGCATGAAGATGGTGGTGGCCCGCGAGGCCAAGCCCGCCACGGCTTCCCTGGTGCTGCAGGGTATCACCCGAGCCGCCCTCAAGACCGGTTCCTTCATCAGCGCCGCCTCCTTCCAGGAGACCACCAAGGTGCTGTCCGAGGCCGCCATCCGCGCCCGTGTGGACCACCTGGAGGGCCTGAAGGAGAACGTGATCTGCGGTCACCTTATTCCGGCCGGAACGGGCCTGAACCGTTATCAGGACATCGTGGTGGGCTCCCGCACGGAGTACGCCGATGCCATGAACGATCTCTAGTCGTCTATTGCCCTAACTGAAAGGCCGTCCCGCAGCAGTCGGGACGGCCTTTTTTTACTTGCCTATCTCCATGAGTTGTTTCTCAAACTCCTCGTTGGGGCAGATGGCGGCGTTGCGCAGTTTGACCCGGTAGTTGTAGATGGTGGAGGGGGATTTCTTCAGGAATTTGGCAATCTGGGCCGATTCATTCACGCCCAGGCGGATGAGGGCGAAGATGCGCAGCTCGTTGGTCAGTTTCCCTTCCGTGAGGTCTTCTCCGATGTGCTGGCCGTCCTTGAGCAGGGCGTTCAGCTGCGCCACGAAGTCGGGGAACACCCCCAGGAAGGTGTGGTCGAATTCCCGGTAGAGGGTCTCCCGCTGGGTTTCGATGAACTCGTCCGAGCGCAGGGCCTGCATGATATCCCCGATGTCTTTCCCCTTGGCCACGTTCCGCAGCTGCGAGCGGTACTGTTCCAGGCTGTTGATGTGGCTGGAGAACATGGACAGATACCGCCCCAGGTAGCTGTCCTTGATGTCGTTGGCTTCTTTCACCATGAGCAGCTGCCGCTGCAGGTTGGCGTTGATGGTCTGGATTTCCTTATTGGCCTGCATCACCTGCACCTGCAGGCGCCGCACCACCAGCAGGGAGGCGATGGACGCCGTGAGGAAGAAGGCCAGCAGCGTGAGGATGAGGACGATTTCCTTGAAACGGCGCTTGTTGAGCTGGTCGTAGTCCGATGTGATGATGGGCATGAACTGGGCGATTTCTTCCAGGCAGATGCGGGCATCGGCCACGGTGGCGTCCTCGTAGGCGCGTGTGATATAGGTAAAGGCCTGCTTGATTTCTCCCTTGTCCTTGAGGATGCGTGCCGTCTGGATCAGGGAGCGGGAGGGCTTGATGCCCTGTTCCAGGTCATATCGTGCGCTGATGGCATAGTGCATCAGGGCCTGGTCCATCTGCTTTTCCAGCCTGTAGGTCTTGGCGATGCAGTAATGCAGGATGGCTATTTCGTCTGACGGCAGGGCGCGGTCCTGCATGAACGTCTCCATGCGTTTTCTCCCCAGCTCCGGATGCCCCTGGTCGATGTCGTTCTCGGCCTGGTAGGTCTGGTAGTACATCATGGTGCTGTCGGCCGCTTTGAATACCAGCTGCCGGTAATGGTGCTCCAGGCTGTCCAGTTTGTCCTCGAGCAGCTGGTCCTTGTTGGTGAGCTTGAGCCCATGGTGCAGGGAAGTGAGCTGCTGGTAGTAGTTCATCTTGCGTTTGGGCGGCAGCGAATCCACGAATTCCAGGGTCTCCAGGATTTGCTTGGCATTGTCGTACATGCCGGAGACCAGGTAACGCGCACACAAGTCCAGGCGTGCATCCGTGATCAGCAGCGGATTGTTCATTCTCCGGGCTACGGCTTCCTTGCGGTGGGCCATGGCCATGGCCGAGTCAATCTGGTAGGTATAGTACTCGTGATACAGATTGTCGTAGATCCAGTACTGCTGCAACGCGTCGTCGGTGCGCGACAATCGGGTAGTGAGATCCGCGATCCGGGCCTCTTTCCATTCTGTTATCTCGCCCTTTTTCGCCATGACGAGGTCCAGTTTTTCCAGCGCATCTTCGACGGGACTGTTGCGCTGGCAGGCGGTAAGAAGCAGGGCGGCCGGCAGCAGGAGTAATGCGAGCGCTGAGGGTTTAGGTAAGCACATGTGGTCTTTGTTTTTTTGCAAAAATAAACAATTTTCTGTAAATTGATGCTACGTTACATCTACTATTTTTAGCAAATTTTGCAAATGCTAAATAACTCATATACAATTAAATAATGTATTTTTGGGGCGTTAGTGCATCAACTAATCGTTTGACCTCTATTTTATTTACGCGTGCGATTGTCGAAATTTGTAAAAACCGAGCAGATAACTAAAACTATTTTAATCCCAATAAAAATGTTGCACAAAAAACTGTTCACCGTGCTGGCCATACTGATGGGTATGGCGGCCTCCTTTGGCGCTTATGCGCAAAAGCTGACAGTGAGCGGCACCGTTCGTGACAACGCCGGTCCCGTGGTGGGAGCGGTTGTCCAGGGCAAGGGTGCCAACGCTGTTACGGACATGGATGGCAAGTTTACCATCTCGGTAGCTGCCAATGACATGCTTGAGGTTTCCTGCCTGGGCTATGTTTCCCAGCAGGTTCCTGTGAATGGACGCAGCCATATCACAGTGGTCTTGGAAGAAGACAGTTTCGTGATTGAAGATGCCGTGGCCGTGGGTTACGGTACCATCAAGAAGACGAACCTCACCGGTGCTGTATCCGTCATCAAGTCTGAATCCCTGCAGGACCGGTCGGCCCTGGATGTGGGTCACATGCTGCAGGGTACGGTCCCCGGCCTGAACGTTACGTCCGGTTCCGGCCGTCCCGGTCAGGCTGCCACGCTGAATATCCGTGGTTGGAACTCCATCAACGGGGGTTCCCCGCTGGTGCTCATCGACGGTGTGGAAGGTGACATCCAGTATGTGAACCCCGCCGACGTGGACAACATCTCCGTGATCAAGGATGCCGCCGCCGCGGCCATCTACGGTGCCAAAGGTTCGGCCGGTGTGATCCTGGTCACCACCAAGAGCGGCAGCAAGGAAAAGGACGGCCGCGCCAAGGTGTCCTACAGCGGCCGCTTCGGTGTCACCGCCCCCACCACCTCCACGGACTATGAGACCCGCGGCTACGACTCCGTGTACCTGAACAACTTGTTCTGGGCCACCTACAGCCCGGGTACCAAGTATGCCAACTACACCGATGAAGACATGTACGAGCTGTATATCCGCCGTAACGACGTCGTGGAAGACCCGTCCCGTCCCTGGGTGGTCATTTCCCAGGATGCCACCGGCCGCGATGTCTATAACTACTATGCCAATACGGACTGGTACCATGTGCTGTACAACGACATCAAGCCCACTACCAGCCACACCATTACCATGAGCGGTGCGACGGATGCCGTGAGCTACATGGTGTCCGGCGGCTACACCTATGAGCAGGGTATGTTCAAGCAGCGTCCCGACAACTACAAGCGGGTGAACCTGCGTGCCAAGATTTCCTTCGACGTGACGGACTGGCTGCGTATCGGCTCCAACACCAGCTACTTCAACAGTGCCTACTTCTATCCGGGCCAGAGCGGTATCAACAACAACTTCGCCAAGAGTACCGTGCATGCCCTGGCCAGCTATCCGGCCACCAACCCGGACGGCACCCAGCTCTATGCCACCAAGTACAACGGCTACCAGCTCATGGACGGCCTGTTGATGATGCTCGCCGACGACCACTTCAATCAGGACAATGTGGACAACCTGAGCGAGACCCTCGATTTCACCCTGAAGCCGTTCGAGGGGTTCACCATCAAGGGTGACTACACCTATGCGCTCAAATATACCCGTTATATGAACCGCGCCGTGAACAGCGATTATTCCGTCTATCCCGGCGAGATACTTACCAAGGACGATAAGGATCCGTTCCTGGATGTGCTCTCGGAAAGCGCCAACACCAATATCTATCAGGTGTACAACCTCTACGGCACCTACGAGCACAGCTGGGCCGATGCCCACAACCTCAAGGTCATGGCCGGTGTCAACTACGAAACCCGCTGGATCAAGGACCTGGGCGCCAAGGGTTACAACCTGTATTCCACGGAACTCAACGACCAGGACCTGGTGGGTGCTACGGAGAATTATCCCGAGGAGGGCATGTCCAACAAGCGCATGGAAACCAGCGGTGGCCAGAACGAGCTCAAGACCGCCGGTTACTTCGCCCGTCTCAATTACGACTACAAGGGCCGCTACCTCCTGGAGATCAACGGCCGTTATGACGGTTCTTCCCGTTTCCTCCGCGGTCACCGCTGGGTGTTCTCCCCGTCGGCCTCGCTGGGTTGGAGAGTGTCCGAAGAGCCTTTCTTCAAACCGCTCCGCAGCTGGTGGGACAACGCCAAGATCCGCTTCTCCTACGGTCAGCTGGGCAACCAGCAGATGAGCGCCTACTATCCTGCCATCCGCACCGTTTCCACCGACGGCAAGTCTTCCTACCTGCTGGGCGGCGCCAACCTGCCGCAGGCCAGCCTGAGCGCCCCGGTTTCTTCCGGCCTCACCTGGGAACGTTCCATCCAGAGCAACCTGGGTATCGACATGGCCTTCCTCCAGAACCGTCTGGAAATCAGTGCCGAAGCCTATATCCGTGACACCAAGGACATGCTCACCGCCGGTGAGTCGCTGCCTGCCGTGTACGGTGCATCGGCCCCGAAGGAAAACGTGGCCGACCTTCGCACCAAGGGTTATGAATTCACCATCGGCTGGAGAGATTCCTTCAAGCTGGGTGGCAAGCCTTTCAACTACGGCGCGAGCGTGGTCTTCTCCGACTACATCTCCCATATCACCCGCTTCAACAATCCCAACAAGCTCTTCGCCAAGGATTATTATGAGGGCATGACCTACGGTGAAATCTGGGGCTACCACGTGGACGGCCTCTTTGCCACCGACGAGGAAGCCCAGAGCTACGCCGTGGACCAGAGCAAGGTGAACGACGCCCAGATCTTCCCCAACGGCCTGTTCGCCGGTGACATGAAATTCGCCGACCTGGACGGCAACGGCAAGATTGACAAGGGCGCCGAGAAAGTGGGCGACAGCGGTGACTGGCAGATTATCGGTAACTCCCAGCCCCGTTACAATTATGGTGTGAACCTGAACGCTTCCTGGAACGGCTTCGACCTGGCCGTCTTCTTCCAGGGTATCGGCAAGATGGACTGGTATCCGGCCGGCGACGCCCGCTCTTTCTGGTTCCTGTATGCCCGTCCCTACCAGACCTTCTTCCCGCGCAACTTCCAGGATGACTGCTGGAGCGAAGACAACCCCGACGCCTACTATCCGCGTCCCCGCGGCTATGTGGCCATGAACGCCACCCGTCCCCTGGGCGTAACCAATGACCGTTACCTCCAGAATATCGGCTACCTGCGCCTGAAGAACCTCACCTTCGGCTATACGCTTCCTGAAAAGCTCACCAAAAAGGTTTCCATCAGCAAGCTCCGTCTGTATTTCACCGGCGAGAACCTGTTCTACTGGGCTCCCGGCCTGCACGGCAAGTTCGTGGATCCCGAAATGGCCATGACCGGCGGTCAGATGCGTCTGTATCCCTGGCAGAAGAGCTTCATCTTCGGTATTGACATAACCCTCTAATGAATCCAGCCATGAAAAAGATATTATTTCCTGTTCTCTTGATGCTTGCCGGGTTCGCTTTCACCGCATGCGACGACCTCCTGGACGCCGTGCCCAAGGATAAACTCACCGAGGACACTTTCTTCAAGAGCGAGAGTGAGCTCCGTGCCTTTGCCATCGTCTTCTACGAGGCATTCCCCAGTGAAACCCTCTATATGGCCAGCGACGACCATTATACCCAGAACAACATGTCCAACGAGGGCATGGGCAAACGCACCATCCCTGCCAGCGGCAGTGGCTGGACCTGGGGCGCCCTGCGCAACATCAATACCCTCCTGGAAGATGCGTCCCACTGCCCGGACCAGGCAGTCCGCGTCAAATACGAGGCCCTCGCCCGTTTCTTCCGCGCCTACTTCTACTTCGAAAAAGTCAAGCGTTTCGGCGACGTTCCGTGGTACGAGCATACCATAGGTTCCACCGAGGCTGAGCAACTCAACCGTCCCCGCGACAGCCGTGAGTTCATCATGCAGAAGATGATTGAAGACATCGATTTCGCCATCGATAACCTTCCCGCCGCCAAGAGCGCCTACGAGGTGACCAAATGGACCGCCATGGGCCTGAAGTCCCGTTTCCTGCTGTTTGAAGGCACCTTCCGGAAGTATCATGCCAACGGCCCGTTCCTCCAGACCCTTCCCGACAATGCCAAGTCTTACACCTGGTATCTGGAGGAGTGCGCCAAGGTTTCCAAGGAATTCATCCAGACCAGCGGTTACGGCCTGCATCCCGACTACTTCGAAGTGTTCCACTCCCTGAATGTGACGGACCTCATGGACGAAGTGATCATCGGTCGCGACTATAACAAGGCGTATGGCGCCATGCACAGCGCCGGCAACTGCATGACCGTAGGTTCCATGGGCTGCCCGGCCGCCACCAAGAAACTCGTCGCCAGCTTCCTGATGAAGGACGGCTCCCGCTTCACCGACAAGGCCGGCTGGGCAACAATGACCTTTGCCCAGGAATGCGAAGACCGCGATCCCCGTCTGGCCATGAGCATCCGTACGCCCGGCTACAAGCGCATGGGTCAGGAGAATTTCTGCGCTCCCGATTTCAAGGTGAGCTTCTCCGGTTACCATCCCGACAAGTACATGACCACGCTGGACCAGGACGTTTACAACTCCTGCGACGTGGACCTCATCATCATGCGCGCCGCCGAGATCTATCTCAACTACGCCGAGGCCGTGGCCGAAGCTGGCTCCATCACCCAGGACGACCTTGACCTGTCCGTGAACCAGCTGCGCAAGCGCGTCAACATGCCCTCTCTTTCCCTGGCAGAGGCCGATGCCAACCCCGATCCGTTCCTCACCAACCGTGCCTACGGCGGCTATCAGAGCAGCGTCCTCATGGCCGACGCCCACAAGGGCGTGATCCTCGAGATCCGTCGCGAGCGTGCCGTCGAACTGTGCCAGGAAGGCCACCGCTATTACGACCTCATGCGCTGGAAGGAAGGTTGGGTGTTCGAGGCCCCCTTCTACGGCCAGTATTTCCCCGGCGTGGGTGTCTATGACGTGGATGGCGACGGCACGGCCGACTTCGAAATCTTCAGCGACAAAGCCACTTCCACGGCTTCCTCCACCAAGCAGATCAATACCGATGTGTTCCTGTCCGGCGGCAATTCCGGCCTGATCTGGCTGCACAAAGATATTGAGCGCAGTTGGAACGAAAATAGGGATTACCTGTATCCCATCCCTACGGACGACCGCAACCTCACCGAAGGCGCCATCACCCAGAATCCTGGTTGGGACGACGGTCTTGTATTCTCTAAATAAAGCGTGATTATGAAAAAGTATACTTTGCATTTTCTTCTCGTCGCCCTGGCCGTCGCCGCCGTGTCCTGTAACAAAACCGAGACCGAGCAGCAGCCTGAGGCCAAGATGAAAGGTATGTTCTATACCAAAGTAATCTCTGAAGACCCCATCGTGGAGATCACTCCCGGAAAGACCAAGACCATCGGTGTACGTGCCCTGGCCGATACGCTGAACGGCTCGGTCTCCGACATTACCCTCACGATCGCCTTCAAGGGCGATCTCGATGCGGTGGCCGCCTACAACAGCGCCCATGGCACCTCCTATCTCCCTTGCCCCGGATCGGCCTATGAGTTTGTCACCAACGAGGTGATGATGCCCCGTTACGGCGTCAACTCCAGCACGGCCAAACTCCGGCTCTCCAGTTCGGGTCTGGAGGACGGTATAACGTATGTCCTGCCCGTCATCATTGACAAGGTGGTGGAAACCGACAACTGGGAACTCTCCGCCAATCCTTATTCCTTTGTCGTGCTCAAGAAGGCCTATGTGGCTCCTAACGCCGGTTCCGGTACCAAGGAAGACCCGTATAACCTCTATACTACGGCCGATTTCCTGGCCATGAGCGAGAAACTGGAAGAGGGGAAGACGGTTTACTTCCGCATGCAGGCCGATGTGGACATGGCCGGCGTGAAATGGATGCCTCTGAACTTCGCCAGCCCGTACAAGCTCTGCATCGACTTTGACGGAAACGGTCACACCATCGACAATTTCTCCTGTGATTTTGCCAACTATCCTTCCTTCTTCGGCGTGCTCTACGGCAACTGCCACGACGTGACCTTCACCAATGCGGTGATCGAGAGCGAAGTGGGCGGTGCCACCGGTATCGTGGGCAGCTATTGCGGCACCACGGGCGTTCCCGGCGAGGCGCACAACGTGCACGTACAGGGTCGTGTCACTTCTCCGAGCGGCAATAAGAACGGCACCGGCGGCCTCTTCGGCCGTATCTGCGAAGCCAACATTACCGCTTGCTCGGCCGATGTGGTGATTGAGAGTGAGGAAGACTACGTGGGTGGCCTCTTCGGTTACGATTCCGGCGTGTCCCATGTCAGTGACTGCTGGACCTCCGGCAGCGTGAAAGCCCGTAGCAAGGTGGGTGGTATCGGTGGCGGTCTCATCAAGGCTGGTTCCACCGTGTCCAACTGCTATTCCACGGCAACGGTAGAGGGAAGCTTCCAGCTGGGAGGTATCCTGGGCCATGCCAACCTGGACAAGACGGCCGACAATACGACGCTTGAACCCGGCAATCACGTGGAGTGCTGCATCGCTTGGAACGGCTCCGTTTCTTCAAACAACAGTGATGATTCGGAACATTACAGCAGCGGCGCCATTGTCGGTTTCACGGCCACCAAGAATTTCCTTGTGAACAACTATCGCAAGGCGGATTTCATCTTGGTTGAAACCCCGAAGAATACGGAACTGGGATACGGTTTGACCGATCAGCAGAACGCGGGTCCGGGCAGTCCGCTTGTATGTGGCAGCCAGACCTACAATTTTGCCTATCACGGAAAGGCGGCCGGTGCCAGCGCGACGGTAATCTCCCTGGCCAGAACCCTGGGCTGGAGTGAGAGCACCTGGGATTTCAGCGGCCCGCTTCCCGTTATCAAGAAGCGCAACTCCGGTTCGGAGGATGCCGATGTGACCCCCGGTGGCCAGCTTCCCGATTTCGATGAAAACGAGTTCTATAACTAGTAAATGCATCAGATTATGAAAACAAGATATATCATTGCCTTGTCCATCCTTGCCGCAGCCGTTTCCTGCAACAAGACGGAGCAGCTTGAACCCCAGGCGCCCGGTGATCTGGTGACCATTACCGCCATCCTTCCCGACGCCGCCGACGTCAAAGGCGCGGGCCTGAAGACCAGCCTCTCCTGGACCTGGAACGAAGGCGAAAGGCGGCATGAGCTAATAGCCC
>Ga0265298_10011962_pt1 | contig 10103 bp, 4 predicted proteins | sample AusTroGonzalo_MG_3_FD_193486 | JGI IMG/M metagenome (GOLD analysis project Ga0265298, IMG submission 193486) | Bovine rumen microbial communities from tropical cattle in Woodstock, Queensland, Australia - Gonzalo_01 | ecosystem: Host-associated > Mammals > Digestive system > Stomach > Rumen ... | reverse complement strand
ATTATCAGGTTCTTTATTGGCAGACAATAAATCATGTAACCAGTTTGCATCCAAATAATACTCATCCGATTTATAATAGACTTGTGCACCGACATTGATAACACCATTTCCAGTCTCTCCTAATCCACCGGTACCAATAGTGCCTACCCATTTGTCTTTTGCGGCATCATATTTCAAGGGTAAGGTGTGTTGCCCCTCATGCATGTATAAGATTAGATTAACACCTTTGACATTAATGTTATTTGCAAAATCAACATAAAATTCAAATGAAGCATCACGAGCGGTGTATTGATAACTGTTCGGATTAACCGTAGCCTTCTCATAATCCCATGTAACAGCAGCATGCAAAGCACCTTGTTCAAATACTTTCATCTCTATCGTACGCAATTCGGGATTGGAGGAAATGTTATAAAACAAATTCTTTGTTTTTGTCATCATCTTTATTCCGAGCGGTGTGGTTATGCGGGCATATACCTTGTGTTTTGATAGGTTATAGGCATACGGCATCTCTGCTTCCAACTGCCATAATCCGCTTGGCTTGGCTTTCACTATTCCTATCAACTCATCATTGTCGTACAATTCAACCTCCGAATTGGGAGTTGTCAGACCGGATGCTATGATTTGTTTGTTAGAATATTTGATATAGGCGGCAATTTTGGCATTTTCCACATCGAATGCAGCCGAACCGAGAGGCAGGTTATAGGTCTTGCCCTCCGAATTGAACCGGATATACGCTCCGGTGCGGAATGTTCCTTCTGATGCGGGAATGACGCAGAAACGCACCAAGTCGTTGTATTTTTCCAACGGAATGGTTACTTCCTGCTGACTGACGCTATAACTTCCTGCTTTGGAGCCTACCAAAACCGCATTCTCAACCAATTGTACAGATTGTGGCAGAACCACAACAAGTTTCACATCGCTCACTTTGTCTTTATACTGCGGAAGGAAGTCAATCTGGCTGCGCAATGTCAAGTAGTCTCCAACTACCAGAGATGATTTGTTGGCGGAGAAAGTCGCGCCGTCTTTCAGATAATCGGGAAATTCTTTATACTCCGGTATTGACGATATCCTGGCTTCTGTTATCAGACCGTCGTTTACGGTCAGTTCGGACCTGTCATAGTCTTCCGCAGCCTTCAGATTGAACTTCTCAAAATCCGATAATCTGCCCATACTGCGAAGCATGTTGTTGTCGGTCATAGTGACCAAAGTATATTGTCCGGCAGGCAAATGATGGAAAGAAACCCCTTTGTCATCGTACAGCCCGCTGTTCACCAATATGCCGGCATTGTTGTACAGCATGGCGCGCACACTGCCTTCCGGAGCCTGAGAGCAAAATGCGTTTATGCCACCTGTTTCCACAAGTTGCAGCGAAGCGTTTGCGCGATAGGCTTCATTGACAGTAGCCAATACGGTATATGGCGCAAAAACACCGTTGGCACTGCGAACAGCCAGTTCTATTTCGTCAGAAGGATTGGCCGCGTCTTTAATCAGTATCTGCGGGAAGTTATATTCGTAATCGTCAATCCACTTGTTTTGTGTTTTGTTCTTTATTACAAACAGCAAGTCGGAATAGTCTGCATATCTGTCCTGTGATGTCTGCTGTGCGGCATCTGTGGTAGCGGAAGTGTATTGCATGTGAAGTGTCAGCATGGTTCCTCTGGACGGACTCAAGGCAATCTTTTGTTCTTCCTGCAATCGGGTCTCTGCGATGGCTTTCTTTGCATAATTATCCGCAGTAATCACTATCGTAGTGTTCTGTATATCCAAAACTGAGAGAGAGAAACGACCTTCGGCATCTGTCTCTGCCGTAAACAACTTCTGATATTTGTTTTTTACGGTCTGCTTGACGGAGATGGTCGCCGCCTGAACCGGTGCGGAAGTAAGACTGTCACTGACAATACCCGTCAATGTAACCGCCGGTATGTTTTGCAGTTTGCATTGGATCGCTGTCTGTTCTGCACTTACAATATATACACCGTCTTCCGGTTCCATGTATTCCGACATCAAAGTAGCGTCCAATAGCAGATGATACTTTAAAATGTCACCTTCTGCCTGTTTGGTGATTTCTGTTCCGCTTTGCAATTGTCTGTCTTCAGCGTCATACCAAGTAACGGCTACATGTTCATTTACATTCTCCCCTTTGGCATCCAGCACCTGTATGCTTACATTAACGGGGGTGCGTAAGGAAGAGAAAACAACTGTGGTGTCATTGCCGGCAAACGTCACCATCTCCTGCCCGAAGACCATATTCTGCGCGTTGCGCAAGGTAAGTTGGTAGGCTGTCTCATCAAATACCCCGGTGAACGCATACCGGTTGCGTTTGGTAATCACATACCGGCGCAGCTGACCGCTTTTGGTGTCGAGGAGTTCGAGAAACATGTTCTCATAGAGTGCAACCTTGTCTTCCGGCAATGTGACATTCAGCGACTGAACATCCATCGGCAGAATGACAAAACGATTCCACAGAGTGCTTGTTTCATATAGTGCCGCAGAGGCAGCCGGTACGCGCACGACCAGTTCGTTTCCGATACCGTCAAATATGTCACCTTCCTGTTCCGCAACAGGAGGGGCAGGTGCATAAAACACCAACTCCTTGAGTGCGGAACAACCATAGAAGGCATTGGCTCCTATTGTCTCCACGGTGGCGGGAAGAAGAAGCCGCTGCAGTTTGTTCCGGTCTTCAAAAGCCCATGACGGAACGGCAGTATAACCTGTGGTCTGACTGAAGTCAATCAGTTCCAGATTGCCGAAAGAACACACCACACCGTAATCGGCAGCTGCCATTTCGCCGACAACTGTCAAAGATGTAACACTGCCGTAACCGTTCTCTCCCAAAAGAGAATATATGGCATCGCTCAGCCGGCCGGGTGTGAAGCGGTCAATGATTAATGTTCCTGTGGCTGCATCATAGAGATTGGCTCCCGGGTCGTCAGGTGACGCAGGATTGAAGCGGAAGCGTGCCGTCAGAGTGATGTCGCTTTCGCGCATTGTCAGTGTGACGGGATTGGTCTGCGATTCCAGTTTGTCGCCCACATACCAGCCGATGAACTCATAGCCCGCGTTGTTGTAGGCATACAGCTGCTGCTGTTCCCCTTCCTGCATACGGAAAGATGACACATTGACCGTTCCGCCGACAGAGGGTGAAGTATAAACCGTAACCAGATGCCTTTTCACGTTTTCCCCCTGTCCTTGCGGATCGGCCGGCGATTCGGGATTGAACGCCTCCGGTTCATAGACCAATTGCGCCGTCACGGTGACATTGCGTTCAGGCATCGTATAAGACAGATAGGTGTCGGTGGAGAGTACTTCTTCACCACATACCCATTGCCGGAACGTGAACCCTTTTTCAGGCGTGATGCGCAGAGTCACTTCCTGCCCTACCGCCACCATTGTGCGCGTTATGTTCGCCGTACCTCCCGCCGCAGGCGACACCTGCACGGTCAGGCTGTAGAACGGCTGCGGGTCGCCAGGATTGGCGGGGTCGAACTCCCCTTGCTGGGCATGCAGGCAGAACGCCCACAGGCACAGGGTCACAATGCTGATTAATAAGCGTTTCATAATTCAATTCCTCCTGCTGTATATTTCTTTCCTTGCGGGGTGGTGATAATCAGAGAGCCGTTCTCAATGGTCTTTGCTGGAGCGGTAAGGGACTGTGTGTCGTCGATACCGGTTGCCACACGCGGAGCGAACGAGATGACAAAACGGCTGTCGAAAGTTCCGGCATCGGTCGTGAAGGTATAGTCGCCGTTGGTCAGCTCGGTGGCAGCACCTGTTTCCGTGTCGGTAATCTGAATGCGGCGGTCTTCATTCTGTGGCATGTTCAGGTGCAGCGTGTATTCGCCCGTCTTGCCGAAGAACGCACCGAGTACGTACATGCTCTGTTCTGGACGCTCGTCAATCGCATAGCGTACGCCGTTGTCGGTCAGCCAGAGTTGCGGCACCGTCTTGTCCTGTGACAGCATCTTCGCCGCATCGCGGGTCAGTTCGTAGTCCGCCGAAGCCTGTCCGTTCAGCACGAGACGCGCACGGTCGGTATAGTCCGCATTGGAGAGTGTAAAGTTGAATACCTTGCGGGCGGGATTGTGTGCGGCAACCCGTCTTGCAGGTGCATTGTAATTGTAATAATAATTGTTCTGGTATTCTTCGTATGTCACTTCGACGGTATTCACAACAGAACGTCCCTCTTTACGGAATGTGAGGCCCGTCGTCCCCTGCGGAGCCTGCACGAAGAACGCCTCTGCGGGACGGAGCATATAGCTGTCGTCCTCCACGGAATACGCCGTATAGCCGCTGCCGTTCCACGTGGTGATCGGAGCATTGAAGTCCATCTGCTGAATATTGAACGCACAGGGGTACGGGTTGCCGACGAGATTCCAGCTGCGGTTCTGCGGGAACTCGGCGGAGTACTCGGTCAGCGGCACAATGACATCGCCCGTGGCGAAGATATTCTGCATGTTGGCGTTCTTAACGGCCGGCATGTTGAAGTAATAGTAGAACGATTCATTGGTTGAACCGGAATTTTCAAGTACCCAGTAGAGAATGTAGCCGGTATTGGCTTTCAGTACGCCGTCAGCGGGTACGTTGTTCCATGTCGTGCCGTTGCCCGATGCGCGGTTTGCACCCGAATATTCGCGTATTACCCACTGCGATGTTCCTACCGTACCCGAACCTTCCGTCCCGATGGTGATATCTGTCATGTTCACATCAAACGGCAGCGAGAAGAAATTCCATCTATTGGTCCACGGTACCAGTCTGACAGTTACATTGTCCGCAGTAATGGCAGAATTGGCAAGAAGCATGCCGGTATATGGCATATAAGAGTAGTAATAGTATTGATAATTGCCATTCTCATCATAAGAGTATTTGCTTGAGTAATTCTTTTTTGTATTAATCTGCTGCACATAGTTGCCGATTGTAAGAGCGTTTTCCGCGCTCAAATTCAATGCCCCGTAAGGGTTGAGGGTGAGGTCAGCCTTGTCGGCAATGCCGTCAGTGGTCAGCAGGGTGAAGTTGCTGCTAATCACAAGATTGTCAATATCGCCTTCCATTGGCACTATCTTGCCAAAATGATACCAGTTGTCATGCAGTTTGTAGGCAGCCAGACTGATAGCAGGAACATGCAGCGTGGACGCATTCATTGTTTCGGTGTTGAAGACACTGAAAGCAGGAGGAGCCACCAGATAGCAATACACATCTTTCCAAGAGGAGGAATAGGCGCTCCATGAAGTCACACTTGCCGGAATGGTGATGGAGGTGGCATTGGTGAAATTACCGCTTCCAACACTAGTCACACCGTCCGGCAACTCCACAGAAGCGATGAAAGGAAGTGCTGATTCCCCTATTGACTTGAGTGCCTTCGGCAACGAGAGCGAGGTCAGTTTATCACAACCCCTGAAACAATAGTCCGGAATTCTGTCCAGTTCATCCGACAAGGAGACTTCCGTTAATTGTGCATTATAAGAACCACTATCATCATCCCTATTATATCTATCATCATACATCGCAAATGCGGCCGTCCCGAGATTTGTCACATTCGCTATATCCACTTTTGCCAAAGCGTGACAATTGGCAAAAGCCAATTCTCCGATTTCCGTAACCAACGGCATGGAAACAGAAGCAAGATTTCGATTCTGATAAAATGCCTGACGGCCGATAGTTGTTACCACGGGCATTGTTACGGAAGTGAGGGCCGATGAGTAAACAAAAGAAGAATAAGACTCACTACTATTTGTCGCGAATGCCAACTGGCCGATAGTCTGCACTTTCGGCAAAGACAACGAAGTGATTCTGTTGCATTGATAGAAAGCACTATTGCCGATTGACTGTACATTTTCCAGAGTCAAGGAGGTAAACCGTGTGCAACCAGAAAAAGCACTATTGCCGATTGACTGAATCTTGTTCAAGTTGATAGAGGACAGCATCGTGCAACCCTTAAATGCACCATCACTGATCATTACACAAGAACTTGGCAGTACAACACTTAACAAAGATGTCAAATTTCCGCACCCTGTAATATTTATGATTTCCGCACCCGACAAATCCAATTGTCGCATGCTTGTCATGCGGGCAAAATATTTCATGTCCTCGTCGTTCAGCGAGCCGGTAACGGTCAGAGACAATATATCCGTCCACGTCCTGTCACCGAGTTTCTGCACCATCATTTGCCCGAAAGTGCCCGCCGTAGCCACGTGAATGGTGAAAGAGTTGTTTTCATCCAACGAAAGTTTCCTGTAGTTCACTTGTTGCAGAGAACCTTTATTTATCTCGAAACAGTTGGATGTTGATGTGGTTGAACTAGTAGAGCACCTTTCACCGCCCTGATCTTGTTGAGAATCAAATCTGACAGAGAAATCTGCCCCTTTCAGAATCTCAAACGAGTATGTCCACCAGCCATCGTCGGCCATCGTCATCTGCTGTGTTGCAACCAGTGTCTTTTGAGAAGCAACAGACAACCATGCATTGTCCCACGTAACGGTATAGGGATTGAAACGAATGGTAACGGTTTCTGTTTCCAGTTTTCTGTAATCCACCTGTTGCAAATAGATGTGATAGTTATCACTGTTCATCTCAAAACATGTTGAGCCTGAATAGGTGGTTGAACTGTTGTAGTAATCCGGATAGCTGTCTTGTTGATAACCAAACCCGACATAGAAAGATGTTCCCGGAACATTTTCAAACGAATAGGTCCACCAACCGTCGTCGGCCAGTGTCATCTGCTGTGCTGCAACCAGTTTTTTTGCCCCATAATCATTATAATAATTGCTGCCCGTCCACACATACAGATAAGCTATGTCCCAATCTACAGTATATGGGTTGAAGCGGATCGTGGTTGTTTGGTATTTTGTTTCCGAACAATCTGTCACAACATAGCCGAAATAGTGTCTGTCTGCTACGGAATTATACGGAGAGGTGCCGTCAAACTTATAACAAGTTGAACTTGTTACGTTTTCTATATCAACGGTTTGATACCCGCTGTTGTCACCTTTGTTGAAAATGATATTGACCTTTGATACACTCTCATCAAATGTATATGTATATTGATTGTTGCCTATTGAAGTCATCGGTATTCCCGGCCATTGGCTCAATTTTCCCAAGTCAACACTTTCTCCCGTTTCCTCACCTTCTTCCATGTGAGACGCATCCCACGCAAAAATATACGGGGTGAAACTATAACTGTCAAGTGAGGTGAGATGAATGCTGATGGGTTGGACACAATCAATCATCTCACATGACACTGTTTTATATGTGTAACCGCCATCCGTAGTTGTGGTTACTTCATTACCCAACCGGAAACACATTTCTTCGGTTATGTTTTGAACAGCCACTGCTCCGTAAATCATATCATCCCCGAAAGAATTTAGGAAAAAAATGTTATCAAATGCTGTGTTGTCGGGTATTGTATATGTATAAATGTCTCCCTGCAGTTGGTTGCATAGGTAATCGGAATATTGGTTAGTTCCAGAATTATAAACCTCAATATAAACATTGTCCCAGTCAAGCGGCTTGTTTACCTTAATAACAATACCTGTTTCTTCGCCTGCCGAATTACTAACTGCAACGGGTGCTGCATTGCGATGAGGAACCGGGTTCATCTGCGCCTGTACGGCTGTGAATGCAAACAAGAGGAGTGCACTCAGACATAATAAATGTTTTTTCATAAAATTTAATTGTTTTGGATTAATATAAATATAAAATGGTTGTTTTGTATTTTTGTCTTCCCTGTTTCACACTGCCCCCTGTTTTGTCGCGCCATTTGTCATGCCTGTGCATAACGCAGGCATGCGGCAGCCTACAGGAAATCAGCCGCCGCACGCTGCAACGAGTTGTACAGCGCGAAGGCCGTCACATTCTCTTCCTGCCACCTGTTCGGAGGAAATGTCAGTTGCGCGTTTGGTATGGTTCAGCATGCAATCAAATATTCCGCCGCAAAGGTACAGAATAATATTTATATCTGCAAGAGAACAAAGCGAAAATATGGCAAAATGTGACATTATTTTTTATTCACATCGGGGCAAGGCGGATTCAAGCGGGCAAGGATATTGCCCTGAAACCGCCAAAAAGAGACTTGCCTCAGGCGGCGATGCCGGAATCCGATTCCGACATAACGGAAGAATACCTTTGCCGGATAATATCCGCCCCAATGGATACAGACAAATGCCGGCTCACAGCCGGCACAACGGACGAAAGAAGGGAGCATAAGAGGAGCAGAAAGCAACCCCCGTTATAGAGGCGGCCCCGTGTACGACCGCCTCTGTCAAATCTTCCCAATGCATCTGAAACTTCGGAGTAAGACTATAAAAACGAAGTGCCCCCAAGGTCTTATCCCTTGAGGAACGATTGTTTCTCAAGCAAAATCCACCAAATCTCCCAATAAAAATGCGCCAAAACCCCAAACAGTGCAGTTCAACAAGTCAGAAGAGGGTGTCCGGATTCTAAGCGGACCATCGTGAAAAATGTTCTTGTGAAAATTATCAGCCGATAAATTTGCAGGGGTGGGTAAAAAGTCGTATCTTTGCAGACGGAATGCGGCATTGTCGGCCGAACCACGCCCCATTATGATGACAACAGAACGACTCATTCCTGCTTTCAACGAGATCTTCGGCCATGAGGCCGATGCAGTGTTCTTCGCGCCAGGGCGCGTGAACCTTATCGGAGAACACACCGACTACAACGGCGGACGGGTTTTCCCCTGCGCACTGACCTTCGGCACATCGTTGCTGATGGCGCCGAATAACACTGGGAAACTGCGCTTCGCCTCCATGAACATGCCGGAAGAAAAAGAAATCGGTATCGCGGACGAGTGGCGGCCTATAGAAGGCAAGTGCTGGGTGAACTACGCTCTCGGCGCATTGGCACAACTTGCCCAAAAAGGTGTGAAGCCTGACAAGGGTTATGACCTGCTGTATGCGGGAGACGTGCCGCTCGGCGCGGGACTCTCGTCGTCTGCGGCCATGGAGGTGGTGACGGCTTTCGCGTTCAACGACATACTGCACGGCGGCTTCGACAGGACGGCCGTTGCGCTCATGTCGCAGGCAGCGGAACACGAGTATGCAGGCGTGCAGTGCGGCATCATGGACCAGTTCGCCTCGGCACAAGGAAGAGAGAACCATGCCATGTATCTGGATTGCAGCACTTTGGAGTGCGAGTGGGTGCCTCTGGACATGGCAGGGCTGAAGATTGTGCTTGCCAACACCAAGAGTCCACATAAACTGTCGTCGGGAGTATATAACGAGCGTGTGGCGCAATGCCGCAAGGCGGTGGAAGAGATACGCAAAGCCTTTGACATACAGCACCTTGCAGAGCTGACTATGGAGCAGTTCGCGGAGGCAGAAGGACTGATAGGCGGCAACGTGGTAAAACGGCGTGCAAAGCACGTGGTGAGCGAGGCAGAGAGGACGAGGAAAGCGGTGGAGGCATTAAAGGGCGGCGACATCAGGACTTTCGGGCGGCTGATGAACGAAAGCCATGTCTCATTGCGGGACGATTATGAGGTGACAGGCGCGGAACTGGATGCCATGGCGGAGGCCGCATGGACGGCCGAGGGAGTCCTCGGGAGCAGAATGACAGGCGGAGGCTTCGGGGGCTGCACCGTGTCGTTAGTGAAAGAGGACGCTGTGGAAGATTTCAAAAGAACGGTCGGAGAAAACTACCAAAAACGCACCGGACTGACAGCGGAATTCTATGTCGCTCAAGCGGGCGACGGCGCAAGGCGGCTGAGATAGTCCTTCATGTATGAAGCCAGATACTCCTGTTCCGGCTGCCCGGGAGTGGGGACAAGTTCGGCTTTGTGAAGGAGATTGAGAGCCGCCAAATCCATGATTGACGAGTATCCGCTACGGCAGATGATGTGTTCCGCCCCCTGCAAGAGAGGAACAAGCAGTTCGTCGGGCAGCGAAGGGACAAGGGTAATGTTGCAGCGGCTTGTGCGGACAAACGGTTCACCCACCCTGCCCCGCACAATCAGCAAGGTCTCATCGGCATTTTCATAACGTTTAACAAGCTGCTTTTCAAGCAGAGTGCGCTGCGGCTCAAGTCCTGAGAGAACGGCTACAGTGTGGTAGTCGCGGCGTATGCTGTCAGAGGGAGTAAAGCGCGAAAGCGGT
>Ga0265298_10011958_pt1 | contig 10104 bp, 6 predicted proteins | sample AusTroGonzalo_MG_3_FD_193486 | JGI IMG/M metagenome (GOLD analysis project Ga0265298, IMG submission 193486) | Bovine rumen microbial communities from tropical cattle in Woodstock, Queensland, Australia - Gonzalo_01 | ecosystem: Host-associated > Mammals > Digestive system > Stomach > Rumen ... | reverse complement strand
CCACAATCCGATGCTCTGCCAACTGAGCTATGACCACCATAATCGCTCTCATTTTTCAGAAAGCGGGTGCAAAGGTACTGCTTTTTTTTGATATACGCAAATAATTCGGCACTTTTTTTGCAAAAAATGCATTTTACTGCATTATTTCTGCTAAAGGAAGCTTCACAAAGTCCCTTTTTGACCATAAACGGTGCGGAATAGTCAGTTCCGGCGTATCGATGAAAAGTTCTTTGTTTTCATTGTCAAAGGCACGAATGATATCGATATCGATCGTCCTATCCGAATAGATTCCGTTTTCGCTTTTTCGGGTGCGTCCCAAAGCGCGTTCGATAGTTTGGGTGCGATGCAGGACCTCGAGGGGCGTCAAGGTGCTTTCGACGCTGCAGCAGAGGTTGCAAAACGGATGGTCGCTTTCAAAACCCCAAGGCTCAGAGTAATAAAAGGATGAGCAGCGCAGGATTTTGCCTACATGCTGCTCAAGCTGTTGAATCGCCTCACAAAGCGTCTTTTCCCGTTCGCCGATATTGGCACCTAAAGAGAGGTAATAAATCATCAATGCTCCATCTTTTTGAAGGCGTCTTGTGCGTAATGGACGGCCTCTACGGCATAAGGATAAATAACGGATGTCTTCACGGCCTCGGACTTCTTAATCCAATGAAAACTCTTGTCTGTTTTCTCCATGGCGAAGACGGCGATGAGGACTATGATGGCGTATTTAGCGATGCCGAAGACACCACCGAAGAGACGGTTTACCCATCCCAGATGAATGGCTTTGAGGAACTTGGATAGCAGTCTGGCGATAATGGCCAGGACGATGGCGATACCCAGGAAAATGAGTACGTACGCCACGACGTCACATACTTCGGCTTGCCAGGCAAACTGTTTGATCATCCACTTGGCGAAGGTCGGGGCCCACCATCGTGCGCCCAGTACACCGAGAATCACTACCAGAATGGCAACGACCTCGGTGACAAAACCTCGCATCAGTCCTCTAACCAGTCCGACCAGCAGAGGAAGTAATAACAGCACATCAAACCAGTTCATTACTATTCTTCCTGCTCTTCTTTGGGACCATATTTATACTCGTTGTAGAACTTAGGATCAAACTCCTGGGGTTCCCACTTGGTTGTTTTACCACTCTTTGTACGGCTGAACTGCAAGTCGGGTACACCGACTCCCGGTATACCGCGCGGGGTAATGGACCATTCCTTACCGCAGAGGTTAAGCAAAGAACCTTTTTTGGGACTGTTGGTGTACTCGGGATTTGCCGCATTGTCGCAGTACCAACCGAGGATACCGGATATCGTTCCCTGCCAGTCTTTGCAGTACTTGACGGCGACCAAAGAGTCTTCGCGTGCGCCCGGAAGTAAGTAATTGGCATATTTGCAGTACTCGGAGTTGGAGCAGCAAATATTATAGGCGTTGCTATTGGTCTGCTTGACTACGCGTGACTGTGGATAATTGAGGTTACCTGTCGTAGGCGCAAACATATTTCCGTATTCGCTGGAGTCGGGGTGGGCGTAGATGCAGTTTTGAGTCTGTCCATCTTGGTCAAAATATTCACCTGTGAAGCAAACTTTCGTCAGTCGCATTAGACGACCGTCCATAAGGCGGATCTTCTGCATATCCTCAATGGTGTTTTTCATCTTGTAACTGACGCCTCTTTTGGTGAATAACTCTTGCGGAGTACACTCGTCATAGACGAGTTTGGAGGGATCGGGTTGACCGATTAGGCGCACCGCATTACGGAACTGTGCCGCAGGGATACGACCCGGATACCATCCTACTTTCTGCGTCGCTACAACAGCGTAGACATTATTGTAATAGGAGGGGATACAGAGTTGTGGTTGGTTCGCATAACGACCGAGAGCCAGACCGTTGCAACGGATCAAGATCTCTTGACCCATCTGGCAGTATCCTCCGACAGAGCCCAAATTGACAGAGATACGGAGGTTCTGCTGTTTCATATCGTTCGCCGGGTTAGTATCGTCGGGATCCCACCACCAACTACTATCCTGCTGGATGACCAGTGCGGCATAGAAATTGCCGGCAAAATCATCGGTGCTGACACGTCCGCGGAGATAAATACCGATGGTATCGGTAGGAATGGTATCGATAGAGAAGAGGTAGATACCGTCTTTACCGTTGTAAGCACGCCCGCGGTAGGGGGTTTCCTCATCGCCGAAGTCACCTTTCTCCGTTTTCATGAACTCCTTTTTGAAATCATTGATGGAATAGAGACGATATCCGTATTCAGGATTCTCTGCTGCGAGTATCTCGTCCAGATTTTCCTCAATGGTATAACAACTCTCCGGCGTGATAGGGGAGGGTTCGCAGGATGCCATAAATAGAAGTACAAAAGTACCAAGTACAACGTACAAATGATTTTTTATCGTATTCATAGCGCTTAGAATTTGTAGGTGAATGATAGGTAGAAATTCATACCCCATGCATAGTAGTACTTGGATGGGTATTTCCATGCGTTAGGCGATATCACCGAGTTATGATAGTCTTTCTCTCCTTGCAGCACGCCACGTGGCAAACGAGCCTGTTGGTAACCGCCTGTCTTGAAATGAGTGTTGTTGGTGATATTGGTAACGCTGAGGTTGATATTGAGCGACTGTCGTTTAGGCAGGTACACCACTTTACCCACCGACACATCGATGATGAAGCGGTTGAGCGGGTTCGTGGCGGACAGACTCTCCTGCATGGTCATGAGATTATACGGATACTTGAGTGACGGGATACCGTTCTTGTCCACGATGATGTTTCCTTCATTCTCCGGACTACTCGGATCTACATATTCCGCAACACCGCCGCGCGTACGCCAACTATAGAGCACATTATTGTCTGCATCGTATCGATAGCGCGGTGACTGATCATCTGTGGTCGCGATGGCATTGGAGTAACCGTCTCCAAACCAACCGTTGACATGCGTGCCGTCTAACCGCGTACCGGTGTATAGACCTTGCATGCGACGACTTGGAGCAACGGCCAGGTAGTTCCAGTCATGGTAGTTAACCGTGATATCGGCGAACCACATCTTGGGGTGGAAGAACGATAACTTCAGGCTGGCGTTGAGTTGCGGACCGGTGGACAACTTGATACCCTTGAGCAGCACTTTGTCGGTGGTCTCAAAGACCAGACTACCTGTTGCATCATCGCGGGTCATCGGCATGCCGTTCTCCGCGCTCTGTACAGCGATGGGGTCACTGGTGTAACGGTAGTCGCCGATAGAGGTAGCGGCCGTGAGGGTGAAGTAAGTACCGAGTTTGACGGCAAGAGCAGCTTCAGCTCCCATGTAACGTTTGTTGATACCGGTCATGGCTTGGTTCACCAGCGTGCGGGCATCATCGTCGTAGTAACTGTTGAGCTCCGTTCCGTTCCAACTCTGGGTGAAGAATCCCGTGATACGACCGCGAACAATCGGGTAGTTGAACTCATAGGTGAGGTCAGCGGAAACCACTTTCTCGTTGGAGCCAAAGTACTCCTTGATGCTTTTGGCATGGTCATGGGCATAGATATTCTCCACTACGCGGTCGTGTACGCGCGAAGATATATAGGCATCGCGTGCGTACGGCGCGCGTGTCTCCGCGATGGCGTTCAGTTTCAAGCGGTTACGTCCGTTGATCTTGTAAGTAACACCTAATTTGAAAGCCGGGTCGAGGAAATGGTGCGCCTCGCCGTAGTAACGGGTACCGGCCGTGAGGTGGTTTTTCTCGGTATCCGGATCAATCTCTGACAGAGGTTTGATGGTTTGATACGCACTGTATCCGTAGTATTTCCATGAATCGGTCAAACCGCGTTCGTCAGCAATCTTGGTCAGATACCATGCACGACCGTTCACCATGTTCGTCAGACGCTGCATCGAGCTGTAGGTGAGTTGGATACCATAGTAGAAATCCACCTCATTGAAGCTCCATTCAGTCTGGAACCATGCTTTGGCGTTAGCCATGTTGATGCGGTAGTCGTAACCGAAATGCTGGCGGGTAGAGCGGATGGTATCGTTATAATCGCTGGCGATCTCGTTCTTACGCACGTTGGCGATATCCGCTTGGGTAAAGCCGCCGTTGGTGGCCAACTCCTTGATATCACGGTCAGCAAAAGCATCGATATCGATCCATTGATTAGCGCCCAGCAGGTCATCAATCGTCTTATAATGAATACCTTGGGAGAACTTGCCTTCCAAACCGAGGGTCATCTTCATGTGATCGTGCTGGGTGGTCACATAATTGAATGAACCGACGGCTTCCATAATGTTGTTATGCCGGCGCTCCACCATATAACGAGCCGCTGTTTTCTCTCCGGCGAGTTCGTCTTTATGGTTATTGGCATAGTTGGCGGCATAGATGGCGTCCCAGTCTATTTGGGTGGTCTTGTTGTCGCGGTCTTGCCAGAGGTGTACCAGGTTATTGTATTGCGTAGGATCGATAGATGGACCTATCAAGTTGCCGTCATCGGCCAGGAATCCTTCACCTAAACCGCTGCCCGGATAGCCTTGACTATTACCGATGAATAGACCCCAGGGATAATGACCGTCCTCACCGTAGAGCTGGTAGTTCGAGTTCTTGCTGTTTCCGTTCGGGTTGGCAATCTGTCCGTCCCAGAAGAAGGAAGGTAAGTTACGGTAGTAGTCCGGAGAGGGGTTCGGCGCGTTGAAGTAATTGATCGCAGAATTGGAATACATCGAGTAGTGGAAACCTGCTGCAATCTTGATGCGTTGATTGGCATCTATCATATGCTCGAAGGCCGCGATGACAGTCGGATCGAACGATTTGATGATGCGGCTGTTACGCACTTTGCCATTCTGGTAGCCCCAGTAGGGGTTATAGTTATTCGTTCCCGTCAGGTCATATACTTCTTGGGTAACGGCTGCGTTCTGTCCGCGTTCGGTAGGAGCACCAAAGGTAATGAGTTTGAGTCGCGATTTCTCCCATAATTTCTCAGCGGACAGGTAGTATCCCAGCGAGTAGTAATGGATACCTTCGCCGATCATTCCTTTGTTATCAAAAGGCGGTGCGAAACGGTAAGCTAACTGCGTAATGACAGCCCATCCGCTGGGCAGTACGCCGGAGGCATAAGAAGCACTCACGCGCGCTTTGTAGTTACGGTTCGTTCCTGCTGCACCTATTTTCCATCCTTGTGCATAACGGCTGGCACCCATCAGGTAGTTGGTCGATTGACCAATGTTACCAAAGGTAAAGTTGGTAGCCTCTATCGGGTTCAGAACCTCTTTGTATCGGCTCGCATCGTTCAGACCGCCCATAGCGGAATAATTGAATTGACCGCGTTCAGCTGAGTTGAAGTTCAGTCCCTCAATGTAATAATTCTCCGAGATAGCGGAGGTGTATCCTCTGCTCCGATAGCGAGCGGTGGACCAAGCGAAAGAGATCGTGGAGTTAAAGACATCCGTCGCGGCGGAAGAGGAAGCAGCTTGTGCCTGCGAACGACCCTCATCATCGTTCATCTCATCTTCCGAGAGGTTCAGCAGAATCTCATCCTGCGCTTCTTTGACGATATCTTGCTCCAGGTTGATGTCGCCCATATCGGTGGATTGGTCTTGTAGGATCTGCACTAACTCAACCGTAGAGATGAATCCCTCGGCATCGACCAGCAGTTCTTCGTCTCCCGGTTCGACATAGTAGAACGTAAACTCTCCGGCAGCGTTCGTTTGGGTGGAGATGTTTTGATTAGCTAGGCTGACACGTGCGCCCGCTACCACGAAATCACCGTTTTGACTCACCAAACGTCCGCGAAGCACGATTGGTGCTTTCTTCAGCGGAGCCGTCTCCTCCTCTATGGAGTCACCCGTCACCACGATGACTTCCTTCGGTGCTTCTTGGGGTTCTTCGACCACAATGACTGCCTTAGGTGCCTCTTGAGGTATCAGCACACGCTGCTCTCCCACTTTGGTCACGGCAGTAGGGGCTAACCAAGAGTTGATACCACGGATCAATACACCATCTTTCCATTTTTTCGTACCGATTTGACGAATACGGTGCTTGACCAGATAAACCCACTTGGATATCCGCTCTCCTGTCAGATAATGCGTGGCATCTTTGTTGACCGTAACGGTGTCACCCACTTGTAATTGAGGTGTTGGCGGCTGCTCTTGAGCGAAAGTGATACTTGTCGCTAAACACAAGAGGCATAAAAGCAGTATTTTTCTCATACGATTGTTTGTTAGTGTTCTTTATGGATATTAAAACTCTGCGGTTTTGGGTGTACGCGGGAAGGGGATCACGTCGCGTATGTTCTGCATGCCCGTCACAAAGAGCATCAGGCGCTCGAAGCCCAGACCGAAACCTGCGTGCGGGGCAGAACCGAAACGACGGGTATCGAGGTACCACCACATATCTTTCATCGGGATGTTGCGACGCTCGATCTCGTTATTCAGCAGGTCCAGACTCTCCTCACGCACACTACCACCGATGATCTCACCGATCTGCGGGAAGAGCACATCCGTTCCTTGTACGGTCTTACCGTCCTCGTTGATCTTCATATAGAAGGCCTTGATATCCTTCGGGTAGTCAGTCATGATGACAGGCTTGCCAAAATGTTCCTCTACGAGGAAACGCTCGTGCTCAGAGCTTAAGTCGTCACCCCAGTTGCAGGGGAACTCAAATTTCTTACCGTTCTTGATCGCCTCCTGCAGGATGTTGATTCCTTCGGTGTAGGGTAGGCGAACGAAGTCCGTATCTACGACCGATTTCAGACGCTCGATCAGACCCTTGTCCACGAATTGGTTGAGGAACTCCAGGTCATCCATGCAGTGCTCGAGCGCCCAACGAACGCAGTACTTGATGAAGTCTTCCTCCAGGTCCATCAGTTCGTCCTTTTGGATGAACGCCACTTCGGGTTCGATCATCCAGAACTCCGCCAGGTGACGCGGCGTATTACTGTTCTCGGCGCGGAAAGTAGGACCGAAGGTGTAGATCTTACCTAACGCCATGGCACCCAGTTCACCTTCCAACTGACCGGAAACGGTGAGGGCAGCCTGCTTACCGAAGAAATCATCGCTATAATCGATCTGTCCGTTCTCGTCGTACTTGAGGTTATAGAGGTTCTTGGTCGTTACCTGGAACATCTGACCCGCTCCTTCGCAGTCCGAAGCCGTGATAAGCGGGGTATGGAAATAGAAATACCCGTGCTCATGGAAATAGGTATGGATCGCCATGGCCATGTTATGACGAATACGGAAGACGGCGCCGAAGGTGTTCGTACGCGGACGCAGATGCGCGATCGTGCGCAAAAACTCCATACTCAGGCCTTTCTTCTGCAGCGGGTACTTCTCCGGATCGGCGGTACCGTATACCTCGAGGTCGGTCAACTGGATCTCTACCGCCTGACCGGCACCCTGACTCTCCACCAGGATACCTGTCGCGGAGATACACGAACCCGTGGTAACGGGTTTGAGGCGCTCCTCGTCAAATTTGGCCAGGTCCACCACGATCTGGATATTCTTGATGGTCGAACCGTCATTGAGGGCAATGAACGATACCTGTTTATTACCACGACGGCTGCGAACCCATCCTCTTACGTTGATCTCAGCCCCAAAATCCGTACGCTTCAACGCGTCTATGATTACTGTTCTTTGCATATACTATAATTGAAATTGACTTAAATCTTCACCTAAACTGTTCATACTGGATTGGATGGACACACTGCCCTGCGGTTCCAGTTGTGCACCGCCTAACTCGTCCGGATCGATAGCCTCTTCCTCGTTCTGGAACTTAGCGAACTTACCGCGGAAACGCAGCCAAATACTGTCCGTAGCACCGTTACGATGCTTGGCGACGATGATCTGCGCGAGGCCGCGAAGGTCCTTACCGGTCTTGTCATCGTTATACAAGTGGTAGTACTCGGGACGATGGATAAAACAAACCATATCGGCATCTTGCTCAATAGCACCCGACTCACGCAGGTCACTCAACTGCGGGGTCTTTCCTTCCACACCTTGACGCGCTTCCACACCACGGTTGAGCTGCGAGAGGGCGATGATAGGCAGGTCCAACTCTTTGGCCAGCGCCTTGAGGTTACGGGAGATGATACTTACCTCCTGTTCGCGGCTACCGAAAGACGAACCCTGTGCGTTCATCAGTTGCAGATAGTCGATGATGATCATCTTGATCCCGTGCTCGCGCACGAGTTTGCGGGCTTTGGAGCGTAACTCAAAGATCGAGAGCGAAGGTGTATCGTCCAAATAGAGCGGTTTACCCTTCATGATATTGATCTTCGTATTGAGTCGCATCGCCTCTTCCCGACTCATCTTTCCGGTCTTGATACGGTCACCTTCCAGTTCGCACACGTTCATGATCAGACGGTTGACGAGCTGCACATTACTCATCTCCAGCGAGAAGATAGCAACAGGGATATTCCGGTCGATGGCCATGTTCTTTGCCATTGAGAGCACGAAAGCGGTCTTACCCATCGCAGGACGCGCCGCGATGATGATTAGGTCGGGTGTTTGCCAACCGGACGTGATCTTATCCAGCGCATGGAAACCCGACGGGATACCGGATATCGAACCGTCGTTACGGGACGCTTTCTCCATACGGGCGAAGGCTTCCTCGATGACCGGATCTATCTGTGTCACATCGCGCTTCTGCGAACGTTGACTGATCTCGAAGATGCCGGCTTCGGCTTCTTGCATCAGTTCGTCCACATCCTGCGTCTCATCGAATCCTTTCTCTTCTATCTGTGCCGCCATGGCGATCAGGTCACGTGCCGTCGCTTTCTTGGCTATTATCTCTGCATGGTAACGCAAGTGTGCCGCAGAAGCCACACGACGGGTCAGGTCGGCGATATACACCGCCCCACCGGCTTTCTCGAGCGTACCGAGACTACGCATTTTCTCGGCTACGGAGAGCATATCGGTCGGTTGTTCCTTGCCCGCCAGTTCACGAATGGCCTCATAGACCATACGGTTCTGGTCCTTATAGAACACCTCGGGACGCAACAGGTCGGCTACCGTTCCGTACGCATCTTTCTCCAGCATGATAGCGCCCAGCACGGAGTCTTCCAACTCCTGTGCCTGCGGGGGTAATTTACCCATCTCGTTAGCGCCTACCTTGATGATCGTGGTCTGCGTGCTGCGTTTGTTATTTTTCGTTGTTCCTGCCATAAGCAGTCAGTAAATTATGGGCAGCGATGAAGCTGCTTATCTCGTTATTCAATACTTGTCTTTCCGCCACTTCGATCTGGTGCTCCATCTTATCGTTCTTATAGAAACCATCCAGCAGGGCTTGGTTGATCGTCTCGTACATCCAGTACTTGGCCTGCTCCGTTCGATGGGCATCGAAATACCCGTTGGCTTTGGTGAAGGCGATATAGTCCTCGATATTTTGCCAAACCTCCATCACACCGCTATGGTCGATGGACGAGCAACAGATCGCTTCGGGTTTCCATCCGCTCTCCGAAGGAGGGAAGAGCATCAACGCGTTTTTGAAACTCACCCGCGCCGCGCGTGCGCGTTCAATATTATTTCCGTCGCACTTATTGATCGCGATGCCGTCGGCCATCTCCATGATACCGCGTTTGATCCCTTGTAACTCATCGCCGGTACCGGTGACCTGGAGCAGCAGGAAATAATCCACCATCGAGTGGGCAGCCGTCTCGGACTGACCGACACCGACCGTCTCGAGCAATATCGTATCAAAACCTGCCGCTTCGCAAAGGACTATCGTCTCGCGTGTCTTACGCGCCACGCCGCCTAACGAACCCGCACTCGGGCTGGGACGGATGAAGGCGTTCGACTTGACGGACAACTCGTTCATACGGGTCTTGTCACCCAAGATCGACCCTTTGCTGCGTTCGGAGGAAGGATCGATAGCCAGCACCGCCAGTTTCTTACCCGCATCGCATAACTCACTTCCGAGTGCTTCGATGAAGGTCGATTTACCGGCTCCCGGAACACCGGTTATACCTACGCGTATTGAGTTACCGGCATAGGGTAGGCACAGCTCAATCACTTTCTGCGCGATAGCCTGGTCGGCCAGTAAGTTACTCTCCACGAGGGTCACGGCCTGGCTGAGGATCGTCATGTCGCCACGACGGATACCCTCGAAGTAAGCCTCGGGGGTAAGGACCGTCTTCTTGCGACGG
>Ga0265298_10011957_pt1 | contig 10105 bp, 6 predicted proteins | sample AusTroGonzalo_MG_3_FD_193486 | JGI IMG/M metagenome (GOLD analysis project Ga0265298, IMG submission 193486) | Bovine rumen microbial communities from tropical cattle in Woodstock, Queensland, Australia - Gonzalo_01 | ecosystem: Host-associated > Mammals > Digestive system > Stomach > Rumen ... | reverse complement strand
TTATTCCGATGTACAATGCTTCAATATGTGAAAATTTCTTCATTTAAATCAAAACATGATGCTTATGAAGATTTTTCTAAGACCATGTTAGAAAGAATATCTTATGACAGATGATACATTTTTAGAGATATTGCCAGCATCATCGAAAAACTAGGCCGCACAATTTTTATATGTCCGAAAGATTCAAAATTCATTCTTGTTTCTATCTTGAAAAAGAGCTTGACCTCATCATCCCGGTCCAGCGCTTCGGCGAAGGGACGCTCAACGGTGGCGCTTCCCCGGCCAGTTTTTTGTAACTGATGAAACAAATATCCAATTTCTTCTCTAAAGAACCATTGTCTAACACGCGAATTTGTGCCGAACAAATCTATATCTTTTCAGCCGAGAGTGATCCCGTCGATGGCAAGTTCGTGCCGGATGTTCCGCAGAATATCGCCAACGGCCTCAATGAATCCCTGCGGATTGCTGATAAACTCCCCGAGCCGCCCGCTGGCGGTCAGAATCCGGCAGAGCGTGTCCCGTTTGATCATGGTCTGTTCGCCCAGGACGGCCAGCAGATCCGGCAGCGTTATCGGAACGTCCTTGATGTCGAAAGTCTTCAGACTCTGCTCCCTGTGCGACACGCCCGCATTTTCGATATTGATCTGCGCCGTCTGCGTGACGATGCGCGGCGGCGCGATTTTCGGCATCTTCTGAAGAGCGGCAAGCGAAAGCTCCACCAGTTTTTCCGTATCGACTTTCACCCGGTAGGTGGTCTTTTGCTTGATCTTGTTCCAAAGCTCCAGGAATTCCGGCGAAAGCAGAACCTGCTTTTTCAGATGCACGGTCACGTCACGGGAGGCATCCCGAATGGGAACGGGACAGCTTGCATGACGGATCACCTGTTCGAAACGATCCCTCGCGGCCTCGAATTTCGCAGGCAGATCCAACGTCCCGGTCATCAGCGCGTTCTTCAGCGTTTCCTTGACTCTGCCGGTCTTGGAAATGTAGCCCTTCTGTTCCATGTGCATCATCAGCTGCTGGGCGTCCTCGTAGGTGATTTTCTTTTTTACGACGGTCTGCATCGGCAAGGTTTGAGCCATGACCTGTTCGACGGTCTGAACGGTAGGCTGGACCGGAGGTGGAACCGGAATCTCCGGTTCTTTTTCCTCCGGTTCTTTTTCCACGGGGACCAGTGCCGCGGCAGAGGCGACGATCTGCTCGGCTTCTTCGCGTGTCGGAGTCCGTTCAACGACCACCGTTTCCGGGATTTCCAGATCGGTGAAAAGACCAATTTCAAGAACTCCGAAGCGCATTCCGGTATCGTGTTCCAGTTCCTTCTGCAATTTGTCGGCGAAGTCGGCAAAACTCTCGTCGGCCATGACATGCAGGATATTGATATTCGGGTCTTCGATCCGTTTCCCTTCCTGATCCACGCAGAGCCGCAGGCCGCGTCCGATTTTCTGGCGGCAGGTGAAAACGGATTTCTGGTCGATCAGCGTGCAGACCTGGAAGACGTTGGGATTGTCCCAGCCCTCTTTCAGCGCGGAATGGGAGAAAATGAACCGCAGGGGACACTCGAAGGAAAGAAGCCATTCCTTGTCCTTCATGATCGTATTATAGGTGTCGTAGTCGTCCTGCGTATCGCCTTTGGTGTTCTTGTAGTTTCCCTTCTTGTCCTGGGAGAAGTAGCCGTTGTGAGGGGAACCCGCGGGGAACTTCAGACTTGCAAAGCGCGGCTGCGCGATCAACTCGGCGTAACATTCCTCGAAGATTGCCGCATAGATCCCCGGTGTACCGTCCGGCTGACGGTATTTCTGCACTTCGTCGATAAAGAAGAGGGACAGCACCTTGATTCCCTGCCGGTTCAGCCGCAGTTCCTTTTCCAGATGCGTTTCGATGGTCCTGCGGATCTGTTCCCGCTTCCGCAGCATTTCATCCACATCGCCGATGGCGTGCCCGAGAAGGATCCGTTCCGTATTGGTGAATTCGATGCTTTCCAGTCCGGGCGTGCAGTCGATCCCGGCCACCTGATAATTTTCGTAGATTTCCCGTTCTTTGGAAAGAAGATACAGGTCGGAGTCCGGCTTCACGGTAACGGTCTTCCTTCCTACGTGCCCGTCTTTATCCTGGACGTCGATTTCCAGTTTGGCCCGGAAACCTTTGTCGTTGGACACCTCCAGGAGTTTGATGTAGGGCTGGTTGAATCCCCCGGACGCCCGGCTGGAGGAAACGCAGATCTGTTTGACCAGCTTCCTCTGATAGGCGTCAACCGGAGTCAGACGGTAGAGCAGATTTTTCAGTTCCCGGTGCGTGGCGGAATAGCGCAGAACGACTAGAGGATTCAGCGAGGCGATGGCCTCCTTCGCTTTCGGCGTATTGTCCACGCTTTGCGGCTCGTCGATGATCACGATGGGGTGCGTTTCCTGAATAAACTGGATCGCGGCATCGCCGTTGAGCTTGTCCTGCGCCTGATTGATGACGTTTTCCGCTTTCCGGAAGGCGTCGATATTGATGATCATGATTTCGATGCCGCCGGACGTGGCAAACCTCCGCACATCGGAGAGACGCGCACTGTTGTAGATGAAATAACGGCAGGGCATCCGGTCGTAACTGAGCGCAAAATGCTCCTCCGTGATCTGGAGCGACTTGCACACGCCTTCCCGGATGGCAACGGACGGGACCACGATGATGAATTTTGAGAAGTGATACCGCTTGTGCAGCTCGAATATCGTTTTGGTGTAGACGTAGGTCTTACCCGTCCCCGTTTCCATTTCGATGGAATACTGCCTTTCGCCGTCGTCGGTCTGCGGCAGATTGTTCCGTTTCTGGACGGCGTGCAGGTTTTCCAGAAGAACGTCATCGGGGATCTTCAGCTGATTGGCGGTCCCGGACTCGTTGATAAGATCATCTTTCGTTACGGAAAAAGTCGTTTCCGAGTGCTCCGAGCCGAGAAAGAGATCCGCAACGGCATTGACCGCATCGGTCTGAAAGTCCTGTATCTTGAATTGGAGTTTCATCGGTATCAAAACCTTTCGTTTACCCCGGCCATATTATCCCAGTTTTCACCGCCCCTGTTTTTGAGCGTGTTCCCGGATTTTGCCCCGGCCATATTATCCCAGTTTTCACCGGCCATATTACCCATCGCCATTACAACATTTTCAGTCTTTCTGTTCTTCCGCATCCGGCGGCACATCGGAATCGCTTTCGTAGTAGTAGGAGTAGTCGATTCCCTTCATGAACATTTCCCGGTCGTTGATTTTGTCGGTCAGCGCTTCCGAGAGCAGTTTGCGGATATGCGCGGGCTCCGAGACGCTTTCCCGCATTGCCGTCAGATACTCATTCTTGTCGATCCGACTCCAGTCCACACACTTTTTCAGGGTCCGTTTCAGCATCAGGTCCAGCCAGATCCGGGTGCTGCGCCCGTTCCCCTCCATGAAGGGATGCGCCACATTCATCTCAACGTATTTGCTGATGATCTCATCCAGTGTCGTTTCCGGCATGTTTTCGATATTGCGCAGGATGGTCGGAAAATACAGGGCGTTGGCAAACGTGAAACCGCCCTTGCTGATATTCTTGCTCCGTATCTGCCCGGCAAAGTCATACAGCCCGCCGAACAGATAGGCGTGGATCTGCTGCAGGCACTTGATGCTGCCAGGCTCCAGTTTCGCCAGCAGTCCGCTTTCGAAGAGCGCATAGGCTTTTTTCTTGCTCTGTCCGTCGATCGTGTTGTCGCTGTAGAGAAACCAGTCGAGAAACTTCGCCGCCTTCTGATTCGGAAAGTTTTTCGCCAGTTCGATGATCCCCTTGCTGTCCAGACAATCCGTCAGACGTTTTTTTCCGTCCGGGGCCGTCAGTTTCAACTGGTTAGCAGCACTAACCAGTTCAGGCTGTGTCGTGCTCAGCTTCGCTTTCAGATATTTCCAGTAGTTCCGGTTCTTGGTGTGATCGGACTGCTCATTCAGCACCGCCACAATGTCCAGAACGGAAAACCACCATTTGCACTGCGCTTCATCCCAGACGGCACGGACTTCGTGCTTGTCAAAAAATCGGACGGAGATTTTCGTACTCATATTCCCTCTTTTTCAGATCAGTTTCAGTTCGATGCCGTGGTTCTTGAGGATGTAGTGGGCGTTGCTCATGGCGCTATCGTCGGCAAGGGCGCTTTCGCTCAGGACGATGGTTCCGGGGACGTATTCCGCCATCTTTTCCAGATCCTCGGTGGAGAGTTTGTCCTGCAGACAGATCAGCAGCAGACTGTCTTTGCCAATGGAATAGACGGCGTGGCCTTCGAAGTCCAGTTTGGAAACCGGCTCCGTCAGCGGAACGCCCAGTTTCAGCATGATTTCCGCGATCACATCCTCGTCGGTCCGGTCCGGCTTGACCCGGTCGATCATGTCATTCAGCCGCTCGGACAAGGTCAGCAGATCATCCTGCGTCAGCGGAGAACCGTCCCACAGTTTCAGATTCGAGGAGTCCAGCTTGAATACCTTGAACCCCATATCCCCGGCAAACAACGGATTTGCTTCCTTGATTTTCCTCGCTGCTCTGCGGATGCGTTCTTTTCCGATTTCACAAATATTCCTATACCCGGCCTTGAATGCTTCGCTGTCCTCCGGGCAAAGTTCCGGCAACTGAACCAGAATAAAGCGGCGATTGCCGCCGTCTTCAGCATTAAGCTGCATAACGGCATGGGCCGTTACTGCCGACCCGGAAAAGAAATCCAAAATCAAATCATCGGGCTTGGTAACTATTTGGCAGATTCGTTTTAATAGCCGCACAGGCTTGGGAAAATCAAAAACCTGTTTTCCTTCAAACAAAGCCTTCACTTCCTGAGTGCCTCCTGAGTATGACCGACTTCCGAATTTGGCCACCACGTCCACAAGTTTTTTCCCTCTCTTTCGGCTAAATAGGTCTTACGACGAGGAACACCTTTTCCATCTGCGCCAAACCAAAAACGGCCATCTGCTACTTGTTGCAAAAAGAGGGATTCCACATTTTTCCAGCAATGACCGGCCGGAGGTGTATACTCTGCACCACCTGGAGTCTTTATGATGTAGACCTGATTAGGACGATACCCTTGTGCCGTAAAATCAGACGAAACCCACGGTCCGCGAGGGTCATTATCCGGATTTTTGAATGCCTTTTTATCTTCATCGGACAAATTTAACAAATTAAGAGAGGAATCTACTTCTGCCATATTTTTTGAATACATTAACAAATATTCATGACCTGTGCTGAGTTTTTTCCGTGCATCAGGCGATGTCCTTTTCTGCCACACGATCTGGGCCACGAAATTTTCCTCTCCGAAGACCTCATTGCAGAGTTTTTTGAGGTTGTCGATTTCGTTGTCGTCGATGGAAATGAAGATCACACCGTCGTCGCGGAGCAGATTGGAAGCGAGCCGGAGCCGGGGATACATCATGTTCAGCCAGTTGGTGTGATAGCGCCCCATAGTCTCCGGATTGCTCTTCGTGGCCTGCTGCGTCACCTCTTTGTATTTGGCCAGCGGATCGGCGAAGTCGTCCGCATAGACGAAATCGTGTCCGGTGTTATACGGCGGATCGATATAGATCATCTTGACCTGCCGGTAATAGGCGGTCTGAAGGAGTTTGAGGACTTCGAGATTATCGCCTTCCAGATAGAGGTTCTGCGTGGTGTCGAAATCGACGCTCTCTTCACGGCAGGGGCGAAGGGTGGCGGCGCTCCGCTTCTGGGCAAGTTTGAGACAGTCGGCTTTCCCTTTCCAGCGGAACTCGTATTTTTCAAAATCGTCGGCAGTATAGCTGCCGCAAAGCGCCAGCAGTTTCTCCAGGTCCAGTTTTCCCTCGGAAAAACACTCGGGGAACACCGCCGCCAGCCGGCTCCGGTTCGCCGCTTCCAGGTCCATGGAAAGCCCATCCATTTTATCGTTGCTCATATGTCAATCCTTTTTCTGTCGCCCATCGAATTTCCACGGGTAAATATGTCTATAGAGAGCTTTATACCATTCATAAAGTTCTTTATTTTCATCCCCTAGTAATTCTTGTATTTCTTCTCCAGAAACAAATCCAGATTCATTTTTTGCTTGTGAATGCACTATGCCAATTGCATTTCTAAATTCTTGCATGGATTGGCAATTAGAGAACAAATCAACCTGAAAACGCATGCCTTTTATTAAATTTATCAGCCCTGCTGAATTATGTGCTTTTACCGCACAATTTACTGCATTGTCAAAGGCAATAAGCCACATGGCGAACAAATTGGTTTTCTTTTCATTGTGAACATCACCATTAACAATTTGAAATAATGCAAAATTTGCTAACCCGTCAAAAGCTGTTTGCGTTGACTTGAATAATTCTGATTGGAGGTGCTCAATATTTGTGTATTCTTCATTTACTTTTTTCATTTGTTCTTGCGTTTGTTGTTGCATTTCTTTAATATTTTTGTTTTCTTCTTTTACGTTTTTTAGTTGTTCTTGCGTTTGTTGTTGCACTTCTTTAATATTTTTATTTTCTATATTTACGCTTTTTATTTGCTCAAGCAGACTATCTTTTTCTTCTTTTAATGTCTGTTTTTGAAGAAGATATGCCCCGGCAGGAATAACAAGACCAAAAATTGTTCCAAAAAACCCGAGGAATGTAAGTAGTTGCGAGAACTGGCTACTGAAAAGATCGTATGTAGCCTTATAACTTTCAACTGATACTGAATTTTCTGCAGACACATTGTCCGAAGGTACAATGCATACAGAATGTGAGTCAAATGCTTTATGAATGGCATAATTTCCCATATAAAGCAGAAAAACGGTAATAGCGATTCCGATTAACGAGTAGAAAGTTTTCCACGAAAAAGAAAAATCTTTTCCCTTAAGTATAAACAGGAGAACTGCCAATGCAACAACAATAATCACTGTGCTGATGATGATATTCGGATTAATTACGATCGACATTTTATTCCTTTCGATGGTTGTATTTTCAGCGTAAAGAGCCTTGCCGCCTCCACCGGCGCCTTGCACGGAACCGGGTCCAGAACACATAAAAATAACCTCTGTTCCGCCTCTTTGCAAGCGCGGATCGCTTCCGCATGCCTTTTTTGCAGAGAAATTTTCTCCATCCGGCTGGCGGCATTCTCCAGAGCCAGCGCGGCGGCGTATTCCTGATTTTTCGCCGCTTCCAGCTGTTTTTCCAGTTCCCGTTTCCGCAGGGCGAACGCCTGTTTCTGCTTTGCAGCCGCTTCGGAATCGGGCTCGTCCGTCTTCAGCAGAGCGTCCAGCTCATCCGGAGCGGTCTTGTACTGATAACGGTTATGTTCGCCGATGATCTCCCCCTGCGCCTGCCACCGGACAACGGGGAGTTTCAGGAGCGCCCGGCATTCCTCGTCGGCCAGAACCCGCCCGGAGGCGGTCTTTCCGGCGAAGCGATGGCCCGTCCCGCTTCCGGCCTTCACCTGATAGAGCGCGATCCGGCAGGGCTCCGCGGGAGCGTCCACAGCCAGAACGCCGGACTCCGGAACACCGCGCCAGTGGATCTCTCCCAGCAGATTGCGCGTCAGGCTCCCGGTAAGAGTGTGCCGTCCGGACCGTGGCTGATAGTCCGGGGCCATGCTGTACTCGTTGCGTCCCAGACGCGCCCCAGTGAAGACCTTCGGGGGAGGATCGGGACAGCGGAACGTCCGTGTTTCATCATCGAACTGGAACGCGGGGAACTGCGAGAAAAAGCCTTTGGTGACCGCCCAGAGTTTCGCATTCAACTCCTCGCACCGGTCCTTGACATACTCGGGCGTCAGACGGACATTCCGGGCGACTTCCGGCGTAAACGAGGAGAAAAGCGTCTCTCCCGTCTCCTTCAGAAGCTGCTGATTGGGGGCAGCGTGCTTTGCCAGATTTGCCGCGGCTTCCTTCTCGATTTCGGACCGGGGACGAAGTCCGGCCAGCGTGGCGTCGAAATCGCCGCCGATGCTGCCCAGCACGTCGTCGGAAAGCCCGATGATCCCGTTGAACTGCGCCATACGCTTGTTGACCAGTTCCAGAGTCCGGACGTCGGCGAAATTTTCCCGATTGAGAAAGTTCAGCACCAGCACATCCGATTTCTGATTCTGCCGGTGACAGCGGTTGATCCGCTGCTCCACGGTCAGCGTGTTGTAGGGAAGATCGTAATTGACCAGGAAAGAGCAGAACTCCAGATTGAATCCTTCGGCTGCCGCGTCCGTGGCGACCATGATCTGCGCCTCTTTCTGAAATTTCAGGACCGCCTGGTCTTCGCCACCGTGATAGCAGACGACCTTCCAATGCGGGGCGAGAATCTTTTCCAACATGGACTGCGTGGCCCGGTTTTCGGTGAAGATCAGGCACTTTGCCGCCGCTCCCCGCTTCCGGAGTTCGGCAAAGCCCGCCCGGAGGGATTTCAGCAGGATCTGCGCCTTGGTGTCCACGGGGATTTTCCGGAGGTCCGACAGTATCGCCTGAAAGACGGAGGCTTCATCATCCGCGCCCAGCCGGTCCAGGACTCCGGTCACCAGCTTTTCCAGCGCGGCGGATGAAGAGGAGAATGTGCGGGAAAGCATCAGCGCCAGATCGTATTTCTCCATGACCGGGAAGGCGTGTTTCGTTTCCCTGTTCCAGTAACTTTCCAGCTGGGAATAGACTTCCTTCTCTTCCGGCGAACCGGAGAACACGGCGGTGTAGGCTACCCGGTGCGGGATCTGCAAATAGGATTTCACTGCGTTCCGCGTCGTCCGAAAACAGTATTTGCCAACGATTCCGGCCAGTTCGCCGTATCGTTCCTCATGACGGAAGTAGCACTTGTAAAACTCCTTTTCCTCGGGGAGCGCCGCCGGGTCGATCAGGGAGATCAGCGAATGAAGGTCCATGATGGAGGTGGTAAGCGGCGTAGCCGTCAACAGAAGTTTGAATGCCGTATTGTGCAATGCCGCGGTGATGGCGGCGCGTTCGCGATTTTCCTTCCGGAGCCGGTGCGCTTCCTCCAGAACTGCCAGATCCCAGCAGACGGCGGCAAGCTCCTCCGAATGGGCGGCGGCCCACTCGTAAGTCGTCAGCACCACGCCTTCTGGCAGAGTTTCCCCGGCGACGGCGTAAGGAAACGTAAAGTGTTTCTCCATGACCTCCCGCCATTGGCGCAGAAGCGGGAGCGGCACCACAATCAGAATGCGGTCCCGTTTTTCGAACCATTTCTGCGCGATAAGCATAAGTGCCTCAAAGGTCTTGCCCAAAGCGCCCTCATCGCAGAGGACCGCGCCTTTCAGATATTCTGCTTTCAGTGCGAAATTGGCCGCCGCCACTTGAAAAGGAAAAACCTCCATCGCCGACGATGCGAAAACCGGAAGAAGCCGTTCGGCGTCTTCCAGCTCGCAGGCCCCTGTCAGCAGATGAAACGGGGTATCGTAATGGAGTGGCGAAGGAATCATGTCAATTTTTCCGTATCTTCAGATTCCGATGGAGTATCAGTTTGTAAAAACTTTTGCAATTTATTATGTTTCTGGACGATATCAATAAACACCTTATTCCTTGCTTCTGCATCCGATATGAGTGTTTGAGCACTGACTATATATATAAAAGAGTTGATTGGTTCGTAATACTTCAGATAAATAGGAAATTCTGTGGAAAACAAAGGCTTATAGCCGTCTCGAACCAACACATGCGAAAACTCTTCGTCGACATCGGTAACCAAAAAAGCCCAAATCTCTTTTAACGATTCCTGTTTCTTGAATGCTTCAATATAATCCTGAAGCTGAATAAGCCCCGCAAATTTCTCTCTTGCTGGTTTCTTGTTGTAGTCAAAGGATTTTAGTTCTATTATTACAGATTTCAAATCGCCAGTTGTTCTTTGTGGATCCTGTGGAAAAAAGAGTGAAATATCTGGACGGTCTGTGTCTATCCCAGTATTTTCAGGGTTTACAACGACTTTTTTCAGTATCGTGCGGATACGCTTATTACTTGCGGCGAACGAATACGAAATAAATCTATCATCTAAAAGCCAAAGGTTATTTCGTGAAACCGTATAATAGTCAGATGTTGAATTTTGCGGCATAAGCAAATTATGTATTATATGTTCTCGCTTTTCCTTGTCCTCTATAAGCGTTTTTAATCTCTGGATGGTCAGAACGCGGTCTGAAATATATGCAACAAGTT
>Ga0265298_10011955_pt1 | contig 10106 bp, 8 predicted proteins | sample AusTroGonzalo_MG_3_FD_193486 | JGI IMG/M metagenome (GOLD analysis project Ga0265298, IMG submission 193486) | Bovine rumen microbial communities from tropical cattle in Woodstock, Queensland, Australia - Gonzalo_01 | ecosystem: Host-associated > Mammals > Digestive system > Stomach > Rumen ... | reverse complement strand
GTTCAACGTTCACCGTTAAACGTAAAAGTCTTGATGCCATCAATCGTGAATAAACATTTGCCCCATTTATATTCAGGTGAGCGTTATCACTAAACAACTCCGGAGCATCTAAAAAGTCCTGATTCACATAGTCCATAAAACACGACACGCCATATCTCTTACAAAGATTCTCTACCGCCGCAGCACATGGAACGGGAGTGCATGGGAACTTCAACAATGATGGCGGGAAACAGACACACAGTTTAATGCCACGCTTCTGACACTTCTGAATGATCCTTTCCATGCAGTCCATTTTCCATTTGACAGCAGTATCTACCTTATCTATTGTCCTGATGACAGGAAAGACGCTGGGAACCTTACTTTCATAAAAGCCATTAGAAGTGTACTCAGTACGGTCAAACAAACTGTATATTAAAATGCGTGCCCACACAATATTAAAACGATATAAACTTGACTTCAACAAGAATCGTTCACTGGGTGACACATTGTCAAAATGTTCATCAATACTACCATAACCAGTATGATAATAAGGACGCAGGACTTCATAAAGGCCTGCACCAACGTTCTCTCCCATTTCTTCAGGTCTGAATGCCAAAACCACGATTCGGGGAGTATAACGTTGCAATGCGCAATCCACCATTGTCTCGAAAAAATCAAGTCCCTGTCCTGCAATACCTCCATTATAGCAAGTCATTCCCAAACTATCCTCCAGAATCTGAGGATTCAATCCATTTTGTATAAGACTGTTTCCAATGAGCAGTATATCCGTATCTACATCTTTTATAAGTTTGTCAAGAGGTTGGTAACGACCTGGCAGATGATGGTTTTTCACATAGCTAATACTCCAATAGCCAAGAATCACATCAGCCATCACCACAAGAAGTATTGTACTAAGGATAAAGAAGATGACTTTTCTCATACGCTTAGAATTGGAAATAGATAAACTTACCACTATTAAACTCTGCACATAGCAAAATAATGACGACAAGAAGAGCAGTGGCAGGGATACTGATCCACGGATTTCGATGATGTACCAACGCAAGCCTGATGTTCAACTCATCCTTTATCTCTTTGACCATCAAGATCATGATCATCAACAATGGCAACACAATAGAGGGGACTCCTTCACCTTCATACAAATCCCCATGATCTGTCAGTATTTTACCAACAATGGCAAAAGCCTCTGTCAAGCTGTTAGCACGGAAGAATATCCACGCAAAAGTGACAACCAGCCAAGTGGCAACAATTTCAAGGAATCGAGGCAATAATTTCCGACCGCCGACAAGCCTTGAATACAGTGTATTTACAACCAGGAATGCACCATGGATTCCTCCCCAAAAGACAAAAGTCCAATTAGCTCCATGCCATACGCCGCTGGCTAACATGGTAACCATCAGATTGCGGCAATGTTTCCACCTGCTACAGCGACTCCCACCCAATGAAATATAAACATAGCTACCAAACCATGAAGACAAAGAGATATGCCATCTATGCCAAAAGTCCTTGACAGAGAGAGACAAATAGGGATGGTTGAAATTTTGCATCAGCTTATACCCTAAGCAACGGGCAGTACCAATTGCTATCAGTGAATAGCCTCCAAAGTCGCAGAATATCTGGAAAGAGAAAAAGAATGAAGCCAATATCAGACTCGTTCCATGATGATTCGGCACATTATTATACACTGCATCTACATACGGCGCCACATTGCCTGCAATGCACAGCTTCATGAAATAGCCCCAAATCATCATCTTCAAGCCATCGATAAAACCCTCTCCGTCAAAAAAGTGTTTCTGGTGGAATTGTGGCAAAAGATTCTTTGCACGCTCTATAGGACCAGCCACTAACTGGGGAAAGAATGACACAAACAAAGCATACGTCAGGAAATTCTTCTCTGGCTTAATCTCTTTCCGATAGACATCAATTGTGTAACCAATACTTTGAAACGTATAGAACGATATGCCAACAGGTAGAAGAAAAGAAGAATATGGAATGTCAAGCTTGACAACGCCCATGAAAGAAAATGCACTAAGCAGAGAATCAAGGGCGAAATTATAGTATTTGAAGAAAAACAATATCAGCAGATTGATGGCTAAGCACAATTTGATATATAGGCTCCGATGTGCTTCATCATTGCCAATCTTAATACCACAATACCATGTGGAAACAGAAGTAAACAATATCAAGAGTGCATAGGCAGGTTCCCAACTCATATAAAAATAATAGCTTGCTATCAGCAATAGCCCATTTCTGTACCTATCTGGTGTCAACCAATAAAGCAAACAGATAACGGGGAAAAACAGCAAGAAAGGTAATGAATTGAAAAGCATATATGAAATACCTATAATCTTAATTGTACTACCCTTATATCAGCTGCAAAATTACAAACTTTCCTCATAACAGCCAAATAATGTGGATAAAAAGTGAAAAAATGGACAATTTCTGACTATTTCTTTTTGCTGAATAATAGAAAATGATTACCTTTGCAGTTATTATTGAAGTCTATTATAATTATTAATAAGGTATAAGCAACATGGAGAGAAACGAGATTCTGGAAAAGGTACAGGACGTATTCCGTGAAGAGCTGGAGTTGGACGATCTGGAACTGACCGACGAGACAACGGCTGACGACGTGGAAGAGTGGGACTCATTGTCACATGTACAGTTGGTGGTGGCACTTGAAAAGGCCTTTGGCATTAAGTTCACCTCCAGAGAAATCCTGTCATGGGACAACGTGGGTGACCTCGTTGACTGCATCGCAAAGAAATAAAGACAGATAACTGATTGTGGACTGATGGTTGTCAACTCTTTGACTTTCCTCTGGTTCTTCCTGGTGGTGATGGCTGTCTACTATCTCTGCCAGCCGAAGAAACAGGTACAGAACATATTCCTTCTGGTATGTTCTTATTGGTTCTATGCACAGATAGATGTCAAGATGACGGGACTTCTGGGAGTCCTGACACTGGCATTTTGGCTGATGGGACATGGCATCGGGAAAGCCATTGAAAAAGAAAAGGAGCGACAGGCGTCCTTGTTGACAACGCTCAGTGTTGCAGTTGGCATCGGGGCACTGTTCTACTTTAAATACCTTGACTTTTTCATCGGTTCATTTGTAGCAGCGGCAAATCTCATTGGGTTGCATCTGTCATGGACAACTTTACACTTGGTGGTACCCGTCGGCCTTAGCTTCTTCACCTTCAAACTGATGAGCTATACCCTCGACATCTACCACGGTAAAATAGAACGGGAGCGCAACGTGCTGGACTTTGCCAACTACATTGCCTTCTTCCCGACCATTCTCTCAGGTCCTATTGACAGACCCAAGCCTTTCCTGAAACAACTGAAACAGAGCCGACTGTTCATCCCCGACAACCTCATGAGCGGTTTCCGCCGCGTCCTGTGGGGTATGTTCATGAAGATGTGTATTGCCGACCGGTTGGACCTCTATGTCAGTGCCGTATGGAACAATTACGAGCATCATTCTGCCTCCTCCATTCTCTTTGCCTCCCTACTCTACCCCTTCCAGATGTATGCCGACTTCAGCGGCTACAGCGAGATGGCTATCGGTGTAGCACTGATGCTGGGCTTTAAGGTGGCCGAGAACTTCAAGCGGCCGTTCTTCACGATCAACATCGCACAGTATTGGAGCCGTTGGCACATGACACTGACCTCCTGGTTGACCGACTACGTCTTCATGCCACTGAACATCAAGCTGCGCGACTGGGGCACCAACGGAACCATCGCTGCCATCATGCTCAATATGACATTCATCGGCATGTGGCATGGAGCCGACTGGACCTTCTTCCTTTTTGGCATATACCATGGTTTGTGGTATATCCCACTGATGGTCAGCGGCCAGTTCTTCAAGAAGACGAAGATCAAGGTCAACAGCCACGGATGGCCTACCTCACCCTTCGTCATGAAGATGGTAGGCAACTACTTAGTAGTAACCTTCGGTCTGATGCTTTTCCACTCCAACAACATCAGCGAGTTCTGGGACGTGCTATGCCGGTTACCCCAGGCATGGAACGGCAGTCTTTTCTTCGACATGCCGACATTGGCCAATGCTGCCATCTGTTCCATAGCCCTCATCTATGTTGACATTCAGGAAGAATGGTTCCCAAAGAAGAGACTCTATCTGCCAACGTGGGCAGAACGGTGGCGCTGGGAACTGACCGTAGCCGTAGAAATTGTTGCTATCCTGCTCTTCGGCATTTTCGACAGTAATCAGTTTATCTATTTCCAGTTCTAAACAATGAAAAAGCTGCTCCTACATATACTCATCGTTGCTTGTCTGTTCTTCTTGTTCGACAGGTCATTGGGACTGGGACTGAAGTTCCTTTATAGCCAGTCGAATGCCACCGACGAATACAAAATCAGCTACAGCAATGCCACTACCCGCGACTCGGTGCTGTTCTTCGGCAGTTCACGTACCTTGCATCACTATGTTCCCTCCATCTTCGAGAAGGAGTTAGGTCTTTCGTGTTATAACGCTGCCGACTGGGGCATCAAGAACATCTACTATCATTACGGACAGCTGAGTAACATCCTGACACGCTACACACCCAAAGCCATCGTCTTTGAGATTCACCCGTGCGACTGGTTGGAAACACCGTTCTCAGGCAAGGAGCGTGCTGGTGCCTTAGCTCCCTACTGTGGCATGAGCGATGGCTGCGACGAGATGCTGAAGCTTTCAGGCAAATACTGGCCCTGCCTGCTGTCAACCGTCTATCGCTATTCAGGTAGCCTGCCTAACCTGCTCACAGGCAAGTTAGGGGCGATGGACAGGAGCCTGAAAGGGTGGAAACCCATGGACGGTATACTGGACACCACAGGACTTGTTGCCGAAGAATATCCCTTCCCCGTCGACCAAGAGAGGGTGGCACTGCTGGAACGCTTCATCAGCACCTGTCAGCAGCACCACATACAACTTGTCTTTGTGGAGTCGCCGATGTATCTCTGCTCAGCACAGGATGTCTTCCAATTCCCACGTGACCTGGCAGTCAAGCACAACCTGACCTTCCTTGACCACTACCGCGACTCAGACTTTGTGGGACATGCCGAACTCTTCTACGACTTCGGACACCTGAACAGGAAGGGTGCAGAACTGTATTCCCGGAAGTTAAGTAAAGAGCTTCGTATAGAATGACCAACGATCCAGTTTGAGCACCGTACTGTCAATCCTGCAAAGTGTAAAGAGCTGTTTCCTGCAGAAATCTATCAACACCCCTACTACAAAAATCATGAGACATAAGCCCACTATGACCAGCGGGAACAACCACTCATTGCACCAAGTGGGCAAGGTAAGCGTTTTCCATAGCCATTCACGCATCATCAGCTGGTCGTGAATCAGATAGACACCAAATGTATAGGGTGCCACACTGACCATCATACGCCAGATGCCAGTCTCGGGAATCTGTAGCTGTCTGAAGAACACAAACACCAGGACAGACAAGACGAAAGGTAAAGCGTTGTAGTTAAACCAATACAGATGCACACCGTCGTTCTCCCGTCCTAAGAGAAACTCTCCCGCCATGGTCAGCAACACGACCAGCACGATGACTGTCACCAGCTTGCCCATGGAAACTCTCTTCAGATGGTGACGGATGAAACCTGCAATCATAAACAGATATGCAAAGGACCACAACGAGTTACCATGTGCCACATGGAAGCGCTTGCCGAAGGGGAAGTCTGGAACAAGGGCCAGACAAAGGAAAGCACCGCCTATCAGCAGACCCACATAGTGTCTGTAAGACAGTTGCCTCACTAAACGAGCTAAGAAAGGAGAGAGGATGAGCAGACCAATATACTGTGTGACAAACCAATAGGCATCAGTACTGATGGGAAAAAAGCTCTTGCCTATCTGAACCACACTGAACGGAGCCAGCGACAGGGACATCAACAGCACGGTGATGACCACGGAATAGAATACAGCGTTCACCCACGTCCTGACAATCCTGCTGGGCTTAAACTCCAGGTCAGCCAGAAAATAGCCCGACACCAGCACATACAGGTTGACGGAAATACTGCTGAACACCAGCAACAGGTCAGCAAAAGTCAGATTCAACAGTGAAACAGGCTGAGTGACGTTGAAACCATAGCTGCTCCCCACCCCATGGGTCAGACAATGATAGACCACGATGAAGAACATCGCCACCGTTCTCATGACTTCGAAGTTACTCTCTCTCTTCATCTTACTGTTTATTGTTTACCATTCACCGTTCAACATTCACCGTCAACGTTCACAGGCGGTTTACCAGTTCAATGAAACCTACATCACTCTTGAAGAAATAACAAATCAGTCGGTCGTCTAAGGCTGGTGCCTCCACGGGCTCGAACAACGGGGTAAAGTCGTTGTCAAGCATCTCCTCGTAGGCGGCATTAATATCGTCCACCTCATAGCAGGTATGATAGGGCGACACACCACGCTTCAGCATCTTCTGCATGGTCTTATTGTCTTCATACGGTTCTACCAACTCAATGTTTGTCTCTCCTGGCTTTCTCAAAAAGCAGATACAGGTACGCTGCGTATCATCGTCGACAACGGCATCTGCCTCATAGCCTAACAACTGGAACGACGCTGCCGTCTGGGCAATGTTGTCAGTGATATATCCTACGTGTTCTAATTTACAATTCATTGGTTTACTATAATCTATAATTGTTAACTTTTAATCTTTATATAACACTCACGGGGTTGATAAGCCTCCACATCCAACACATACTGGGCTGTCGGGGCATCAGGAATAGCCGCAAAGCCCAACCCCGGATAGTGCTGCTCCACCATCTTGTTCTTCGGTGTAGGCAGATACTCACCGACTATGCGCTTATAGCCCTTGGCTTTAGCCTGTTCCACCATCGTATTCAGCGTGAAGTTCTCCATGCCGCGTTTCAGCACACGGCAACTCATAAACCAAGTATCGACAAACAGTGTCTCAGCGTCTAAGGGCTTCATGATGATGACAGCTATCAGTCCGTTATCACCGAACTTATCCTCCAAGGTAAAGCTCAGGTCAATGATGTCATCGTCAGCAGCCATAGCGGCGATGTCAGCCTCCGTATAGCGCACCGTCCGCAGGTTGAACTGGTTGCTGCGCTGTGACAGCTGAGCCACACGTGGCGTATTGAACTTCGTAAAGCCACTGACCACCGATACCATGTTCAGCGACTGCAGGAAGTCAGCCTCGTTGGCAAACGTCTTCTGCAGTGACACACGCTGTGCTTCCACCTGATACTGCTTCGTACGGTCCTTGTCCAAGCCACTGTACGACACCGTCTCAAACAGATTCTCACCATACAGGAACTCCAAGTATTCACCTGGGTCTTCAGGCAGCTCCGGCACAGTAATACCAGGGATGTTCTCACGCACCATATTACGTTCAAACGGATTATCATCGAGAAATACCATCGAGTCGAAACCGATATTCAGTATCTGCTGAATGGCACGGATGTTGTCTACCTTTGTCTCCCAGTTAGCCATGAAGACGGCAATGTCATCCAGTTTCAGCACCATGTCGGGATGCTTCTCAAAAGGTTCTTTGGCAGTATCCTCATTGTTTTTCGAGGCGACACAGATAATGATGCCGCGCTGCTTCAACTTCTTCACCCACATCTGGAACTCAGTGAAGGCCTTGCCTATCCCAAGCCCATGACCTAACTGAATGCCTTCCAGCCCGTCGTCACCTATTACCCCACCCCATACAGTATTGTCGAGGTCGAGTATCAGGCACTTCTTGAACTGTCCACGCAAGGCACTGACAATGTCTATCACTCTTGATGCCACGTATGGCAGGGCATCCACCGACAACACCATCTCCGTGCTGACATAGACATTGGAGGCAAACATGCGGTCACGTCCTATCTTGTTTTGCACACCGGCAATGTCGCAGACGAACAGGTTGGCGTGGTCGCGAGCCAGCTGCATCAGACCATAGTTCAATTTGCGCACCTGCCAGGTCAGCGACGACTCCACCTGATTGGCATAGCTGCCAAACACCGTGTCCTCTATCTCAGGATAGTTCATGCAGATCAGCTTCTTGCCAGCCAACTGGGGGGTCTCACACACTGAGGCCACAAAGTCTAACCTGTGGTCAGCCACCAGCTTCTGCTCAGCCTCACTCAGCAAACTGTGATGCTCGCCTAACTTATGGGTTGACTGGAACAGTACGATGTACTCGGCATCAAAGGCAAACAACTCACTTGACGGGTCGAGGAACTGCCGTTCCACCTGGTTATACTCTGCCTCAAACAGGTTGATGGCATATCCCCTGCTGATAGCCTCACCACGCAAGGCAGTAGCCAGAAACTGTGTAGCCGTGTCACCCACCAGAGCCATCTTGGGAGCCCCCTCTGCCACCACACAGTTCTTACAGTTTTTCCTTAATTGCTTAAACGGTTGCATTGTCTTTTTTTTTATTCTTATTCTTCTAAGTTGCAAAGTTACGAAATAAGTGAGAGAAAAAGAAAGAAAAAGAGGTTTTCTTTTGCATTTCCCTCGTTTTTCGTAACTTTGCCAATGAAATTGGCGAAATTACTCCGTCTCGGCAAAAAAAGAAAAATATTTCTTTGTTTTGCTCTCGACTTTTCGTAACTTTGCAGGCAGAATGAAATAATAATGTTTAAGACAAGACTATGAGAAAGATGATGAATTGGGTGCTCACTGCCACCCTCGTCTGCAGCGCAACGTCCTGCATGACGGGCTGTAAGAAAGCTACTGTACAGGAAACCACAACACAGGAAACTACTGTACAGAAAGAAGATACTGTCCAGACGGTGAAGAGTGAAGAACTGATACGTACCTCGCAGAGCTGGGACGGCGTAGAACTACCAGACTATCTGCAGGGCCGCCCCGAACTGGTGGCCGTGAAATACGAGTTCCCTGCCGGACAGAAATTAGGCTGGCACCACCACCCCGTGATGAACTACGGCATACTGGTGCAGGGCGAACTGACCATCATCGGCCAAGACGGTAAGGAGAAAGTTGTGCATGAAGGAGAGGCCGTCGTAGAGATGGTGAACACCATCCACCACGGCGAGAACCGAGGCACGAAACCCGTCATCCTCTACATGTTCTACCTCTCGCAGAAAGACCTGCCCCTCGCCGTGCAGCACCCCGAGATTCCGTTGGAATAATGGTTGAGTGTACAACAGAACCAACCCCGCTGTGCAAAGGCCAAGGGCTACGCTGCCGGGGACATTGCCAAAAAGATTAAACAAAAGAACGATGAAGACGAGACTGACAATACTGCTGACGGCAGTCTGCATGCTGTGTGGCTGCCATGAGAGTTATGAGCACAAGACCGTGGTCTGCATACCTGTCTACGGGCAGAGTTTGGCACTGGGTGAAGAAGCCGAACGCATCACCGACTTTGACTCGTTGGCCAACTATGCCGACGGGCGTATCGTGACAGAAAACCTGGATCATCACTTTGGCTACTTTGACAACGATGACCTGAAGAAATTCGCCAAGAAGCTGGTGAACTACCGAAAACGTGCTTTTGAACTCACCATCTACAGTATGGCTGAAATGTTAGCCGACAGTCTTGGGAAGGACACTGTGATCTGTACCTTTCCTGGTGGACAGGGTGCCACAATCCTTTCTCATTTAGGGAAAGGTACTGAACCCTATCAAGAGTTCGTAGAAGACATAGAAACTGCCTACCAGAATGCAAAAGACCGTGGCTGGGACTTTGTGATGCCCGCACTCTGCTGGATGCAGGGCGAGACGGATATGACAAACTATCCCGGCACTGACTACCGCCAATTGCTGCTTCAATTCGTCAAGGACATCAATGAGGACGTCAAGCGTATTACAGGACAGGAACAGGACATTGAAATTATCTGCTACCAAACCAACCCTGTCACCAGAGCAAGAAAGTTCAACCCGCTGGCATACGACTGCCAGGAAGCAAAGATTCCTCAGACCTTCTTAGAGTTGGTACGCGACACCCCCACCTTCCACGCAAGCGGTCCGACCTATCCTTATACATACGTCCGTGAAGCCATTCACATTGATGGACAGGGACAAAGACAGCACGGCAAGCTGGTAGCAAGGTCTGCACTTGACATTCTCCGACATCAGAAGCACCTTCGCGCTCTTCTCCCACTGTCAG
>Ga0265298_10011954_pt1 | contig 10106 bp, 10 predicted proteins | sample AusTroGonzalo_MG_3_FD_193486 | JGI IMG/M metagenome (GOLD analysis project Ga0265298, IMG submission 193486) | Bovine rumen microbial communities from tropical cattle in Woodstock, Queensland, Australia - Gonzalo_01 | ecosystem: Host-associated > Mammals > Digestive system > Stomach > Rumen ... | reverse complement strand
GGCGCGGATTTCGGCAGGATAGTCAGGGAAAGTGGCAATGTCGTTGCCCGTCAGGGCGGAGGCGTCGGAGAACAGCGTTCCCGACAGCTGCATTCCGTCACCACTGTCGCCGGCGAACCGGACGACGATGTCGTCAATGTGTTTGATTTGATTTTCTGTTGACATGTTTCAGTTGATTAATATTTAATTATTTATCTTTGTATCAGTAATTTATGATTTGTTTGTGGAAGATGTTCCACTTGCATCAAAACGGCGGCAAAGGTAAATATTTTAAGTAAGAAAATCAATTGTTAAAATCGCCTTTTCGTAAGTTTTTACAAACTGTTCTTAAAGTCTATTTTTGTATTTTTGCGCTTCATTTTTGTATGATGATGAAGCCGTCTGAAAATAAGTTGGATTGGAAGGATTGTTTCGGGCACTCCAGACAATACACGTTGTTCCTGTTGAAGTCGCAGCGCGAGCCGATGCGTTTCGCGTTGTTGCTGTCCAAACTGTTCGGCAGGACGTTTTCATTCATCACCGATTACGCGCCCGACCGCGCGCAGACACACATCCAGTTCCCGACCTACTTTGCCGTGCTGGATGCATCCAAAGACATCAATATGGTGGTCATGGCCAACCGAACCACTGTGCCGCAGACAGAAGATGTGCAGCCGAAAAATCCGCTATTGGGTCTCTCGATGTTCGATGAAAGCCCTATCTGTTTCTTCTTTAATGACAAGAAAGACAAACTGTTTACCTGTCCGCATCACAATTATGACTACCTTGTCATATTGTACAGCGATAAGGACACTTCTATTGATGAAATATCAAAATTGCTGTCGTCAGACCAGCGGTTTGAAACGGTAAACGTAACGGATTTTCTGCAAAAGGAGATTGCGAAAAAAGAATCAGGCAGGCGTATATCCACCTTGCAAAATCTTATCGAGTATTTCGGCGTATTGATGAATAATATCCAGGAAGAGCGCATACGCGTACGCTTGCGGGGCAAGTCAATCCCCATGTCGAATCACGCACACAGGCGTTTCCAAATCGACCAGGTAATCACCAGCCCGTTGCGGCATCGGGAAGATATTTAATTTTTGTCCTTTTTCAGAGGGAGCACCTTCATGGTGAGGCTGTTGAATCCGTAATTGTCGTATTTCTCAGCCTTTCGGTAGAATATGACGTGGTATTCGCCCGACTGGTTCAGACTTTTTCTGGGGAAAGCCACCAAAGTCATGTTGCAGGTGTTGCCGCTACCAGAGGCGACAAAGCTTTTGTTGGTATTAAGGTTGAAATCGAAAAGGCTGGTGACGTAGGTCTCCTGTCCGTCCGGGAACCGGAGGGTGACGGTGACGGGAAGCTGTTCCAATTCGATTCTGGCCGTATCGTAGTTCAGCACAAACTCAATGCTGTAGTCCTTGGTCGTGTCCGTGATGGTGAAGGGCATGTCCATCACCTGCTCTTCAAAAGTCCAGTTGGCGTTGGCGAATGTGCGCGTCACGCTGATTCCTTCAATGTTGGCGTTTTTTTTGTGGCAGCCGACAACTAAAATGCAAAAAACGAGTGCAGTTGTTGCACATGAAAGAAGGTGTTTGAATCCGTTTCTTTTCATACTTTTAATGATTGATTTTTGGTCCGCAAAAATAAGAAAAAAAAGAGATTTTTAGTATCTTTGCATTTTGTAATGTATTAGAGACGGATTACTTTTTATACTATTGGTACAACTTTATAAACATTATAAACTTTTCTAACTTTTAAACTTTAAATTGACTATGACAACAAAGAAGAAATTTTATGTGGTGTGGAATGGTGTGAAGCCCGGGGTATATGACAATTGGGCGGAGTGCCGCGAGCAGGTGTACCATTTTGAGGGTGCAAAATACAAGTCCTTCGCCTCGTTGCAGGAAGCCCAAAGCGCTCTGGAAGAGGGATACGCAGCCTATTATCGCAACCATCCGGCGACGGCCAGCGGGGTGGCGTTGCAATTGCAAACCAATGACGGCAACGCGCAGAAGCCCATCCTTGACAGTCTGTGCGTGGATGCCGCCTGCAACATGGTGACCAAGGTGATGGAGTACCGTGGCGTGTATGCGGCCACGGGCGAAGTGTGGTTCCACAAGGGCCCGTTCCCCAACGCGTCCAACAACATTGGCGAGTTTCTGGCCCTGGTGCACGGCCTCGCCCTGCTCAAGCAGAAGAATCTCAACATTCCCATCTACACTGACAGCATCACGGCCCTGTCGTGGGTGCGGCACAAGAAACACAAGTCCATCGTGCTACCCACCGAGGAAAACGCCGTGCTGTTTGAGATGATGGCGCGCGCGGAGAAATGGCTGCAGAACAACACCTATCCCAATCCTATCTATAAATGGAACACCCCCCTTTGGGGCGAGATTCCAGCCGACTTCGGCCGGAAGTGAGATCAGAATATTTCACCATCCCAAAGCATCTTCAGGAAGTCCAAAACATAGATAAGTTCCGAGTCACCTGACCGGCGAGTGATAGGGTCCAACGAAACGAGGATCAAACGGCAATCTGGATGTTCCTCCTTGAAGGCTTTGAGTCCCTTTGTGTGTTTGGTGCCCACATGCTCCGTTGACTTGATTTCAACAGCTGCCTTGGCGTCTCCGATAACAACATCCACCTCCTTTTTGTCGTAAGTGTGCCAGTAGGATATGATATCCCGCTTGTCGTTGTACCCCTTGTATGCAATAATTTCCTGCATAACAAGGTGTTCGAAAGCATGTCCGTAGTCGTCGGTGCCGCGCTTCAAGGAATGACGCCCCATCAGGTAGTTGGCAAGCCCGACATCAAAATAGTAGAAGCGGGGAGCCTGGACAATCCTTCGCTTGATTTCTTTCCTGAATGCGGGAATCTCATACCCAATAAGGGTGTCATAAAGGATTTGGAAATAAGACTTGACCGTTTTGGCGGAAACGCCACAGTCGGCGGCAATGTTGGAGTAGTTCAGCATATCCCCGTCGGAGATGGCGGCAACCTCCATGAAACGCTCGAACGCGTCAAGCTCTCTCACTTCCCCTTCTTCCCGGATTTCTTCATCGAGATAGACTTTCACGTAGCCGGACAAACGCTTAGTGGCATCTTCTACCATATAATGTCTGGGCAGCATCCCGTTCTGCACGGCACGGTCAATCTGAAAGTCCGTCACTTCCGGCCACACAAGCGGATAAAGCGTTTCCGGTATGGCGCGTCCGCCAAGGGTATTTGCTCCGGACCGCTTGAGCTTTCGGGCACTGGAACCGCTAAGGATAAAATACAAGCCTTTGTCCACCATCAGGGAATGCACTACGTCCAGCAGTTCCGGGACCTTCGTCCAACTTGTTCTCAATGTCAAATATTCTTTTGTACATTTTAATACGAAATTCGTTAGTGTATTCCTGATTTTTCTATAAAATTCGGGAGTATGGTAATGAATTTATTAATTTTTTCCGTCTTAATTATTTATTTATCTATCTAATTTTCAGTTTGTTTCAAAATTATAACATATGATTCAGTTGCAAAAATAAGATTTTTTCATATATCAAAGCAAAAATCGAAAAAAATTAATTGTGCGACTCAAAACAATGGTGTTTCGGACGTAGCCAAAAATATGTAGTCCTTCATCAAAACTCCCACAAATAGGGGAGTTATAGCGGGTTTGCAAATGATATTTTTGCCATATAAATTCTAATAACAATTATAATCAAAACAATATGGTAAAAAAATCTTCCTTTTTTCAAAAAATGTTTCTTTTGGCGGCATTGATATTGCCGTTTTTCGCGCTTCAGGCGCAAACGACCACATCCGATACAATCGGCAGTGGCACAACAACATCTATCCATTCAGCATTGCCGGGCGCGTACGGTTATCACTTATCGGCTGCATTATATCTCGGAAATGAGATCAACCATTCAGCTGGAGATATTGAATCCCTTTCCTATCATATTACATACGGGAACTATCCCATTAATGATGGGGACAAGCGGATGAGAATCTATTTGCTGGAAACTTCCAATCCTGCCATTGATTTGTCGCAGATGTGGATCTCATTGGTCTCCGCTGCTACTTTGGTGTATGATTCTTTAGGATTGGATATCCAGTGGGATGACTATTGGAAAGAGTTTGTCTTCACGCAGCCGTTTTCCTACGGCGGCGGCAATCTGATTGTACTGGTGGAGGGCGAAGCCTGTGACCCTTATCCTAGCATGGGTGATTGTGAAACAGAGATTTACGTCAATAATGGAACCGTCAACAATTGTTGGAACCGAGTGCAGGACGGGACGCAGATTTCTTTTACCACGGTTATGGACTCTATCCCCGAAGGCACACACGGCAACCATTATGACCGACCTGATATTGTGTTTGTATTCAGTTCGGGCGGACCTGTCACTCAGGACACAAACTGTGTCCTGACTCTCCCCATACTGGAGGATTTCGAAGGCTATCCCGGCGACTTCTCTTCCATCCCCACCTGCTGGACGAAAATCTCGCAGGAGTACAACCAGGCTTACGGCAGCTATTATCCTGTCATCAACGGTGGCAGTGTAAGCGACCCCAATCAGTCAGTAATGTTCATTCAGATGGACACCTATTCTTCGTACCTCATTCTGCCTGTCTTGGATAGCACCCTGGCCATGCAAAATGTTTCAATGTCGTTCCAGTTCAAATCGGCCCAGCAGAACATCACAGGTATGGTGGTGGGCGTAATGACAGATCCGACTGACACACTGACGTTTGTGCCGGTGGATACTGTTTGTCGCGAAGGGAGCACGAACAGTTGGGAAACCAAAGAGATAAACTTTGCGACTTACGCCGACACGGGCCGCCATATCGCTTTCTGGTTCAGCAAGGCTAACTCCACACATGTCTTCCCGAGCTGCTTCATTGACAATGTGGCCGTGTTCGAGACGCCAGACTGCACCCCGCCTGTGCAGATTTCAGCCAGCGTGGACAGCCTTGAAGCCACGATTACTTGGACTTATACCAACAACGCGTATGGCGCCAGGGTCTATTATAAGGCCGCCACAGATTCCTTATACGACTCTGTCGAAGTCTATATGGACAACTATTATACACTTGAATATTTGCCCTATAATACGGTTTACCAATATTATATTGTCACCCTTTGCAACAACGATGGCATGTCGGTGCCGTCGCAGGTTTACACTTTCTCCACCCCCTGCGAGACCGTCACGAATTTCCCTTGGACCGACAGTTTCGAGAACGGATTGGGTTGCTGGACGTTAGACGCTGCTACAGCAGGACAGGAGTGGCAATTGGTCTCCACCGGCAGCTATCCTTCCTGTACGCCTTACGTTGGCAACGGCATGGTGAAATATGACTGCTGGAGTTTCCCGTCGGGCAGCTGGGGGACAATGGCTTCTCCCGCTTTGGACATTTCACAAGACATGACGTTTTCGTTTGCTTATTATAAGCAGGATATTTATCAGGCACAGGATAAGATTGAGGTTTTCGTCAACACGACCACCGACCTTACGAATGCGACTCTGCTGACCACAGTTTACGGCTACGATCCAGGCATGAGCGGATGGGATACCGCTTCCGTTATTATTCCTGCTCGAAACGAGAATGCGTATGTGATTTTCAAGGCCACTTCCGATTACGGTTACAACCTTTTCATGGATCATGTGACGGTGGACTTCTATACGCCGGACGACACCGTGGTGATCGATACCTTTTATGTCGTTTTCGACGAAAGCATCTGCGATGGCGAGAGCTTTGAGCTGAATGGGGAAACATATACGTCGGCAGGCTCCTATACCTATATCTCCAACGACACTGTTTACACGCTGAATCTGACGGTGAACCCGGTGTACAATATCGTCATTAGCGACAATATCACTGCAGGCGAGACCTATACACAGTATGGTTTCAACGAAAGTACGACTGGCACATACACGCAATCGCTGACGACAGTCAACGGTTGTGACAGCATCATCACACTGCATTTGACGGTATTGACCGGTGTGAACGAGTATAAAGACGCCCAGATAACCATTGCACCCAATCCTGCTCGCGATTATGTAGTGGTGACAGTCGGAGATGCCTACGAGGAGATTGTACTGGACTTGCTGGACATGAGTGGACGAGTGTTGCGTACATTGCGGATGTCAGATGAGGATATATCCTTGCGGATAGAACGTGGAAACCTGCCGAACGGCATTTATATGTTACGGATAACATCTGACAAACAGACGATTACAAGAAAAGTGATTTTCAGATAGTTGCTGAATCGGTGGGTTGGTATCAATAAAGCCAACCCACCGAATTGTAAAAGATGTACTTTTGCAGCCTGAAAATTTAATATAAAGTATGAGAACACCAATCAAAGAATCAATCATCGATTTTATCCATTATTTGGGAACGTTCAAATTTTGGAAAGAGCTTGTAATCATGACATTGGGCATGATGGTGACCGCGGCGGCCGTCTATTATTTCCTTGTACCGAGCAAACTGATTATCGGTACGATTTCGGGTCTGAGCATTGTGCTGAGCAACATCTTCGGCGGTAACTTGGGTACATGGATTTTGGGAATAAACATTGTGCTTCTGATTTTGGCTTTTCTACTGATAGGAAACGAATTTGGTGCCAAAACCGTTTACACCGCGCTGATTCTCGGCCCGCTGACTAATTTCTGGAACTGGGTCTATCCGTGGCAGAATATCGCAAGTCCCAACCCTGTCACCGGCACTCCCTCTGTGATGGGTGACCCATGGTTTGACCTTTGTTGCTTTGTCTTGCTGCTTTCCGCCGCGCAAGCCTTAATGTTCAGCATCAACGCCTCCACCGGCGGACTGGACATTTTGGCGAAAATCGTGAACAAGTATCTCCACTTTGACATCGGAACATCGGTAAGCATCGCGGGTGCGATAATCTGCTGCACGGCCTTCTTCATCAATCCGTTCCGCATGGTTATCATCGGACTTATCGGCACATGGATTAACGGACTTGTGGTGGACTACTTCACTGCCGCTTTGGGCAAGCGCAAACGGGTCTGCATCGTGTCAAAGGATTTCGAACGGATCAGAGAGTTCATTGTCAACCATCTTCACCGTGGATGCACTCTTTACGAGGTTATCGGCGGCTATAGCAGAGAAAAGAGTATAGAACTGGAGGTGCTTCTTGGCAACGAAGAGTTCAGTGAACTGCTTGCTTGGATGAAACATGAGAACATCAACGCTTTCACTACCGCCAGCAACGTGAGCGAAGTGTATGGACTTTGGTTCAGCGGCAAAAAACGCAAACAGTTGGAAGAGGAACTCCATCATCGGTAATCCCGGTTTTTGTGCCTTTGTCATCGGATTCGAGTACTCACTGATTATAATCAAAATAACTATGGCAAATTTCAGCATTTGGGAAGTTCTCTTCCTGCTCTGTTTCGCGGTTAGTTGGCCGGTGTCCATCGCCAAATCGTTGCGCACGAAAGTGGTGATTGGCAAAAGCCCGTTCTTTATGTCGTTGGTGATATTGGGCTACATCTTCGGTATCATCCACAAGGCGTTGTACAGCCATGACATCGTGATCTGGCTCTATGTCTTCAATGCCGTTTTAGTAGCCACGGACTTGACCCTGTATTTTGTTTATATCGGGCGTAACCGCAGGGAGCTGCAGCAGAAGATACAATAAAGAGATAGCCTACCCCAGCACCACATCCATTACCATCATCAGCACGAAGCCGACGGCAAAGCCAATGGTGGAGAGGTTAGTGTGGATACCTTGAGCAGTTTCGGGAATGAGTTCCTCAACAACCACATACATCATGGCGCCAGCGGCAAAAGCCAGCAAGTAGGGAAGTGCCACCCCGAGCACACTGGCCAGCAGTAGGATGGCCACTGCTCCAAAGGGCTCCACCACACCGCTCAGGGTGCCGATAAGGAACGACTTCATGCGAGAGTTTCCCTCCGCGTGCATGGGCATGGAGATGATGGCCCCTTCGGGGATGTTCTGTATGGCGATGCCGATGCTCACCGCGAGGGCGGCGCTAAGGGTCAGCCCTTGCGCTTCGCCCGCGAAGACCACACCCACGGCCATGCCCTCGGGCAGATTGTGGATGGTTACCGCCAGTGCCAGCATCATCGTGCGCGAGAGTTTCGACTTCGGGCCCTCGGCCGTCTGTGCGCCGATGTGCAGATGTGGTGTCAGTTCGTCGATCAACAGCAGGAACGCGATACCGGCCAGGAACCCTATGGCAGCCGGCAACACGCGTTCGTCCGCCATCTCAATCGACGGTATCAGCAGCGACCACACGCTGGCCGCCACCATCACCCCACTGGCGAATCCTAATAGCGTTTTCTGCATCCTGTCGGGAATCTCTTTCTTCATAAAGAAGACGAAGGCCGAGCCCAGCATGGTGCCGAGCAGCGGCAGTAATATTCCTATGATTGTGGCATTCATATTCGTTAATCTTTCGCGCCGCAAAAGTGCACAATTCCTGCTAGGTAGAAATCCCTATAAATGGCTATTTTGCGGGGAAACAATCACGTGGACGATAATGCTGGATTTTGTGTACTTTTGCGGCACAAAACAATGACGTTAAAACCATTATGACCGACTCCGGACTTTACAAAAATCTCGGTGCCCTTACCAAAAGCAAAGACCTATGGGAAGAAAACATCCCATACGTTGCGTCGTTGTTGTCGTCAGAGTCCACCAAAATCAAAGCGAAGGCACTGTGGCTGTTGGGCGAGATGGGACTGAAGTTTCCGATTTCAATTAAGGACATTGTTCCCGCAATTACCGACTTTTGCGACAGTGCGGAGCCGCTTTTGCGCGAGCGTGCCGTGAATGCCCTCGGCAGAATCGGGCGGGGCTGCTATCCGTCTGTTGAGCTGTATTGGGATAGTCTGTTCCGTTTCGCTCGCGACAAAGAGGCGAGCGTCCGGTTGGCCTTCATCTGGGCGTCGGAGAACATCGCTACTAACACGCCCGACCCGTACAAAGACTATTTGCCGCTATTTGCGGAACTGCTACACGACAGCGAGGACCGTGTTCGGATGGAGGCACCGGAAATGTTCCGCGTCCTCGGCAAACGCAGACCGGAATTTGTGGAGCCCTACTTAAAACTGCTACGTAATATTGCTGAAACTGACAGCAACAGAGTGGTCAGGATTCACTGTTTTGGGGCGGTGAGAGCGACGTGCCGAAACGGTTGATCATTTCCTTGCCATCGCACACAGCCATCGCTTCTCCTCGTTTACCGTAACGTTGAGATCGTGGAAACCGACATTCGTCAGATGGAGCCGGATTTCTTCTGGCGTGTAGGTGTGCATGCCCTCGATCATGCTCTATTTCAGTAACACAGTCTGTTTCTTCATCGTACGTTCAGCCAGCCGCATGGCAAGGATGGCGACGGGGATGGTCAAAATCAAGACGATAATCAGCATGGGAGCATTGTCGATGATAGGTTTCATCAGCTCGTCATAGCCGGCAGGCATCTCCTTGACGGCAGCGGCAAGCGAACCTTCCGTGTCAGTCCACCAATGAAGGGTGTAGGCGAAAAACGAGAAAGCGAAGGGCACGAAGCTCCAGCGGACGCCTTTCAACGTGTCATATCCCTTCATCCTTCTGAGAATCTCAGCCAAAACGGTCAGCACAACCGTTCCGATGATATAAGTCAGATCCGCTTCTCCTGCTATCAAAAACAAGACAAAAATGAATCCGTTCAGGGCTGTTGCCGCCCCGAAACCTCGAATGAGGGTGGAGGTGTAAAGGTAGATAAAAGCGGAGATCAATGGTAACAGCGCGCCGATATACGCATAACACGCAGGATGGATGGCACCACTCCATGCGCCCAAAATAAACAAGGCCAAATAAGCGATGACCATAAGGGAGATTTTTAATGCTGTTTTCATTTTTGCTATAATTTTAAGTTTTACCATTTATATACTGCCAACCGGTTGTTCAAAAACGGCAAGAAGAACGCAAAAAGCTTTGCTCGGAAAGAGTATTTCCGCATCTCTTCGTTGTAGCTCCTTTCCGAAAGCAGTCTCAACCGTGGTTCCAGGTCAAGATACTCCTTGCCCGATTTTGTTCCCCACTGGAATTGCGCGTTAGTATATTTCACCGCATCGTGATGCTTAGTGTTTTTGCCCAAGATGGG
>Ga0265298_10011953_pt1 | contig 10107 bp, 8 predicted proteins | sample AusTroGonzalo_MG_3_FD_193486 | JGI IMG/M metagenome (GOLD analysis project Ga0265298, IMG submission 193486) | Bovine rumen microbial communities from tropical cattle in Woodstock, Queensland, Australia - Gonzalo_01 | ecosystem: Host-associated > Mammals > Digestive system > Stomach > Rumen ... | reverse complement strand
GAAGCACTTCTGGCAGCCGATGCAGCTTACCTTGCAGTTCTTCATGGCGATGGCGCCTTTCTCCACGTTGTTACATGCCACATACACACGACGGTTGTTCTTGCCCTTGGCGCGAATCTCGATGACACCGCGCGGACAAGCCTTGGCACACGCGCCACAGCCCACGCATTTGTCTTCGTCGACCTCAGGGAGTCCCGTCTCTTTGTTGATGCGGAGGGCGTTGAACTGGCATTTCTTCACACAGTCGCCCAAACCCAAGCAGCCGTTAGGACATCCGTTCTCGCCCGCATACAATGTGTTGGCGAAGCCGCAGATGTCGGCTCCTTCATAATGCACCTTCGATGGTGCGTTCTCACAAGTACCGTTGCAGCGAACCACTGCGATCATAGGCTCGGCCACGGTAGCGGTAAGCCCGAGTATTCCGGCTACTTTCGTCATGTCGGAGCTGGGGCAGTTCAAGCCAGAGAGACTCTGCTTCTCGGCAGCAGCCTTCACGCAAGCCTCCGCAAAGTTACGGCATCCTGCGAAGCCACAGCCACCACAGTTGGCACCGGCAAGCACCGATTCCACCTCGTCGATGAGCGGGTTCTCTTCAACCTTGAATTTCTTCGCGACGAAGAACAAGATCACCGCCGCCACTCCTCCTAAAATTCCCAGAATTACAAGGGACCATAGTAAAATGTTACTCATAAAACAAAACATATTTTTAGCGGTTGCAAAATTACTAATTTTATATTAATAAAACAAGGAATTTTTGCAAAAAATGTAAGTCGTTATAAATAAATAGTTTGCGAAAACAAGAGGATTTCTCGACTTCACTCCGTTCCGCTCGAAATGACATAACGACAATTGTCATTTCGACTGAAGCGTAATGAAATGGAGCGAAATGGAGAAATCCTATAAAAACAGAAATTTATCTGATTTCGTAAGTAAACTTGTCTCTCAACTTGTCTCTGAAGAAATAAAGTATCACATAATAAACTGCCAACGCCCCGATTCCGACAAGCGCCGCCAGCCATTCTTTCATCAGATTGCTCAAAACCACTGTTAACACAATGATTATCAATGTCGGGATGAAATAGGCGAGGAGCGCCGCCTTGTTGCCTTGCTTGGCACTCATGACGATGCTAACCGGCTGACCCACAATGAATTCCTTGTCGCGCGGCCTCGGCACGATGATGCGCTTCTCTTTCATCTCCGACATGCCACAAGCCGACTTTATATTGCAAGAGCCACATGAACTCGCGCTAAGTATCTCTATCTCAAGGTCTAGCTCGCCGATTCCGACCACCACCCCGGGATGTGAAACATGTTCTTCCATATCAATTATTTTTCTGCAAAAATACAAAATTTTTTATAATTTTGCATCATAAAATATTAACTATGAAATTCGACATCGAAAAATATAAAAACAAAGCTATCTCGTTGAAAGACAATACGATAGCTAGATTAAAAAGTATCACTTTCCCTGGTTTTCGCGGCAAGCCTTTCTACGATGTGCTGGTGTATTTCATCAACGGTTTCACCAAGGGTTATCTCACCGACCGTGCCGCAGCCGTGGCATACAGGGTGTTTATGGCGCTGTTTCCCGCTGTCATGGTGCTTTTTACCCTGATACCTTATATGCCGTTGGAAGGAGTGGAGGAGGTTATAGTCGATTTCATCGAACAGATGGTGCCTCGTAACATAGCTGGTAAGGTCGTCAACACTATCGATGAGATAATGTCGCATCAACACGGCACCCTCATGTCGATAGGTATCATCATGGCGTTTTACTTCAGCTCCGGCGCTATCAGAGCATTCTTCCGCGGATTCGCCATGGGCGTCAACAACAAAGGAAAACTGTCGATGGTCGAGATGTACGGCGGCGGACTGCTGACCACCCTGATCCTCGGCATATTGTTGTTGGTGTCAATATCGCTGATCATCATCGGAAACAATGTCTTGCCTTGGTTTTTCAGCCAAATCCATTTCTATAACAGCTTCGTGATCACGCTGATAGAAATAGGACGATGGCTGCTGACGGTGTTCGCGCTACTCGTTGGAGTGGCTGTGCTTTATTACTTTGGAAACCCTAATAAAGACAGGAAGTTTCGACTGTTTACACCTGGAACTATCATGTTTACGTTGCTGTTTATCATCGGCACAACAGGTTTTAACTACTATATCTCCAATTTCTCTAACTACAATGCGCTCTACGGCTCCATCGGCGGTGTGATTATATTCCTGCTGTGGATCTACGTCAACTGCATGATCGTTTTGATCGGATATGAGCTCGACGCCTCGATATTCCAAGCGGAAATGAAAGAGTTGCCTGAAACATCAACCGATCGTCATTTCGACTGAAGCGGAGCGAAATGGAGAAATCACAGGCAATTATTTTCGTCAGAATTTTTTGGCGGTGATTTATTCACCTAGGTGAATGCTTTCGCAGGCTCAGGTCTCGACTTCGCTCGAAATGACGTAAAAACTTTGTTGACGTTTAATAATTTTTCGTATTTTTGCAAAAATTTTATTAAAATGCGAAAAATTGTTTTCATAGGAAGTGGAGCCATCGCCACAGCAATAGGTGATGTGCTCGCCCAGAAAAATAAAGACGAGATATATCTGTTATCCATTGAGGATGAAGTGATTGAGATGGTCAACAAGATGCATGTCAACACTATTTATTTCCCGAAATGCAAGCTTAACGAGAACCTGAAAGCCACCAACGACAAGAATGTGCTGCTCGAGGCAAACGTGATTTTCCTCGCCATCCCGTCGACGGCAGTGGTTGGCTATCTGCAGGAAAACAAAGATTATATCAACCCGACAGCCTTGTTAGTCAACCTGGCGAAGGGCTTCGGAAGCGGCGACCAGATTATCCCCGACAGTATCAAGTCGTTCATTTTCAATCCGTTTATGACGTTGAAAGGACCTTCGTTCGCACGCGAGATCATCAACCGTCAGGATACGGGTCTGACAGCCGCCACCACCGACGAGGAGCTGTATAAAATCATCACGAATGTCTTCGACGACACCACAATACGCACCGATTTCACCACCGATGTCACAGGAGTGGAATATGCTTCGATTTTGAAGAATATCTACGCCATCGTCATCGGAATGATTGACGCCAACTTCGACTCGGCAAACCTCCGTTCTATCTTTATCACCAAGGCACTCAATGAGATGCGCCGCCTGATAATCACGTTTGGAGGTGAAAACAGCACCATGTATCATTACTGCGGATTTGGCGATTTCTCGCTGACCGCCCTCAACGATATGAGCCGTAACCGTACGCTCGGACTGCTTATCGGTAAGGGCTTTTTCAACAACTGCATGTCGGACAATGTGGTTCTCGAAGGCCGCATAGCTGTGGATATTTTCTATAAGAAACTTATTGATAATCAAATTGATACAAACGATTATCCGTTGATGTGCGAACTTTACAAAGTGCTCAACGACCCGAATTATCCTACGCGTAACTTCATCAAAAACATCCTGAAAAACTGATGGGAATCGTAGTACGACAGAGCATCAAGGGCACATTGATGAACTACCTTGGCGTCGCCATCGGGTTCGTCACCACCTTCTTCGTGATGACCAAATATCTCACGCAGGAGGAGATAGGCCTCACCCGAGTGATGGCCGACGCCGCTTTGCTGCTTTCTGGACTCGCTGCACTGGGCACCAACACCTCGGCACTGCGTTATTACCCGTATTTCAAGGACAGAGCGAGCCGCGACCACGGATTCTTCGGCTGGACGCTGATAGTGCCATTGGTGGGCTTCGTCATCTTTACGATACTGTTTTTTGTCTTTAAAGACTTCATAATCAGTAAGTTCAGCGACGAGTCGCCTCTGTTTGTCGACTATATGTACCTCGTCATCCCGATGGCGTTTTTCATGATGTACATGACGGTGTTTGAGACCAACGCCAACGTGCTGATGCGTATCGTCGTCCCGAAGATGGTGCGCGAAGTGGGAGTGAGGCTCTTCACGCTCGGCGACTACATATTGTACATCACCGGTGTCATCAGCCTCGACGGCATGGTGATAGGACTCTGTCTGGCATATCTTGTTGCTACGTTGTTGAACATCATATACTTACTGTGCCTTTCGAAGATCAGTTTCAAAATCGAGCCAGGACACATCTCGAAGTGGCTGCGCCGTGATTTCCTGTATTACACCCTCTTTCTGACAGTGGCGGCAGTGGTCGGCAATATCATTCCGAGCCTCAACACCTTCTTCATCTCCGCTAAGATGGGGCTGGCAATAACAGGAATTTACACCATTGCAGCCTATATGGCTAATCTTGTCGAGATGCCGTATCGTTCACTGTCGGCGATATCACGCCCGATAATCTCGCAGGCCATGAAAGACAATGATACCCAACGTGCTTCGATGATGTGCAAGAGCGTCTCGATGCATCAATTGATAGCGGGAGCGATGGTGTTTTTCGTAATATGGGTCAATATCGACCTGTTTTTCGAACTGCTGCCAAACGGTGATAAATATGTCGACGGAAAATGGGTGTTTTTCCTCCTCGGAATGGCAAAACTAGTGAATTCTTCATTAAATATTAGCGTTACAGTATTGAGTTATTCGAAATGGTATTACCTGCAATTGATATTCACAGCCATACTTACCATAAGTGCTATCATATTGAATAACAAGCTGATACCTGTCTGGGGAATGACTGGAGCTGCCTGGTCGTCGATCATCTCATACTCGATTTACTATTTGCTTTTGCTGTCATTAATAATATGGAAGACCAAAATTTCTCCATTTTCATGGAAAGAGCTAGTGGTGATTTTGGTCATTGTTTTAATGTTTGTACTAAATTGGCTATCAGTTGAATATATATCAAAATCTATAATTTACTTTAATGATGCAAGTATCGTGGTGAAGGCTGTGGAGGCGGTGGTTAGAACGGGCATTATTACAATTATTGGATTGATAATTATATATTATACAAATATTTCAAAAGAGATAAATGAAATTATAAATAAAGTTTTAAAGCATTGAAAAAGACAATTTTAACATCGATAATACTGTCATTTCTGACAGTTACGTCATTAGCGCAGGTAAGAGGCGTGGTGAAAGACACCAAAGGCAACGTGCTTGTGGGTGCCAACGTGGTATGGAGCGGCACTAACAACGGCACTATCACCGATGTTGACGGTAAGTTTGAATTGAAATTGCAAGATTCTGTAAATGAATTAGTTACAACATACGTGGGCTATATAAACGACACTACACAAGTGAATGGGCAAAGCTTCGTGGAGATCACCATGAGCGAAGGCATCGACTTGGATGACGTGGTGGTGAAGGCGCAACGTCCGATGGTTATGAAGGCCAAAGGAGCCCAAAACATTGATGTTATCGGAACTGCTGAGCTATGTCGCGCCGCATGTTGCAACCTCGGCGAAAGCTTCTCCAACAACCCGTCTGTCGATGTGAGCTATTCCGATGCCGCCACAGGTGCAAAACAAATCAAACTGCTTGGATTATCAGGCAGTTACGTGCAGATGTTGACTGAAAATGTGCCTGCTTTCAGAGGTGCTGCGGCACCGTTTTCGCTTGGTTACATCCCTGGCCCGTGGATGTCGTCGATTCAGGTGTCGAAAGGCGCGGCGACAGTGAAAAACGGCTATGAGTCTATCACCGGACAGATTAATGTGGAGTATCTGAAGCCTCAGGCCGACCAGACACTCGACGTGAACCTGTTCCTTGACAGCCATCTTAAAGTCGAGGCTAACGCCGAAGGAAATCTGCATTTCAACGACAAGCTAAGTACTGGATTATTAGCGCATTACGAGAATATGTGGATGGAACACGACGACAACGGCGACGGCTTCATGGACATGCCTAAGGTGCAGCAATTCGACGTGATGAACCGCTGGACCTACAAATCAGACAAATACATCCTGCAGGCTCTGGTGAAAGCGCTGAAAGAGGACAGAAATGGGGGACAGACTACTGAAGCACATCATCATTCGATGCGAAATACCATTGATAATCCGTTATATAAGATAAATATCGGCACCGAACGCTACGAAGGATTTGTGAAAAACGCTTATATCTTCGACGAAGTCAAAAACACTAATGTCGCATTGGTTTTGTCGGGTGCATACCACAAAATGAACTCTCTGTATGGTGCTCGAATCTACGACGTTAACGACAATACTGTACACGCCCAGCTGATGTTTGAGACCGAATTGACGCCTCATCACAGCATTTCAACAGGTTTGTCGTACAATCACGATGGCTATGACGAGCATTGGGTGTTGTGGCACGACATTGTGAAAGCGCCTGATGAGAACGTAGGTGGCTTGTATGCACAATATACTTACAATCTTGACGAGAAACTTGTGCTTATGGCAGGTATCCGTGGCGATTACAGCGATTTATATGGCTTATTCTTCACTCCTCGCGCTCATGCGAAATGGATGGTCGCTGAGTTCATGAAACTGCGTCTGTCGGCAGGAAAAGGCTATCGTACGCCACGTCCGATGCTTGATTATCATACATATCTGGCGAGCAGCCGCGATATTATCATCGACGATAACTTGAAACAGGAGGAGGCCTGGAACTTCGGCGCAAGTGCGGCATTTGACATAGATATCTTTGATAAGTGCTTGGTTATCAATGTGGAATATTTCTATACCAACTTCATGAATCAGGTGGTTACCGACCTTGATACCGACCCGCATCAGGTGCATTTTTACAACCTTGACGGGAAATCGTATTCACAGACGTTCCAAATCGACGCTACATATCCATTCTTCGAGGGTTTCTCGCTGCTTGGCGCGTTTAGATATAATGATGTGCAGACCACCATCAACGGAGTGCTCCGTGACAAGCCTTTGACCAGCAAATACAAGGGTTTGGTGACAGCTACGTACAAGACTCCGCTCGAGATATGGCAGTTCGATCTTACATTACAGATCAATGGTGGCGGTCGCCTGCCTGACCCTTATGGCACTTTCGACACCTATCCGATACTTAACGCACAGATAACCAAATGGTTCCGTTGGGGCAATATCTATATAGGAGGCGAGAATCTGACTAATTTCAAGCAGAAAAACCCTATCTTGGGCTGGGAAGACCCATGGGGTCCTGACTTCGACGCCACCATGATTTGGGGTCCTGTCGACGGCATCATGGGATATATAGGATTAAAATGGAAATTTATAAAGTATTGATGATATGAAAAAGCTGGTTTTATTAGTCTTTGCTGTGTTTTTGGCTGTTTTGGCAAACGCTCAGACAAAGAAAGAAGTGGTCTTCTCAACAGAACCTGAGATACATTGCGAGAGCTGTGTCAATAAAATCAAAAACAACATCCGTTTTGAAAAAGGAGTGAAGGCCATTAACCCTGATTTGAACACAAAACTCATTACTATTCAATACGATAGCGAGAAAACCGATATCGAAAAGCTGCAAAAAGCATTTCAAAAAATAGGGTATAAGGTAACCGTCGTTGTGCCTGAAGAGAAAAAAACGGATGAAAATCCGTCTAATGATGGAACAAAATGAAGATAATAATTGTCGGCACATCGCATCCTTACCGTGGAGGAATAGCTGCCTTCACCGACAGACTCGCCACTGAGTTTGCCAAGGAAGGTGTTGATATTGAAGTAGTTACATTTAAGCTTCAGTATCCGTCTTTCCTGTTCCCAGGAAAGACGCAGTATTCCGACGCTAAGACTCCTGAAGGCTTCACTATTGAACGTAAAGTCAACTCAATCAATCCGTTAAACTGGATAAAGGTGGGGAAGGAGATCCGCAAAAAGAACCCCGACATAGTTGTTTTCACCTATTGGATGTCGTTCTTCGCCCCTTGTTTTAGCAAAATCGCTAAAGTGGTTAAAAGGAACCGCCATACAAAGTGTATCGGATTGATACACAATATGATACCGCACGAAAAATCGGTGCTCGACAAATGGTTCGCCCCTCGTTTTGTGAAGGCTATGGATGGCTTTGTGACGCTCTCAAAATCGGTTTTGGACGATGTGAAATCACTTGATAATCAAGACAAACCGAAGTGTTTCGTGCCTCATCCGTTGTACGACCACTTCGGTGAGATAATGGACAGAAACGAGGCTAAGAAGCATCTGGGCTTGGATGAAAACCAACATTACATGTTGTTCTTCGGATTGGTCCGTGCATACAAAGGTCTCGACCTTTTGCTTGACGCGTTCGCGGATGAACGGCTCCATAATAACCATGTCAAGCTCCTTATTGCTGGTGAGTTTTACGACGACCCGAAACCATACCTTGAGCAGATTGAAAAACATGGTTTGAGTGATTTGGTAATCATTAAAAATCAATATATAAGCGATGATGAAGTAAAGTATTACTTTAATGCTGCTGACATCGTCGTTCAGCCCTATAAATCGGCTACACAGAGCGGTGTAACACAGGTTGCCTATCACTTTGAGAAGCCTATTTTTGTGACCAATGTGGGGGGGCTCGGAGAGATCATCCCGAATGGCAAAGTGGGCTATGTGGTGGAGCCGAATCCGTCGTCGATAGCCGATGCTTTGGTTGATTTTTATGAGAATGAGAGATATAACACATTTGTTGAGGGCGTGAAAGAGGAGAAAACGAAGTATCAGTGGTCAAACATGACTGCTGCAATAAAGAATTTGCTATGAAGAAGTTGATTGCTTTGTTTACGAAGATATTTCCGCGTCAGACGCTGATACGTTTCAGTGCACTATTCAGCTTCCTGATCAGACCGTTTTATATCGGCAACAAGGTGGAGTGCCCAGTATGTGGAAAACACTTCCGCAAGTTCCTGCCGTATGGCTATGGCGAGGCTATGGATAATCGTATGTGTCCGAAATGCTTATCGCTTGAGCGTCATCGTCTTATATGGCTTTACTTAAAGCAACGCTCTAACTTCTTTGAAGCCCCTCTGAAGGTACTGCATTTCGCTCCTGAGCAACCATTTTTGAAGCGTTTTAGGGCTTTGAAAAACCTCGATTACACCACTGCAGACCTCGACTCACCGATTGCTGACTTGCATCTTGATGTGACCAATATCGACCAGCTTGATAACATTTACGATGTGGTTATTTGCAACCATGTGTTGGAGCACGTGAACGACGTGAATAAGGCATTTTCAGAGATAAAACGTATCTTAAAACCCGGTGGTTGGGCAATTCTGATGGTTCCAATAAATCCAAACGTCGACACTTGGGAAGATCCTTCCATCACCGACCCTGAAGAGCGCAAACGTTGTTTTGGTCAATACGACCACGTCCGCCAATTCGGTCGTGACTACGCCCAAGTGCTAGAAAATGCTGGATTTACTGTCGATGCAGACCATCTTTATTACGAATTGACTGAAGAACAACGTCAGAGAATGAGGTTGGCAAGACCAGGGGAGGAATTGGTTTATCGCGTTATTAAAAGTAATTAGCCATTAGCTGCTAGCCATTAGCCATTAGAAATTTACTAATGACTAACGACTAAAAACTAATGGCTAAAAACTAATGGCTAATAGCTGCTACTTTGCCAAGAAAGGATACCCGTATTCCGTTGCCGGCACAAATGTTTCCTTGATGGCGCGTGGGTTCGTCCAGCGGATGAGGTTCCACAAGCCACCTGCCTTGTCGTTGGTGCCTGATGCACGTGAACCGCCGAATGGCTGGCATCCCACGACAGCTCCCGTAGGCTTGTCGTTGATGTAGAAGTTACCAGCTGCATATTTCAGCTTCTGGTCGGCGAGCTGGCGTGCCTTGAGGTCGTTGACGAAGATAGCGCCTGTCAATGCGTACGGTGATGTAGTGTCGCAAAGTTCCAGTGTTTCCTCGTATTTCTTGTCGTCGTACACATAGATTGTGATGATTGGTCCGAAGATCTCCTGAGCCATCGACTCGTAGTTCGGCACCTTGGCGAGGATGACGGTAGGCTCGACGAAGTAACCGACGCTCTTGTCGCACTTGCCACCGAACACGATCTCAGCGTCTTTGCTGGCTTTAGCGCGGTCGATGTAGCCCTTGCAGTTGTCGAATGAAGCCTCATCGATGACAGCGTTGACGTAGTTGGTGAAGTCTGTGACGTCGCCCATCTTGATTGTGCTGAGCATGTCGCCGACAATCTGTTTCACCTC
>Ga0265298_10011951_pt1 | contig 10108 bp, 13 predicted proteins | sample AusTroGonzalo_MG_3_FD_193486 | JGI IMG/M metagenome (GOLD analysis project Ga0265298, IMG submission 193486) | Bovine rumen microbial communities from tropical cattle in Woodstock, Queensland, Australia - Gonzalo_01 | ecosystem: Host-associated > Mammals > Digestive system > Stomach > Rumen ... | reverse complement strand
CCTCACTTTATTTATATACTATAAACTTTAATAGCAACAATAATATGATAGCAATTACTGTAGGTATCCATGTAGGTGCAAGTACCCATATCCAACTCCAATTAATTACTTTGCATAACTTTAATACTATAAATACTATTGTTAATAATCCACAAAATCCAATTCCACCACTTTTGTTATCTTCCATTATTCATCATCTCCTATTTCAATAACTTCAACCATGCAGTTATAATAGATATATCTTTTTCCGTCTACATCGAACTTTACTTTATCAGATTTTTCGCTATTTTCAATATCTATTTTTCCTCTTATTGTTCTAATCTTAGCTCCATCCATTGAATAAACGTTGACTTCTCGATTAAGACCACCACCTAAATCAGATTTAACGTCTTTACTCCAACGTTCTAAACTTGAACAGCCTGTTATTCCTAAACATATTGCAAATGTAATAACTATCATTAAAATTTTCTCTTTCATTTAATTACCTCCTAACAAAAATCTCTTACTTTAACTTTAACAATTATTCTATTACCCTGTCTGTCGAGCATATCAAGTTCTGGTTTGCAAACTAAACCTTCCATATCAGCAGTACCAATTGTTGACTTAGGTTTCGTCTTTACGTAATCGATAGCATCATAAAGTGAACCAACCTTTGTCTTTCCAATATTCATATTGATCATCCATTACTTTCCTCCTCACTTAACTCCAAATATTTATCAATGTACCATTTAGCCTTCTTAATATCTTCGAGTCCATTCTTACGCTTATGTCTATATAAATACTTGAACGCATTACAGATACAGAAGTCTTTAACAGCATCCATGCCTAAAGCTTCCTGCATAACTTCTATGCACTCAAATTTTCCAGTTTCATAATGTCCTGGGTGGTTTACAATATCAACACCCTCTTTAACAAGTTCTCGTCTTATGCTCTCATTTCTAATTCTTTCTTCCATTTCAGCCTGAACATCTATAACTTCTGCTAAAGATGGTTCTTTTTTTCCATCTATCGCGTCTAAAACTGCTGATAATAGTTTTTTCCACTCTTTAATAACATCATGTGGTATTGGATTCCATTCATATATTTTTGAGTTTTTCTTAATGCGGTTTTTATAGCTATTATCTTCTAATACAACTGACAAAAATTGACTGTCTACATCTACTTGTTCTATCCTATATGCAATAATATATCTTTTATCTTTAATTATATCCTCTAATGGTGCAAATATTTCAATGTTTTTAACGTATTCCATCATTAGATCATCCATAAACTTAGTACAATCACTAGATTTTCTAGATGAAAGTTGCACGTCGTCGTATATAAAGTGATTACTTCTAAAATTTACCGTAATATTATGTAAGGTTTCACCATTTGACATTTCTTCAAACCAATCTCCGTCATCAAAACCTTTAATATCAAATACTTTACATGCATCTGAATTTTCTACAATTCTTTCTTCGCCTCTGAATCTATATTCATCTTTCTCGTAAACTTCAATCATATTACTTACCTCCTTTGAAAAAGAAAAAAGGAGAGCAGTTAACTCTCCAATAACATTATTTTTCAACTTTATGGTATATTATCGTATTTGCACTTTCATCAAATCCTTCAATAACTATTTCTTTACATTTGTTTTCTTCAACAAATTCTTCAATAGTATCTTTATCAAATGTTACATAATTACTATTCTTTACCACTGCTGTTCCAAACATTGTTATCATAGATACAACTACTCCCACTATAACATAATTTAAAATATTATCCATTTTCTTTAACATAATAAATTCCTCCTATAATATATAAATAATGTTGTTTATTGTTCTATTATAGGATGCGCTATTTTTGCGAATCGTAAGGACATTTAGTATAGTCATTTACATGCGTATATACAGCCTTAAACGAAATGCAAAACCCCTGCTTTATCCAGTCTTTATCTTTGAATTCCTGATAGTTAGCACAGGTTTTGCACTTTTTTTCTAGTTCTTTAAGTTGTTGTCTTTCTTTTTTATTCATATTACATAAAGTTCCACGTATTACCCAAAGTACAATCTAAATGGTGTTTAACTTTAATATAAAGCTCACCATTAAAATACTTGTAACCAATATATCTAGTATAGTAAGTTATCAAACGATTTCTTATTGATGGCGGACAATCTACTAATTTCACCTTATCATTATTCGTATGAAATCTAGTAAAATCAATCATGTCATTTTGTTCATTAATGTATGGCGCCAAACCATCACAAAAATCACTCCAAGTCATATTACTTTCCTCCTTGAAAAAACAAGGGAGCTATGCCCCCTTTGTATATTACTTGTGAAAACTCACCATTCCAACTTCATCAACTTCATCACTATACGCCCAAATCTCAATATGGTCTTCGTCATCATCATATCTAACAACTCTCATTGTCCAGTCTTCGTCTTCATCCCATTGTCCAATGTATACACTATGAACATCGTATAGACTATTCGCTTGTAATATATCAAACGATTTTCTATCGATTCCTGTGTAACCTTGGTAATGGTATTCAGTCCAATCTATCCAATCACACTTGTTAGCTAGAAAACTTCTACACCATTCTTCAGCTTCTTTGTCGTCTTCGTGACGATTAATGATTTTGGAATCCTTTTTTCCACAACCACTACAAAGTGTCATACTCCCAATTACTAAACATAATAATAACATTAATTTCTTCATAATAATTACCTCCTATAATATATAAATAATGTTGTTTATTGTTCTATTATAGGAGGTGCTATTTTTACGAATTAGAAAGGTTCTTCTTCTGTGCTTTCAAATCTTTTTTCAAGTCTATTTACTGTTGCATCAACAGGATTATATCTAGGAACAAACTGCATCCATTGTAAATATCCAGTTATACCGCTACTTCCATCTGGTAATGACCATGGATGTCCTTTGAACTCAATATCACAATGTTCAAATGAATCCTCACTATCAAATGAATCAATGCTTCCAACTGTATCTAAATTATGGAATGTTATTGCACCAGTGTCTGGGTCAATCTCTCTAATTGTAGGTACTGGTCTTTTCTTACTAGGGTCATAATATGTATAAGATACTCTTATCTTTAAAAATCTACAGTCAATCTCATCAGTCTTTGTCCATTCTCCAGTATCCTCATCTTTAACACCAACATATCTAGTTCCAACATTCCAGCCATGCTCTTCAAAGTATTTAATAGCATCCTCATCATCAATGACTACAGACACAGTTCTTTTTGTGTCACCCTGTTTATATCCATTAGTTCCAGAGAAGTTATTAAACCTCGTTAACACCTTGGCATCTTCGATTATTATGTAATCTCTGCCATTGCCATTCTTATTCTGTTCAATTGTAATCTTACTCATACTTTCCTCCTTATGAAGCAAATTGTTCAAAGTCGCCAAACTTTGATATTGTTTCTCTTGCTTTATCTACTTTATCTGCATAGAATGATAAGTCAATATCATTTATGTCTTTAATTTTTAATGTTTCCATCCATCTGTATCCTTTTGACTCTGCTGCTGAATCGTACTTAATATTACCCTCGTCGTCACTACGTTCAACCACTAGTAATCCTCCGCCTAATCCAGATTTTACTGGAGAGAATCTTCCGACCTTTCCAACAAACTTTCTAGCATGTTCATCTCCCAAATCCTCATTATAATCTAAATGGAATGCAGTCTGACATGATTTTGTCTCTGCCATATCATTAATATCAATAGGACTTGATTTGTCAAATAAGGTCTTGAATACGTATGGAACCTGGAACTGTTTGCCTGTTGCTGTCCATTTTCCGCTCTTCTTTTTATTGTCTTTTGGAACAAATCCTGTCTTTGCACATTCTTCTTCTGTTGCATACTTGGCAATATATACTGCATCATTAACTAAGCACATACGCTCATATGTTGCTTCGTGCTCAAACTCATAGCCATATTTTCTGCCAAATTCAAATATAAATTGTTTAATCTCATCATCTGCATCAGGGACTTTTATTGAATCCGTCTTAATGTGAGCTACTGTATAGCCACGTTTCTGAACTTCATTCTTAAGGTCAACCATGAATAATGCGCCACGTTTAGCAACAATATTATCAATGTTACGTGGGTCTTTAAATGGGTTTGCAAACTTAGCGCTAGTAAGACCATAAATACTATTAATAACAATCTTAAGTGCATAAGCAAGAGCATCTGCATTAATTCTTCCTGCTAAAATATCATCAACAAATTCTGCAAATTCTCCTCCCATATGTGTTCTAAGACTATCCCATTTTTCGTGTTTAACCATTAATCTAGCCTTCAAAATATCATCAAATCTCTTAGTGTATTCTACACCAAAGAGACATTCTGATACAATACTATTCGGATGCATACTTGAAATATCAAATAGTCCAACATTATAATAGATGCCAGGCTCAGCATATACATATCCGCCTTCGCCAACTTCTTCGCCTCTGTAAGTTGATTTACCGAAATCGAACTTATATCCTTCGAAGAATGGTTCCCATGAATTAGGATATCTATTATCATGGTCTCCTATCATATCAGGTTTGCGCTCACTTAAGAATTCCATAACATCACTATCTATTGACGTTACTGGTTCTGCTAAATCACGATACAAGAACTCAGATTGAGGATTCTTATTATCTCCAAATACAAACCTAATTGACAGTGAGTTGGTTGACATGTTAGTATTACCTTTGGCTAATTTTGACAATATCTTTCTGGCAGCCCAATCATCTTTCAAGTATTCGAATGCAGCTTCTGTTGCCTTAACGTCATTACAACAATATTCAGCAACTCTATTCCACATATCTTCTGGCACCTCTTTGTCCCAACGAAGTCCCAATTCATCATGGTCTATTTTCATTTCTATTTCGAGTCTCTTAAGAGACATCTTAATTGCCATGAAGTCATAAATATCTGTTTCAGATATACCATAAGCTGCTGCAAAGAATGCATTTTTGTCTTTATTAACAATTCGCTGTGAAATATCAAACAACTGGAGATTTGTATAACCTCTTGCACGTGCATAAATAATGTGATTGTCGTATCTCCTATTATTGAATCCAACCAATCTATAACTGTTTATTAATTTAATTACTGCATCTGGTTGTGGGTTTATAAGTTTTACAACATCATCCATGCTTTCAACTTTATAACATAATATAAATAAATTCGGAAATACTTCAACATCATAAAACGCTCTTGGTTTCTCTAAACAGCATCCATGTTGTATTTCTTCTCCTTCTTCAACATCTTTAGAGCAATAATGTACAGTACTTAATATTTTTAAGCATTCAATTGAGTTATGTGTGCTGTTCTTTGCAAATCGCTCTATTCTTTGTCTCATCGGACGCAAGTCATAATGCATACCAGACTCATATGCATCATCTAATATCTTTTTAATGAAATGTACACTTTGAGTTGTATTACCATGAACTCTTTTTTCTAGGTTCATAATTATCTTATTCTCAAGGTGTTTCTCATCATTAATTATAGTTTCATTAACCATATCATCACCTTTGGCCTTCTTTAATGGGAGGCCGGATGATAAAGTAGCTATAGGCACATTATTACATTTTGTAAGTTTTCTCCTTAAACTCGACTTTCCTGTAAACACCTTAACTTCAATATGGTCGCCATAAACACTGCTTAATTGAGATACATCACCAGAATATAAATAATGAAGATGTATACCGGCCCCCGATTTACTCAATTCTGCATATGTTAATGGGAATTTATTAGCCGCTTCAAGATTAAGCTTAAACGACTTATTTCCAGTACTATCTGGAATATCAAAATCTATCACTATGTGATTTTTAGGAACCCTAATGTAGTGTAACTGACTAGTATCTAAATCTTCAAGTTTCGTCTCTACGTTATCCCAAGCCATCTGAGGTTTTCCATCACTCGTTGCATACTGAGCAGGACAATTACTTAATTCATCATCCAATACTGATGGTTGCTCCTCAAATATAAATCTGCTTTCAGGTTCCATCACTTTTTGTGTAGACACTTCAAACTCATTATGTTTAAATCCGCGATATAAATTACGGACTCTAGTTCCATCTTTTGTATAGCATCGGTCTTTAAATTCTTCAAAGTAATGTCTAAGTTCTTCTTTAAATGGTCTTTGACTCAATCTAAATGGAACTCTTGTTTCATCACAATATTTATTGTATTTTTCCCAAGCGACTGCCAAAGTTATTTCATCTTCCTCTGCAAGATAGTCATAAGAATCTTGTATGAAATTATAGAAATCATTAGATGCGCCCATCATATTTGTAGGAACATAATTATCATACATATGCTTATTTGCATTATAAAAATCAAGACAATGCTTAGCGATTCCACCAAGTTCAAATTTAATATTATGAGTCAGTGACCAATATTTAAATATCGATACTTTTTTGCCAGATGGTGTAACGTCAATCAAACGCCTTAATATACCAGATTTACTATCTGTAATTTTAACTGGTTTATTTGTACCCATTATTAAGAATGTATTAAATCTCATGTTAAATATTGAGTGGTTCTTAGTGTTAACGGGCATTATCTCGTGCGATACGAGACTATTTAATGTGGTGTTATCTTCTATTTTTGATAAGTCACCGTCATGCTGAATAGCAACTAAAGGGTTGTCTTTGAGTGGTTCTAATCTGAATGGTTCATTTTTAGAAGCCAATGCTTGCGCATTAAATACACCATAATATCCATCAAACAAATCTTGTATAATGTTGATGAATGTTGATTTACCAGTTCCCTTATCACCATAAAGAACTAGGAACTTTTGTATATTAACAGATTCGCCAGATACTATAGCTCCGATAGCCCATTCAAGTTTCATTCTCTCCTCTGGAGAATATAAAGTACTCATTAGTTCATCATATGCTGGCGTTTCTATATCCTCGAGGTTATATGGAAGTCTTTTAGTGCTATAGTCTTCTCTTTTGACTGGGTCATCCTTAAATACCAAATGCGGGTCCAATGGAACATAATTTTCCCATAATTGTTGTTTGCAATACTTATTCCATCGGTCTATCATTCCCGTCTCTACGTCTTTAAGATATGATACATGAGTACCTTCAGTGTATTTTTCCTTAGCATAATTTCTTATTTCAGCATCCATAATATCAATGGCCCTTTCTTTAGAAGTAGACCATTGACCATTCGCCTCATCCCAAATAGCATAGAAATCACCAGCTCTTGTCATTAAATCTTTCGAATTAACTGCCCAAAACTTAGGATATATTTCAATACCATTTTTAGACATTTTTGTACTCACAGTCATAAAATCCATAACTTATTCCTCAAATGGACTAGCCACGCTGACATATGCCATCATTTGATACCATATAGGTACCTGAGACCAATCAACGTCTTTAGTCTTACCCTTCAAATTAAATAATGACCCTTGTCCTTCTGGGTCAAATTTTCTAAATATAAAGTTAGATATAATATTATTTATTACTTTTTTAGATGGGAAACCACCGTCTGTAATTATACCTAAACTTTTTAGCATGTCCAGAAATAGTTCCTGAACAATATCATGAGTGTCCTCAAATTCGCCAAAAAATTCACTCTTCATTCTAATGCATAATGCGAGCATCAATTCGAGTACTGAGCATTTACATTCATCCCAAGGATTATTATGTAATTGTATCATGTCATTCTTCAAATATTCCATCATAAATACATCACGAAGATGACATCCATCATTTGCTCTACTTGTATCCATGTCTAGTAATGCATCATAATCTCTAAGAAATAGAAGATGAAGAATATCATTGAACTTTTCCTCATCTTCTTCCTTAGCGAATCTAATGTTTCCAGAATGTAGATGGTTATTAAGAAGCCACTCATAATACTCAATTGTTAATGGAGTATTAAGCTTCATATATACCTCCTACTCTAATGGTGAAGTATCAATATCATCAATAGAACAATCGTCAAATCTCTCTATTTCATATACTTCCTCGATTTCGTCATTAGTTACCCAACAAATGCCATCACGTTCTACAATATCAACAAAGTCTCGTCCACATCTATTATCCGTAACTACATTCAACTCATCATCAACTAATAACTGGTCCTGTGTAAACCACTGATAGTAACAATGTGTAAATGGTGACTCGTCAAATTCTTCCTTTGTCAAGAGTGTTGGTTCTAATACTCTAATGACTTCTTTATTTTCTTCAACATAATCTGAAACAACTTTGTTAAATTCGTCTGCTTCTTTCTGTTCTTCGTTAGATATCATTTCATTCTCCTTTTTTTCTGGTTCTTTAGATTCTTCTGGTACGTATGGTTCACAATCGTCATATAAGTCATTTTCATCTAAGTCATAAAACTCATATTTATCACGTTTATGCTTAATAAACGCCGTTACTCCCAATGCTATAGAAGCGCCAGTTACGACGCCCCCAGCAAATATCAATACACCTTTCATAGTTTCCTCCTTACATTAATGCCCTCTCTACAGCTTCTTCAGCTTCCATCTGTCTATTATACATTGCTCCTGCGTAACAATCTTCTAACATTTCTGCAGTCTTATCTCCAGGATTAATCTTTGATGCAACTAATGAAACATTCTTAAATGTTACTTTAATTGGTGGAGCAGGAACTCTAGCTGAGCCACTTCCTTCAATAAACTGGAATGCATATTCTGTATCATATTCTACGTCATATTCAATCTGGTCACCTGGCAAATATCCAAGTAATGTCCATTCATATGGAAGCTTTTCTCTTCTAGTTTCTTTACATCCGAATGATGTAACAATTTCATCTAAAGTAATCCCAGCAACTGCATTATTATCAAGTTTATCACTCTGAACAAATCTCATTCTTCTGTGAAGCTCGTTAATGTTATATTTATGATTCCATCTATCAAAAGCATCCCAACTTCTATCAAATATAAAGTAAACATCTTCTAAATAATCCTGTGATGAAACTTTCTTTGTTTTACCATCAGATGTCTTTACTTCTTTTTCTTTAACGCTCTGCATTGCCTTAAAATCTGCTTCTTCTCCATAAGTTTCTCTAATATTTTCTCTATAATTTTCAAATTTATCATAGAGACCAGTGTACATAGCACTTAATGAAGTTACAGTCTTTGCTAATTTAGCACATTCATTCTTCTTAACTTTATATCCATAGATACCAGAACCAATGCTAACTCCTGCAAATCCAATAGTTAATCCATAATTCTTAGCCATTCTAAATGCTGTATGACGATAGATTCCACATAACTGTTTGTCATACTCTTTCTTTTCGTTCTTTGTCATTTTCTCTTTATCGACAAAATCACATTTCATTGTATCAACAGCATCTTTATGCTCCTTAATAATTTCTGGAGTGTTCTTTGTAGATTTAATACATCCATCAATTAATGCTGCTACTCCAGATGCTAAACAAACTGTCATTGCTATTCCAGCTCTGTTTGCATATAATACTTTACCAATTGCTTTTACATTCATTTTTTATTCCTCCTCTATACCAATGGTCTTATTGGTGGCATTGCTATAATATAAAATTCAACACCTTCTACAATCTTCTTTAATACTTGTGGTGCATCTCCAATATGTCTCCATCCATAATGTTCAAAAGATGGATTCAACTCTGCTTTTGCATTAGCAGCTTGATAGTACCACGTTACTGTTAACTTACCTTCTCTAATTAAAATATCATGGAGTTCGTACCAACATTTATATGCTGCTTCTGGTGCTTCAAATAATACATCTTTAAATATTGGCTTAGAACTTCCAGCAATATAGTTAGATGTTGTGGTTGTAGTATACTGCTTATTATAATCAGTAAACTCAATTAAAGTTCCTTTGGAATTAGATGGTTTTGTATTACCTCTAATTTCTTTATAAAGTAATAATGAAACTGAATTATAAATGCCATCTTTAATCTTAGGGATAATGACATCGGAGACTATTCTGCCCCCGATATCACTTAGGTCTTCTTTAAACCACGAACCCTTTTTAGATGATGACTTTTTCTGAGCTTCAATTACTTCTCGCTTCTTGTCATTATCCATACATTCCTCCTTAAATATTCGTTGGTTCTAAACTATAGTCAATACTATAATATAAACCAG
>Ga0265298_10011949_pt1 | contig 10109 bp, 5 predicted proteins | sample AusTroGonzalo_MG_3_FD_193486 | JGI IMG/M metagenome (GOLD analysis project Ga0265298, IMG submission 193486) | Bovine rumen microbial communities from tropical cattle in Woodstock, Queensland, Australia - Gonzalo_01 | ecosystem: Host-associated > Mammals > Digestive system > Stomach > Rumen ... | reverse complement strand
GATTGGCAACAGCATCGTTGAGCTGGACAAGCTCGATGTGGCTCTCGGTGTGGAAGAGATGGCAAAGAAGAACGGCGTGGAGCTCGTTCTGGCTGAGGACAGCGTATGCTGCACAGGCTATGACTTCGGCACATTCAGCGTGAAGCCCGGAGCTCAAGTGAAGACCTTCCCCTCCAACGCTATCGAAGACGGCTGGGACGGCCTTGACGTCGGCCCCAAGAGCCAGGCAAAGTTCGCTAAGGCCATCGAAGGCGCCAAGACCATCCTCTGGAACGGTCCTGCAGGTTGCTTCGAGTGCGACGACTTCTGCGCAGGCAGCCGTGCCGTAGGTGAAGCAGTTGCCAAGGCAACAGCAGAAGGTGCATTCTCACTCATCGGCGGCGGCGACAGCGTGGCTTGCGTCCACAAGTTCGGCCTTGAGGACAAGGTGAGCTACATCAGCACTGGTGGTGGCGCTCTGCTCGAAGCCATCGAAGGCAAGGTGCTCCCCGGCGTAGCTGCCATTAAAGGCTGAAAGGTGAAAAACAGAAAAGGTGAAAAGGTGAAAAAAGAAGACCCACCCCGACCCTCCCTTAAAGGGAGGGAGAAATGTTTCCCCTTTAAGGGGAGATTTAGAGGGGTCTTCCTTTTTCACCTTCTCACCTTTATTGTTTTAACGCTTGCCTCTTGCTCCCATCGGCAGGAAGACCCATCCCTATCCTCCCTTAAAGGGAGAGAGGAAGTCTCCCCTTTAAGGGGAGATTTAGAAGGGTCTTTGCGTGTCGCAGTGATGCCGACGATGAGTTGTCTGCCTGTTTATTATGCCGAACGCAGCGGGCTTGCCGACAGCTTGGGCATGGATATAGAGCTGCTTAGGTATCAGGCGCAATTGGACATCGACACCGCCATCATCGGCGGACACGTTGACATCGCTTTCACCGACCTCATCCGCACCGTCCGTCTCTCGAAGCAAGTTGTGCTTACCCCCTTCGTTTCCTGCGACGAACCGCTCTCGCTCATCTCGCTCAAGACAAAGCGCGTGAAGCGCGTCAACCAGATGAAGGAGCAGATGATAGCCATTAGCCGGCTGTCGGCAACGGACTATTGGTGCGACCATGTGCTCGACAGCACCCGCACGAGCTACGACGACATCTACCGTCCGCAAATCAACGACGTGCGGCTGCGTGCCGAAATGCTCCGGCAGGGACTCATCGATGCCGCCATGCTGGGCGAACCATTCGCCACATGGATGATGATGCTCGGGCACAAACGCCTCTTCCTGTCTGGCGGCAAACAGCCCCGACTCTACGCCTGGGCAGCTTGCAGCTCCGCCACAAAGCAGCAGCAACAGGCTTTCCGCAAACTGCTGGACGAAGCTATCGGACAATTAGGAAAAGAGAGCGAAGCCGCACTCCTGCGCGACATCCTGAAGCAGGAATACCAGCTGCCCCCGGCACTGGCCGACACCCTGGAACTGCCACCCCTCAAACCGACTTCGGACATCCGCCCCAACGATGTAGCTAAAGCCGAGGAGTGGCTCAAGGGAAAAAGTGAAAAGGTAAAAAGGTGAAAAAGTAAAAAAGAGAAACTTTTCAACTTTTAATAAGTGATAGACCTCAAGACCCTTCGCCTCATCACGCAAAACGGCCTGCAGAACTTTGCTGTCGGCCGCATTCTGGACGGCATTGCCGCCCTGCGCACGCTTACGCCCTATTGCGCCACGGAGACCATCATCTGTGCCGAGGCAGACAGTCTGGAAGAGAACTACCACCACATGCTCACCTTCCTGCGACAGGGCGGAGACGACAAGAAGCGGAGCGAAGTGCAGGCAAAGATTCAGCGCGGAGGCATCGCCCTTCTGGAACAGGTCAGCCGCGCCATACGCCTCAGCATCGGCAGCGACCGCTACTGCAAGGCACACAGCGAATTGATTCAAAATTCAAAATTCAAAATTCAAGAAGACACTCCTCTCGCAGAGTCCCTGATAGAGGTCTGGGGCAGTCTGCTCACGCCCGAAGAGACGGGCGAGGTGCAGGACGACCTCTTCGACCTGCTTTGGACATCGCCCCTGTGGACGGCACAGGACACTGCCTTTTGGTACGACTTTATCCTCGGGCAGCAGGACATGGTGCAGCAGCACCTCGCCGGAGCACTCTTCCTCTCCATCTGTGAATACTACGATGCCGAGAAAATGCAGCTGCTGAACCTCCTTGCCGACAGCGAATGTCACCGCACACGCATCACAGCAGTGGCCTACCTGCTCATGCTCAGGCTTCGGCACAAGGAACTGGCGCCACTGATGCCATCCCTGCCCGACAGCCTCCGCTCGCGCAAAGGTCGCGGACTCATCGCGCAAGTTGGGTACGAGATGCTCCTCATGCTCCTCTCCGAAAAGAACATGAAGGAGGAACACGAGGAAGCGGAAGCACTCTCGAAGAAACTGGCCCAAGTTCTGCTCCCCCATGTCGGGAAAGACAAAGAACAGGACATGCCTCCCATGCGGGGAGACCTGGAGGGAACCCTCCGAGCCATCATAGAGATGAAGGGACGCTACCTGAAGAAACGGCTCCAGCGCGGACTCGACCCGAACCTCACCAAGACACCCCTGCTGCACAGCTGCAAGTACATGCAGCGCATCAGCCACTGGTTCCTGCCTTTCGACAAGAACCACCCCCTCTTCCAGTCGGTCATGATTGACGAGAATGGCAACGAAAAGCAGCGACTCTCCGTATTGGTTGACCTCATCCTGGACTGCGACGTTGACAAGCTGGCCATGCTCTACCTCGTCGCCAACGACAAGGACTTCTCGAAGGCCGTTCAGCAATTAGACGAGCAGGAGATTCCCGACTTCGAGAATGCCGTCATCCCGGAATACACGTTCCGCTTCATCATGCAGGACCTCTACCGCTTTTTCGTACATTCGCCCCTGCACTCGCAGCTTGTCAACCCCTTCCGCGAAGAGCTGACGCTGCTCGACTTCCCCGACATCGCCATCCTCTTCTCCGCTGACGACAGCCTCAACTGTTGCAGCCTGCTCGTTGAGCTGGAACGCGACAAGCAGGCACTCGACCTCATAGACGACCTTATCGGCCGGGAAGGTGCCTCCGCACCGGCTCTGTTGCTCAAAGGGAAAGCCCTGATAAACAGAGTGAAGAACGAAGGGTTAAGAGTGACTTCACTCAACTCCGCCATTAGCTGCCTGCGCAGCGCGGAGATTCTGCAGCCGGACAATGCCGAAGTCCTGCGCCTCCTGACCGAATGCTACGCCGCTCTGCACCGCTTCGAGGAAGAACTGGAATACCTGCAGCGGCTCGCCGAACTCTTCCCCGACGACGAGAGCTACCGCCACCTCATTCCCATGACGATGGTCAAGGCCGGCAGGGAGGAAGAAGCCCTGCAACTATTCTTCAAGCTCGATTATGAGAAGGAAGAGGACGACGAGGTCATTGTCGCCTGCATCGCCGCCACCGCCTTCGGACTCGGCAAGATGGACATCGCAGAGCGATATACGGAGAAGGAACTCCTCCTCAGCAAAGGCAAGCAATGGCAAGCCCATCTCAGGGCAGGACACATCAAGCTCCTCAGAGGCGACTGGAAAGGCTCGATAGACAGCTACGAGCAGTTCGTCAACACCTTCTGCGAGAAAACAGGCAAGGATGCAAAAGCCGCGCTGAAACTGTTCGACGAAGAGCAGGAGATGCTGACCGAAAAAAACATTGCCCGTGAAGACCTTCTGCTCATTCACGACATCATACAAACAGCAGCCTACCGCACTTCCTGACCTTAAATAATCTTAAAACATCACAAAAAGAGGCATATAGCACAAGTCTGTATGCCTCTTTTTTCTTTATATTCCATTATTTTTTCGTACCTTTGCACCGCGTTATATAGAATAGCCTCGCATTACCGACATGACAATGCCATTCCATTAACTCACAAACATACAAAATCACCTACTCATATTATGAAAACCAAATCAGCATTTTATGTGACCCTGTCATTGGCAGCAATGGCTTTATTGAGTTCCTGCGGCGGAAAGAAAACACAGTTCCAGATGCCGACAGCCAACTTCGAGACCATGAAAGTCGCAACCAAGGATGTCACCATGACCACCAAGTACAGCGCAACCATTCGCGGCCGTCAGGACATCGATGTCTATCCGCAAGTGGGCGGCACACTGCAGAAGCTGTGCGTCACCGAGGGACAGAAGGTGAGCAAGGGGCAGACGCTCTTCATCATCGACCAAGTGCCTTACCAAGCAGCACTGAACACAGCAGAGGCAGCGCAAAAGGCTGCCACGGCACAGCTTGCCACAGCACAACTCAACTACGACAGCAAGAAGAAACTCTTCGACCAGCAGGTCATCAGCGACGTTGAACTGCAGACGGCACACAACGCCCTGCTCAGTGCCAAGGCACAGGTGGCACAGGCCGACGCACAGGTCGTGAACGCCAGAAACAACCTGAGCTACACGGTCGTGAAAAGTCCCTCCGACGGTGTCGTAGGCACACTCCCCTACCGCCAGGGTGCTCTGGTCGGTGCCAGTATGCCCCAGCCTCTGACCACCGTGAGCGACAACAGCCAGATGTACGTCTATTTCTCCATCAACGAAGCACAGCTGCTGAACATGACACGCGAGAGCGGCAGCGCCGAGGCAGCCATCAGTGCCATGCCCGAAGTGAAGCTGATACTCGTCGATGGCAGCGAATACCAACATGCAGGAAAGGTGGAGAGCGTGAGCGGCGTGGTTGACCGCAGCACCGGCACCGTGCAGGTTCGCTCGGTCTTCAACAACCCCGAAAAGCTTCTGCACAGCGGCAGCACGGGATATGTGGTCATCCCCACCGTCTATAAGGACAAGATTGTCATTCCAACCACCGCCACCGTACAGGTTCAGGACAAGTTCAAGGTTTATCTTGTTGACAAGGACAATATCGCACACGAACAGCTTATCACCACCGAACCCCTTTCCAATGGCAAGGAGTATGTGGTGAAGGAGGGCCTGAAGGTGGGCGACATCATCGTGTCCGAGGGAGCCGGTATGCTGAAGGACGGCCAGAACGTAAAACCCAATAAATAAAAGGTGAAAAGGTGAAAGGGTAAAAAGGTGAAAAAACACCTCGACTCTTTAACTTGCCTATTTCTCTTTCAATTTTTCAACTTTTCAATTTTTCAACTTTTATATGAAAGGTAACATATTTATTAAGCGACCCGTAATGGCCATATCCATAGCCATTATGATTCTGCTGGTTGGTGCCATATCGTTCTTCTCCCTTCCTGTAGAACAGTTCCCGAACATTGCACCCCCAACCGTGACGGTATATGCCACATATACCGGAGCCAGTGCCGACGCAGTGATGAAAGCAGTGGTTCAGCCTTTGGAGGAAGGCATCAACGGTGTGGAGAACATGCTCTACATGCACAGTACTGCCACCAACGCCGGATCGGCCACCATCAATGTCTATTTCAAGCAGGGGACAAACCCCGACATGGCCGCCGTAAACGTGCAGAACCGTGTGAGCCGAGTACAAGGCCTGCTGCCACAGGAGGTAACAAAAATCGGTGTCACCACTGCCAAGAGACAAACCTCGTTCCTGCAAATCTGCTCGCTTTGCAGCGAGGACGACACATACGACATCGACTTCATCTCCAATTATCTGGACATCAACGTCATCCCGCAGATTAAGCGTGTGGAAGGCGTGGGCGACGTGACGCTGTTGGGCGGCACATACTCGCTGCGCATTTGGATGAAGCCCGAGCTGATGGCCCAATATAATGTGGTGCCCGACGACATCACCTCAGCACTGGCCGAACAGAACTTGGAGTCGCCTGCCGGACAGTTGGGCGAGAAGCCTGTGAACGGCAATCATGGCGACGGCATCGAGAACTATTACCAATACACGCTCAAGTACAAAGGCCGTCTGAAAGAGGTTCCTGAGTTCGAGAACATCGTGATACGCGCCAATGCCGACGGCACGATACTGCGACTCAAGGACATTGCCGACGTGGAACTGGGTGCCATGAGCTATGCTTTCTGCGGTGAGGCCAACGGTCATCCGGGTGTGACGTTCCTCAGCTTCCAGCTGGCAGGAGCCAACGCCAAGGAAACCAACGACCGCATCACCCAAAAGCTGGATGAGCTGAGCAAGGACTTGCCCAAGGGAATGAGGTTCATCACGATGATGTCCTCCAACGACTTCCTGCTGGCCTCTATCGCCAACGTGGAGGAGACGCTGTTGGTAGCCATCTTCTTGGTGGTGCTGGTGGTGTATTTCTTCCTACAGGACTTCAAGGCCACCCTCATCCCGGCCATTTCCATTATTGTTTCTTTGGTGGGAACCTTTGCCTGCCTGTCCCTTGCAGGCTTCACGTTGAACCTGCTGACGCTCTTTGCCCTGGTGCTTGCCATCGGCACGGTGGTGGATGATGCCATCGTGGTGGTGGAGGCCGTGCAGGCGAAGTTCGATGCGGGCTACACCAGTCCCTACGAAGCCACCAAGGATGCCATGAGCGATGTGACGATGGCGGTTATCTCCTGTACCTTCGTCTTCATGGCGGTGTTCATCCCAGTGAGCTTTACGGGCGGCACGGCAGGTATCTTCTATACCCAGTTCGGTGTCACGCTGGCCACAGCCGTAGGTCTCTCCTGCGTGAGTGCCTTGGTGCTCTGTCCTGCCCTCTGCGCCATCATGATGCGTCCCGCCAGCGAGGAAAGGCGTAAGGGCTTCTTCGGAGCCATCAACTATCGCACTCGCCTTGCCTATGAAGCTTCCTATTCTGCCATGATGGGAAAATACGCCAATGTGTTGCGCAAGATGATAACTCGCAAGAGAAGGTATTATGTCAGCTTCGGAGCCTTGGCGGTTGCCATTATCGGCGTGCTGTTCTTTGCAAGCAACCTGCCTGGCGGACTTGTTCCCAGCGAAGACCAGGGAGCCTGCATGATGAACGTGAGTGCTGTTCCTGGTAGCAACGTGGCATCTACCTACGATGTGCTGAACAAAGCAGAGAAGATAATCAAGGAGGTAACCGAGATTAAAGACTACACCAAAGTGGCTGGCTACGGCTTCATGTCGGGTCAAGGTACATCATACGGCATGGCTGTCATACGCTTGAAATCCTGGACAGATCGCTTGTACGGTCTTGGATTCGGCATTGTGACATTGGCACTGGTAGCATTCCTAATAGCTATAATCACGTTCGTTAAGAGCTGGTTTACAGGAAAGAATGTCGGCAAGAAAGCATTTGCTTTTGTAATTTGTGGAGTCTTGGCTATTGTTGCTGTCGTGAACTACCATCCGCTCGACAATATGATGAGTTCGAGCACGATGGTGGCAAATGTCAAGCTGAACGCCCGATTGCTGAAGGAGATTCCTGAGGCACAATGCTTCGTGTTCGAGCCTGGCATGATTCCCGGCTACGGCATGGGTTCCATTGAGCTTCAGTTGCAGGATAAGACAGGTACGGCCGACAAGGAGGTCTTCTTCAACTATACCAAGCAGTTCATCGAGAAACTGAGCGCGTGTCCAGAGGTAAGCCGCTGCATGACGACATACGAACGCAACTTCCCGCAGTTCGATGTGGAAGTGGATGCTGCCCAGTGCAAGCGGGCTGGCATAGCACCCACGGCGGTGCTCAGTGCATTGGCAAGCTACTGCGGCGGTGCATACGTCAGCAACATGAACCAGTTCTCGAAGGTCTATCGCGTCATGTTGCAGAGCAACCCGCAGAGCAGAACTACCGAGAACGACCTGAACAACATGTTCATCCGCAACAACGGGCAAATGGCTCCCCTGAGCCAATTCGTGAAGCTGAAGCCCGTGCTCGGTCCTGAAATCGACAACCGCTTCAACCTGTTCAGCTCCATCTCCGTAAACGTGGTAGCCAATTCGGGTGTCAGCAACACCGAGGTGATGAAGCTTGTCGAGGAGATACACAAGGAAGTTTTCCCAGAGGGGTATAGCTATGAATACGGCGGCATGGCACGCGAGGAGGCACAGACCATCGGCAGCTACGACACGTACCTCACCTACGCCATCTGCGTCATCCTCATCTTCCTCATCCTCTCCTGTCTCTACGAGAGTTTCCTCATCCCCTTTGCCGTCATCCTCTCTGTTCCCGCCGGTCTGATGGGAACCTACGGATTCGCATGGCTGTGGAATGCCGGCTTCAACTTGACTATCCCCATGAACGGACAGGCAGCTCCCATCGGACGTATGCTCTTCATGGGACAGATTGAGAACAACATCTATCTGCAGACGGGTGTCATCATGCTGATTGGCTTGCTTGCCAAGACTGCCATCCTGATTACGGAGTTCGCCCTGGAGCGTCGCCGCAAGGGAATGGGCATCGTGGAGGCCGCCTTCGCTGCTGCCGAGGCACGTCTGCGCCCCATCCTGATGACTGTGCTGACCATGATATTCGGCATGATTCCCCTGGTGTTCGCCACTGGCGCAGGAGCCAACGGCAACCGCACCATCGGCATCGGCGTCATTGGCGGCATGACGGTGGGTACACTGGCCATCCTCTTCACCGTGCCCCTCTTCTTCATCATCTTTGAATACTTGCAGGAAAAGATTCGCCCCGTCATGGTGGAAGAAGCCGACCAGCAGTTCCTCAAGGAAAGAGAGCGCTCGCAGAGAGAGAGACAAGAGATGTCGAAATAACGTCATAACGATATAACGTCATAACGAAAACAACTTTGAATCATGAACCACAAGTCGATATTTACCCTTGCTCTTGCAACTTTCCTGATGAGCAGTTGCACCCTCTACAAGAACTATGAGCGTCCTGCCGACATTATCACCGACGGCATCTACGGCGACATGCAGACGGCCGGCGACAACAGCCTGGGCGACCTCGGGTGGCGCGACCTCTTCACCGACCCGACCCTACAGGCACTCATCGAGCGCGGCCTCAAGCAGAACAGCAACATGAAGAATGCCGAGCTGCGCATCAAAGAGGCGGACTATGCCCTGCAGTGCGCCAAGTTGGCATACATCCCCAGCCTTTACTTCAACCCCAGCGGCACACTGAGCAAGGTGTGGGATCCCTACGACCGCCGCGACTACCCGACCAGCAAGACCTACTCCCTGCCCATCTCTCTGAGCTGGCAGATAGGCAGCATCGGCTCGCTGCGCAACAGCAAGAAGAAGGCCGAGGTGACACGCCAGCAGCTCCGCAACGCCAAGCAGGCCATACAGGCACAGCTCGTGGCTGGCATCGCATCAATGTACTACAACCTCGCCATGCTCGACGAACAGCTCGCGCTGACTAAGCAGACAGAGCAGAACTGGGGCAAGTACCTGCAGATGCAGAAGCAGTTGATGGATGCCGGACAGGGCAACATGGCAGCTGTGGCAAGCATCGAGGCCACCTATTATAGCATATCGACCTCCGTCATCTCGATAGAGGACAATATCCACGCCATTACGAATGCTCTTGCCACTCTCATCGGCGAGACCAGCGGACACATCGAGCGAAGCTCACTGGCTTCATTCCGTGCGCCCGCCGTCTGCACTACGGGTATGCCCATCACCATCCTGGACCGTCGCCCCGACGTGCGCGATGCCGAGTACAAACTGGCAGCTGCCTTCTACGACAAGAACATTGCCCTGAGCGGCTTCTTCCCGCAGCTCACCATCTCGGCGGGCGGCCAGTTCACCAACAGTGCGGGGGCAGCCGTCATCAACCCGGGTGTCTTGGTCGGCAATGCCGTGGCAAGCCTGGCACAGCCCCTCTTCGCCAACGGACGCATCCGCGCCCAGTACAAGGTGTCGAAGGCTGAGTTGGAAGCTGCCACCAACGACTTCCAGCAGGCCATCATTGCAGCAGGCAACGAGGTGAACGCAGCAATGGACGACATCCATGCCGCCCGCAACAAACAGGGACTCATCGACAAACAGGTAGAGGCACTGACCCGCGCACTCGATGCTACCGAGAAGCTTTACGCCAACAGCGGCACCAACTACCTGAACGTCATCACGGCACAAAACTCTCTGCTCTCCGCCCAGATGAGCCAAATTAGCAACCGCATGGATATCATTTCCGGCACCATCGACCTCTACCAAGCCCTCGGCGGCGGCGCAGAGTAACAAAAGAAGACACCTATGGTTTACGACAAAATCACT
>Ga0265298_10011944_pt1 | contig 10111 bp, 13 predicted proteins | sample AusTroGonzalo_MG_3_FD_193486 | JGI IMG/M metagenome (GOLD analysis project Ga0265298, IMG submission 193486) | Bovine rumen microbial communities from tropical cattle in Woodstock, Queensland, Australia - Gonzalo_01 | ecosystem: Host-associated > Mammals > Digestive system > Stomach > Rumen ... | reverse complement strand
GCCCTTACGGGCAAAGAACTCGAACCGAGCGCTCTAGCCAGATAAGCTAATACTCCTTAATTATTGTTGATAAGCCTTAACGGCTTGAATAATGGTTGATTTTATAGTATCCCAAGGTGTGTCGATGAACATCTTAGGCATATCTTGCATCTCTGCATCCTCGAAATAGGTCATACTTAATAGCGCACGATATTCTGAAAACTCAGGGTATTTACGCTTGTAAAACTCCATGATTTGGGATAAGGAATACTGCTGAAGCAGCACATACAAATCAATGAAATCTTTCCGCGTACCACGACCAATAATGGCATGTATTTTCATCGCAGCTATATCCTTATCCGAGGCAAGTACAAAACCATCTCCGTGAACCGGTTCGTCTATCCATGCATAACGGCTATAGTCCACGAAATCTACCTTCACATGGTCGATGATTGTTTGAACTATCATTTTAGTTTTGTTGGTAACTGTCACATTACCAAGTTGTTTAGCCATGTCAATCAACTCATCTTTGTCTTCCGGCAAGGCCCCGAAGAAATCCAGATCAATTGATTGACGATGACCATATTGGAGGGCAAGCGCCGTGCCCCCTACAAGTCTCGTCTGTGCCAACTTCGGCTGCGAAGCAAGACGCTTTAAGAGTTCCAAAGTGTCGGGTTGGATTGTCTGAATTGATAGCATCGATAGTCTTCCTTTTTAGTGTCAGACATAGCGCAAATAAATGAGAGCGCGAAAGGGTCAAGAGTGCGCAAACGTTTGCAATCCGCAACAATCCGATCCATTCCATAGTAGTCGCGCGTGAGACGCCAATCCTGAAGCGTGCCGTGTTCAAGTACACGCTGAATGAGACCGGCAGAGTGCTGATCGGTATCTATGTGGTCGCGATCTATATCCCAAAAGAGGACCGGCGACAACTGCGATATGTAAGTTCGAGTTGACATCAAACGTATTTTGCGCTGCAAAATTACTGCTTTTTTTTGACATATGCAAATAATTTCACTAAATAAACAAAAAAATCGCCCAGAAGGACGATTTTTTTTGAGGTATGTACCGAGGTTCTTATTTCACCTGTGTGCCGTTAGCGTTGAAGGCTTTGCCGTCACGGATAATGAAGAGCTGGCCGTTGAGCATAATCTTCTGCGTGCCTTCTACGGTCGGGAGGATTTGCTCGAGGGCTGTAGCTGCATTCTTCGGCGTGATCTTGATTGCCTTGATATATGCACCAGCGGAGGGGTCTTCGTCACGAACAGCAGCGATGTGTGCAGGAACCGGCGAAGCAATTGTCGCGTGCAGATAGATAACTACGTGCGTCGGAGCAGCTACATTATAAGCTACTTCAACCCAGCCGAATTTATCTGCCTGCGAGATGCTGATAGCCGTCTCCGTTCCTTGTTTTACTTTGAGCGTGTAGCCCGGGAGGGTCATACACTCAACGAAGATCTTTCCTTCGCCTGCAGGGATGTCGAAGGTGAGCGAACCGGGCAGGAGGCTTACCCACGCGCTGGAACCGGGAACAACGGTCTCCAGAGCCTCAGCAACCTGCTCATCGGTCAACGAAGTAGCGATCTCGAGCTGGCCTTCCTCCTCGTTGAAGGAGTCGTTTGCGGAAAAACTGAACAAGACACTCTCGTTGCCGTCGGGGTCTTCTTTCGCGAACTCGATCACGGTCTCTTCGTCGTCAGGCAGTACCACCGGTTTCTTTCCGATCTCCACAAAGTGAGCAACCTTGTTGTCCTTGTCGAGGAAGCCTTTCTTCGGCTCGAAGCGAACGTCCGGGGTCAGGATCTCAACACCGCCGTCACCTTCAGCCAAGATGAGGTTTTCGCATTGGATAGCTACACCTGTCTCACCATCAGCGATGACGTGACCGCCACGAGAAACAGCGAGTTCGTGCCCCAGCTTGATTGCTGCGAGCGCAGCCTCCGCATAGAGTGCTCCTTCGTGAACCTTGAGGACCGGAGCCTCAATAGCTATGTCGCTTGCGAGCAATACCAGCGTATCGGTCTTGTTCTCGCTCATCAGCAGGATAGCGCCTTGCTCTACAAGGATACACTTGGTAGCGTGGACAATAGACGAAGAGCCATGCAGCATAATGTTGAGCGCTTCGTTATGATTATAGCGAATCACGCCGTTGCTGAGCTCGTAGCTGAGACCCGTTGCATCAATATGCGCTTTCTTGAGGTGCAAAGTACGCGATGATTTCTCGTAATAAACCGAACCATCACCGAGGATGTCATCGGCGTTGAGGCTGGTTACATACACACCCTTGACGGTCAGACCGCTGGTCGTTACGTGCAGAATGAATCTGGCGATGTCGTGACTGTATTCTGAGGTCTCATCGCTTTCGCAGGAGATAACTGCATCACCGACCGCTTTGATAGTCAGCGTCTTGCCGTCTTCGGTGATCTCTGCTATCTCGTGGTTCTCCGAGTACCATTTGTTGATAGGCACATTGTGCGGGTTGTTGAGCGTCGGGATAGCCGGAGCAGGCAGGCCGAACTCAGCCTCCAGGGAAGCAGGACTGAACGACAAATCCGCACTTTTCTTCACTACGGTGAGGTTGTACGTACCTTGAGCTGCATAGTAGGTATCATCTTCATCTACCCAAGCAGAAATAATAGCTGTACCGGCAGAGAGCATCTGTACATCACCTGTTTTCTCATCGACTGAAGCCACAGCGGGGTTGCTGGATACCCAACGGGTGATTTGTGCCTCAGCAGGCACGATAAGCGGCATAGGAGCCGGCATCGTACGGCCGATAGTATCGATATAATCGGTCTGGCTGAAAGCAATCAGAACCGATTGTTTCGGGTTCTCTACCTTGAGCAGATACGAAGCGGTTGCCTCATTCCAGTGTTCAGTACCGGGCCAGTAAGCGGAGATAGTCGTCTCGCCTATTGCGCCGGTCAGTTGTACACCTCTCTCACTGACAGTTGCAATCGCCTCATTGGATGAAGCAAGGGTACACTGCCTCTCGTTGATGTACATATCCACCATTTGCGGGATACCTTTAACCGTACGGAATTCTTTGATGATTATCCGAAGGTACGGTGCGCTGAACGAATTGTACGGCGTGCGATACACGGTGACAGGCTCTTCGTTGTAGGCAAAGTACGCCTCGGGAGTTCCTTTCTCTACGACGTAATGAATCGTGTGGTTGGAGGGGCAGGTCGAAGCACCCGAAGCATCACCTTCAGCGCCTCCTGCTTCGGAGGTGAACCAGTTCTCGGTGTAGGTTACATCAGCCGATCCGACACCGGTGAAGAACACACCATCGTAGCCGTTCTCGTTATGGGTCTTGACAACCATCTCGTTGGACGATGTGAGGTTGGTTACCCAACTGTGAACGTGCATGTCATACATGCCGAACTGGCCTACCACAGCGGTTGCTGTCACTTCGTGCGAAGTACGATCTGAAGGCTGGCCGGGGAACAAGTCCGGAGTAAACTCACACTCGTCTGCCAGCACTACTTGCGGCATAAGCACGAACGCCATCAGCGCCATGCTCAAAAAGTAAGAAATTTTTCTCATACTCTTCAATTTTTGGTTAATAAATATGGTTAATTAGTTTGTTTCTTATTTCACCTGTGCGCCGGTAAGGTTGAACAGCTTGCCGTCACGCTCGATCAGGAGCTGGCCGTTGCGAATGATTTTCGCATTTTCGCCTTGACCATTTACCATTTGGTTCTCTATACCTGTCTCTCCACCTTTCTCTTCCGGAATAACTTTGATTGAGTAGATGGTGACACCTGCCATCAGTTCGTCCATCTGTTGGCCGCGTGCAGGCGCAGGCGCACCGCCTACAGTGCGAACGAAGAAGTGCGCTAAGGTCTCATCGACATTGTCATAAGGTGCACCCCAATTTGTCTTCGATCCCTCCTCACCCCAGGAGAAGATTTCTTCACCCGGAGTCCTGATGTTCAGCGACCATCCTTCGTTAATGGCTATCTCGAAATTCAAGTTGCCTTTTCCTGCCGGCAGTTTGATCGTGACACCCGGGAGTTTGCCTTGGAACAACGGATCACTCGGCGAGGAGTTTTTAAGCAGATCGTCTATCTCATCATCGTCGATGGTAACCGGCGTCTTGAGGGATACATTCGCATCGGGTCCATCGGTAATCTCATCGTTTGCACCCAGATTAACCGATACCTTTCCTGCGTTAGCGGACATGTCGTCGAAGGTGATTTCGGTCGGTTCGAAGTCCGGTAGCACATGTACCTCAGCAGCTACATAACCGATCTCCAATGCGCCGCGAAGGAGAATGTATGTTTCGTCGATATTATAGAAGAAGGCGTTGTTGAACATGTCTTTCTTCCATACACTCATCACTTTTTCCTCCGATAATACATCGGGTACTAATACCGGCGGATAATAGGAAACAATATAGTCGATACCTTTACCGAAATTGAGTTCATCGTTTACGAATCCCACATGGTCATACTCGCCTAAGATATTGCCTTCATTCGCCGATATAGCCGCATAGAAACGGCCTCGGTTGATGATGGAGAGCTTGTTGATACTAAACGTGTAATCCATCTCAGAATTCGTATTGAAGGCTACCTCTATGCGAAGCGAAGCGCTGTCAATAACGAGCGAATCCGCATAGAGGATATAATTCTGTTTGATCGAACCACCTCCGGTGAGGATCAGTTTCTGTGCGTCCAGACTACCGTTAACGATCTCGTTTTTGCCTTCCAGATTGATAGTCAGCGGAGCCACGTGATCCCATTTGATATCATCACCGTTGAGCTCCACATTGTTCATGGTGAGGGTGTTGGTTTTAGGATCGAAACTCATCTTTCCGCCCCAGATATCAGAGGCATTTGCAGGAGTTACTTGGTAATCACCGATAGAGAGCGGGTATTGGTTTTTCACCCACACGCGAACACCGGGTTCCATTCCTGCGACCGTATTCCAATAGTCTTCGTTTCCATCGAAATGAACCTCCAACCAAGCGGAAACCATGTTTTCAGCGATACCGGTGACCACACCGTTTTCGTCCACCGTAAAGATGTCCTCGTTATCTGAATGCCAGGTAACGGGCAAGTTGGCGGGGTTGTCAAGGAACTGCGAAGCGTCCAGCGTGTAACCGATGTACACTTCGATGTCCGATACTGAAAAACTCAAAGGAGGATCTTCTTTAGCACTTAAGAACTGCGGCACGCACAAAGCTGCCAACAACAAAGAAAGGGTAAATTTTTTCATAGATATACAATTTTAAATTGTTTGCGGCTGCAAAAGTAATATTTTTTCCGTAAATATGCAAATTTTTTTACAAAAAAAGAACATAAATTGCATTTTTTTGCTGAAATGTTTGCATATCGTCAAAAAAGAAACCTCTCCTTGCGGGAGAGGCCTCCGAGGATGTCGCTTAGCGACTTAGCCATTCGAGTGGCTCTGGTCATACAGGTCGCCTTCGAGCTTCCAGAGGAAGGCACGCATGGTCTTCTTGCCGCCTGCCGTGTCCTTCTGTGCGAGGAACGCTGCCTGATCGGCAGAGACCTTACTCAGGTCTTTCGCACGGAGACGTACGGCTGCCTGTACCTCGATGAAGCGGTTACGAGCCGCGGTCTCGTCGGCGCTCAGCGGCGTGGTACGAGTCAAGGAACTCAAACCGCGGAGGTAAAGACGTGAACAGATCTTACTCGAGGTCGCCGCTTTGCGGTGGGTGCCCAGAACCATCTTCTGGTCCTTTGCGTGAGGGGATTTTTTGTTGATTTTGACAAGTGCTCCGCTGACGGTCTTGATTGCGTCAGCCCATTCTACTGCTGCCATGGGATGTTCGGCGTTTTTGCCGAACAGACCGCTTCGCTGACAGACCGTTCACTTGCGTTCACTGTCAGACCGTTACACTGACAGACCGCTCGTTTCACTCGCTGACAGACCGATTTAGTCTGTGCGGACCTCCACGCCGTGGGAGGGGTTAAGGTTGGTTTAATGGTTTAAGGGTTAAAGGGCTTTCTTTAGAGCCGTGTCCTTTTTGCGGCTTTTGATTGCCTCGATGATGAGCTCGATGAGCCATCCGATGAGGGAGATGATAATGCGCTGTTTATTGGGCGCAGATCTCAAGGCGTGTTTCTTCTTTTTCATGTTGTTCGGTGAGCCAAAGCTCGGTTAAGTGTTTTTCGTGTTCGGCGGATACGAGGATACAGCCTCGGGAGTGTTCGGGTTTGGTGCCTCTATGCACCCGTATTCCCGTTCGTCCCGGTACTTGATTAATAAAAGGCAATAGTCGCTTGAACTTCGGACTTTGGGTGATGGTGATGCGATAGATGAGTGCCGGTATGAGGTAGTCGGCGTTCTCAAGGGTCGGACAGATAGGGGTTAAGTGCTCGACATATACTCCGGTACGCTTGTTGAAGTAGTGCGAGACGCGGTATAGTTTGCCGGGGACAGCCTTACCTTCTGCCATATTTCGTATCAGTTTGTAGTACATATTACGAGCGTTTTTTGTAAACATAATCGATACCGAACAGAGCTCCGGCGAAGGTCGCGGTTTCGCCAAAGGCTACGAGAAGTGTTTCGTGAATCTGTCCTTGCGGGTCAATGAAGATGCCACAGAAGAGCAAGATCAGGCCTCCGATGGAGAGGACAAACGCTGCTATGAGTTGTAGTTCTACTTTCATATAGTTATTTTTTCATTTATGCATTTTCTCATTTTGTCCAAAAAGACCCAAAATGATCCAAAAAAACTTTTTATGCCGCATATAAATTTGCGGCGCATAGACGCTATTTTTGAAATCCGATGCAAATATACCCACGTTTTTGGGATTTTCGGTGAAGAATTTCTACACTTGTGGGGTTTAAGGCGGTTTTTTGGTCTTTTTTCTGCAAATTTGGCGGATATAATCGTCTGACATACCGAATTGTTCGGCGAGTTGGAGGTAGAGCGATGTGAGCGGCATCGTACCTACCAACAAATAAAACTGCTCTCGGATGCGTTTGTGACGCTCGTAAGTGGTGGGTCGCATGGTTAAGAATTAGAAATTAAAAATTAAAAATTAAGAATTAAGAATTTCGTCCCGTTTTAGTCTCGATGAAGTACCGACATTAGTCCGACATTGGTCCGATTCACTCGCACCATATCGGATGTCGTATTCCACCAGGATGTTATTTTGCAGTAAGGTGCGCGCCTTGATGTTTGGTGCGAACAGTTTGTAGAGCCGCAAGATGCGGTTTCGGATAGTGGATCTCATCTCCAGAGCTGTAGGGATGTCATGGATTCGCTTCTGAATGACGGCGGTGCAAAAGTCCACGATAGTCCGTTGGCGGAACTGCTCGCGCTGTTGGCGCGTGGGGTTCTTGGGAAGCACGGGTTCAGGGGTGGCAAATACGGTCGTTTTGCCGTTTCGGGTGCGGAACGAGATGGATCCGAGATTGCCGGAGAGGGATTGGATTGGTTGATTCGGTTTGAATTCAATGTGTGCCATTGTAATGTTAAACTGTTAAATTGTTAAACGGTTGGTGTCGGATTCAATCCGACGACAATAGACAAAGTTTTTTTGCTGTGCAGCGTCTGGCGGTAATGATACCGCCAAAGTGCACGATGAATTAAAAATTGCGAGGTTCGATGTCGGTCAGATGGAAGGCTTGAGCAGCTTTGAGGGTGTACAGTCCGTAATTGTCGTAATACTTGGCGCTGACCATTTTGAAGTTAGCCATCATAGCGTCTAAATGGTCGGTACCATTCCAGTCGAAGGGCATCGGAACGCAGTCTTTGATAGCGTAGTAGGGATGATCTTTGATTTTCGCACCGCGAATCTTTTTCTCCCAAAGTGTGACCCAAATCTGACGCTGCCTGTCAAGCGGGATGGAGTCCCATAATTCGTGCGCGGGGTTGACCATGTTGGCAAATTTGGGCGCGATGTAGGGCGTGATCAGTTCGAGGATGGACGCCCAGCTTTTACGCTTGATGAGGACGGTATCTAATGATTCGGATTCCATAAAAATAATTTTTTTTAAAGTTTTAAGTAAGGGGAGACCTTTCTAGGCGGAGGCCGCTCCTTCCGAAAGCGGAAGGATGCTCCGGGGGAGACATAGAGGGGTGTATACTATGCAGAGAGTCTCTCTACTACGCTTTTTTCTTTAATCTTTTGGTTCTTTTCTTTTTCTTTTTCTAACGAAACGATCTGCTTCGCCGTATGCTTTTAGTCGATGCACTTAACGGTAATGTCGTCGCGTTCGGGAGTGATCTTCGGGTGCAAAGCAGGGAAGGCATCCATGATGGCTTTCATGGCCTTGGTGAGGACAGAGGATTGCTTCTTGTGCTCCTTCTGATCGAGTGCATGTTTACGGTACTGGGCTGCATCCTTGGAGTTGTACTTCTTCGGATCGCCGATGAGGTCATAGAAGACATCACGCTGTGCTTCGTACGTATGCCCGTTGTGTGTGAACTCACCGGACGTGATACCTTGCTTGGCCATCTCCTCTTTGGCTAGGGCTTTGGCTGCGGGAGTGAGGGTTTTGATACGGTCTTCCGCGGACGCGATGAGTTGGCGGAGCGCGCGGGTTTCGACGAGAGCGTCGGCTGTATTCAGGTTAACATCATTTGCCTCAATGAGGGCTTGTCTTAAATCAATAGCTTTCATAATGTTAATAATTTTTTTGGTGTCGTCAACTAGACGACGTAATACAAAGAAGAATCTTTCTTGTGTCCAAATATAATTTGGACGTAATTAACAAACACTATTTACCTTTGAATTGTTATTCAAAGCAGGGAACGAACTAATCGCGTTCAATGAACGGGTCGAAGTACTTACGGGGCTCGGCAACGCAGTCGGGTTGACCGAGATGGTAGCGAGAGGTGATTGCGAGGATTTCGGCGGGGGTCATAGAGGAGAGACGGCCGGATTCGCGCAGGCTACGTTGAACGGTGTCATAACGGCGGTGCTCTTCGGGGGTAAGCCAGATGAGGTTGTCTGCGGAATAGTCTAAGACATCGGGAATGATGTGATGACACTCGCGTTTGATACCATTGAGATAGCGAGAGCCGTGAAAGGTAGCGCAGACTATTTTATGGCATTCGAGGCCACCGAAGTGCCTCATAGACGGATATTGATTTCCTCTCACGTCATTATGGCATAGTCGTCCACGAGTACGATGAGCCAGAGAGAAATCATGCTGAACATGCGACAATTTGCCGCGACGTGTGAGGTGGAACCACTGTTTGTAGCGCGTGACATAGAGGTCCGGGATTGTGGTGTCGGTTCGGTAGTCAATGGCCTGATAGAGGACCAGCCGTCCACCCTGCTCGGTGTAAGCGTGGATGATGTTTGGCGCGAGCAAATCACGCACATAATCCACGATGATGATTTTTTGTTTTTTAGCCATTTTAATAAATGTTTAATGGTTACTAAAATGGCCGGGCCCAGCCGTTGTTTTTGGAAATCCGGTGCAAAATTACTGCTTTTTGAACCAACTATAATGTCAGTGACTGACATGGTTTTATCCACGCAGAATGTTATCCTGCGCGCGTTGCCGGTTTAGAACCGGAGCAAGTTAGCCATGCGGATTTTTTTAGAGCTCACAAGGAGCCTCCATTTTTTGGATGGCGTTGGCGATCATGTACGGTTCGATTTCGAGGTAAGCACCTCCCATCAGGCTAATGATGGCATCGTTGTACACGATACGTTTTTGATAACCGTAGGTACGGTCGGGTTCGTACTTGAGTACGAGACAATAGAGACGATAGTAGAAGTCTAACGTCCACGCGCGATCGAACATCGCCATGCAGTCCTCCCAAAGGCCTGCGTTGATTTGTGCCGTAATGGCATCATAGTAAGTTCTCATAACCAACAAGATTTGTGCTTGGCTTTGTGAACGGCCGTTCCTGTGCGCACAAGTCAAAACCTTGCGGTTAAACAATAAAAAATATCAGCGAACTCCGGGTTTGGAAATTCGCTGCAAAGGTACTGCTTTTTTGTAACATAACAAAGGACATCTGTCCTTAAATTATGTCCGATTTTGTCCTATTTGTCCCTTTTAACGCTTTTTGGGATTTATATGCCGATTAATATTTCTTCGGAACGAATCGACATTGATATCTATGTGTAATTCATCTTCGAGTAGCTTACAAACTTCTTTTAACGGATGATTATTGCAGAAGAGCTTAAAA
>Ga0265298_10011943_pt1 | contig 10111 bp, 5 predicted proteins | sample AusTroGonzalo_MG_3_FD_193486 | JGI IMG/M metagenome (GOLD analysis project Ga0265298, IMG submission 193486) | Bovine rumen microbial communities from tropical cattle in Woodstock, Queensland, Australia - Gonzalo_01 | ecosystem: Host-associated > Mammals > Digestive system > Stomach > Rumen ... | reverse complement strand
GGATTCTAAAACAGAACCAGCATGGATGTTGCCGGATGTTTTGCCGGTTATTCCACCAGATATGCGTCCATTAGTTACTTTGGATGCTGGTCACGTTGCTGCATCTGATTTGAATGATTTGTATCGTCGTGTAATTATCCGTAACAATCGTTTGAAACGTTTTATGGAAATGCATGCGCCAGAAATCATTGTTCGTAACGAAAAGCGTATGTTACAGGAAGCGGTAGATTCATTGTTCGATAATGGGCATAAAGCTCGCCCGATGGTTTCACAAAACCGCAGACCACTTAAATCGTTGTCTGATTCATTGCGTGGTAAATCAGGTCGCTTCCGTATGAACATGTTGGGTAAACGTGTGGACTATTCTGGTCGTTCGGTTATTGTGTCTGGACCAACATTAAAATTACACCAGGTTGGTTTGCCAAAACAGATGGCGTTGGAATTATTTAAACCATTTGTTTTTGCAAGACTGCTTGCGGGGGATTATGCGAACACATTAAAGACCGCACGCAAGATGGTCGAAAACGGCGAAGACATCGTTTGGGAAATCTTGGAAAAAGTTATTTATCAACACCCAGTATTGTTAAATCGTGCGCCAACATTGCACAGATTGTCACTGCTGGCATTTGAACCAGTGTTGATTGAAGGTAAAGCTATCCGTTTGCACCCATTGGTTTGTGCTGGATTTAATGCCGACTTTGACGGTGACCAGATGTCAGTTCACGTGCCAATTTCATTGGAAGCACAGTTGGAAGCGCGCACATTGATGTTGTCATCTAACAATGTTTTGTCACCTGCAAATGGAAATCCAATGATTGTGCCATCACAAGACATGGTTTTGGGTGTGTTCTATATTTCTTTGATGAATGGTAATGTAGATGAAAAATCGCCACGCTTTGTCAATATGGACGAAGTCAAATTGGCGTTGGAAAACAAGACCATTACATTACATACACCAATTGTTGCACGTATTAACGGTAAACGTTATGAAACAACAGCAGGTCGTATGATTTTAGGCGAATTGTTACCAGAGGGTATGCCGTTTGACTCGGTGAACAAAGTTATGCCCAGAAACGAAATCGAAAAGTTGTTGGCAGCCACATATGAACGTTGTGGCGACAAGGCTATGATTGTGTTGGCAGATTCGTTAAAGAATACTGGTTTTGAACAGGCTGCACGTTCGGGTATTTCAATTGGTTTCGATGATATCGTTATTCCAAAAGAAAAAACGGAAATGATTGCAAATGCAAATAAGGCAGCGGCTGAAATCGAAAAGCAATATCAAAACGGTTTGTTGTCGGGTGGTGAACGTCACAATAAACTGATTGACTTGTGGCAGAAAACAACCGACGAATTAGGTGATAAAGCATACGAAGCATTGGGTAAAACCGAAGGTGAAAATTGGAACAGTATTTATATGATGGCTGTGTCCAAGGCTCGTGGATCCAAAGGTCAGATTCAGCAGGTTGCAGGTATGCGTGGTATGATGCAGAAGCCAGACGGTTCTATTATTGAAGTTCCAATTATTTCGAACTTTAAAGAAGGTTTGACAATGGCAGAATACTTTACGTCAACCCACGGTGCACGTAAGGGTATGTCGGATACCGCGTTGAAAACGGCTGAGGCAGGTTATTTGACCCGTCGTTTGGTTGAATTGGCACAAAACACCGTTATTACCGAACACGATTGCGGAACCGATGAATATATTACTGCAAAGCCAGTGTACCAAGGTTCAACATTAACCGTTCCATTGGGTAATGTTGTCTTGGGTCGGACTGCGGCACACGATATTATTCACCCGATTACCAAAGAAGTTATCGTTCCGGCTGGTGAATTGGTTACAAAGTCGGCGGCACGTCAAATCAATGAATCTGGATTGCCATCCGTTGATGTGCGTTCAGTGTTGACATGCCACAGTGACGGCTTATGTGCAAAATGCTATGGTATGGATTTGTCGCGTAATGCATTGGTTCATGTCGGTGAAGCAGTTGGTGTTATCGCTGGTCAATCCATTGGTGAACCGGGAACCCAGTTGACGTTGCGTACGTTCCACATTGGTGGTATCGCATCTGGTGGTGCCGAAAGTCACTTTATCGAAATGCCTGTTGCTGGGACATTGAAACTGTCTGGCGTTAACACAATTACAAATTCAAATGGTCGTGTTGTGGTGCTTAGCCGTAATGGTACAGTTGCAGTGGTTGATGCCAAAGGCAAAGAATTGTTTAGCGTGGCATTACCATATGCATCTATGTTGATTAAAAACGATGGCGACAAGGTCGAAAAAGGCGAAAAGGTTGCAGAATGGGATCCATACTCTAACACCATCATCGCTGAAAAAGACGGTATTGTTCAGTTCAAAGACTTGATTGAAAATGTTTCTGTCCAGGAAGAAGTTGATTCTATGACAGGTATCGTTTCACACAAGGTTATTAACTGGAAAACAAACACCAAAAAACCATTAAGCCCAGCAATCACATTGGTTGATGAAAAGGGTAATGTGATTTCATTGGGTGGCAAAAAAATCGCTGAATACATGTTACCAACATATTCTGTGTTGAACGTGTCGAACGGTGATAAGGTTGCCGCTGGCGATATTTTGGCTCGTATTCCTGTTCAAACGAAAAGAACAAGCGATATTACGGGTGGTTTGCCACGTGTTGAAGAATTGTTGGAAGTTCGTCGTCCATCTAACCCGGCATTATTGGCGGAAATTGATGGTACGGTTGAATTGGAAGATTCTAAATCGAAAATTATTATCCGTATCGAACCAAATGATGGTTCAGCGCCAGTCGAATATGCTGTGGCCAAGGGGACAAACCTGCTTGTGCGCAGTGGCGATGTCGTGCGCAAGGCGGATAAATTGGTCGACGGTGACCCGGTTCCACAAGATATCTTGCGTATTTTGGGTCAGAAAGAGTTGGCACAATTTATGGTCGAACAGATTCAACAGGTTTATCGTCTGCAGGGCGTGTCGATTAATGACAAGCACATTGAAATATTGATCCGTGAAATGACACGTCGTGTCGAAATTACGAATCCAGGTGATACAGGATTCCTGATGGGCCAGGTTGTAGATCGCGTTGATTTCGAAGAAGAAAACGCTCGTGTTGCACATGATGGTGGACGTATAGCAGAGGCTTCACAAGTCTTGGTTGGTTTGACCCGTGCATCCTTGACATCACGTTCGTTCATCTCGAACGCATCGTTCCAACAGACGACAAAGGTTTTGGTAGATGCGGCTATTTCGGGTTCAACCGATAAATTGGTCGGTATCAATGAAAACTTGATTGTTGGCCGTTTGATTCCAATTGGAACTGGTGCATACGTCCGTCGTGTTCGTCAGATTGCTAAAGACGAAGAAAAGGCCGAACGTATTGCCCGCGAAGGTGGCGAACAACAACAGTTGTTGGACATATAAAGGTTATTGGTTGTAGGTGATAGGTTGTTGGTAGCACAAACATCGCAACCTATAATCTACAACTTACAACCTACAACTTACAACCATGAAAGAAATTCCTGCGATTTTTTGTGATATTGATGGTGTGGTTGCTCATAAATGGGCGATTGCAGATTATGATCGCTTTGGTGAACCAAATGAAAATATGGTTCGTGTCTTGGAAACGTTGGGTCGTGATTTTACAATCGTGTTTATTACTGGGCGTTGGGCCATGGGTCAACAAAAAGTTGAAGATTTTATAAACGGTATTTTGCCGAATATAAAAAAGCGTGTCTTTTGCAAACCACATACATATCCTGGCACAACCGCAGAGTTTAAATTGGAAACGGTAAAACAATTAGAAAAAAAGGGTTTCAAATTCTATATCGGGTTTGATGACTTTACACCAGTCGTTGGCTTGTTACATAATCATGGAATGTTTGTCGCCCAGGTCGTGTCGAATTAAACTTTTCCTTGCAAAACAAGAATAATTTTATAAAATAGCAATCGTTAAAAAAAGGATAGAAAAATGGCAACGCCAAAAAGTAAAACAAGTAAAGCACGCAGCGCACAACGCCGCAGTCATGACGCATTGTCTGTAATGCCATGTGGTGTATGCAAAAAATGTGGCGAAAAGAAACGTCCACACCACGTTTGCCCAGCATGCGGTGCAAAATAATAAAAAGACGCGTTTTAACGGTGGAACGTGCGCAGATATGTGCCGTTCTGCTCTTTTTTATAAAATGTAACTATGCAAGATAACAATAAAAAAATTATAGCAATTGATGCAATGAGCGGGGATAAAGGTCCACGTGCTGTTTTTGGTGGTATGAACCAGTATTTGTACCAAAACGGCGAAGACAAGGTTTTCTTTCGCGTGTTTGGTGCCGCGCGCGCATTGCGTAAATTGTTGGCTAAATATCCACGTGTTGCACGTAATTGTGAAATAATCGATGCGCCCGATGTTATCCATGGAACTGATAAAATTCGTGAGGTTTTGCGTCATGCGCAAAATACGTCAATGTATATGGCCATCAAAGATGTGCGCGAAGGTAATAGTGGCGCAATTATCAGTGCTGGAAACACAGGTGTATTGATGTCGTTATCAAAACTTGCATTAAAAACAATTGATGGCATTTCACGTCCGGCAATCACAACTATGTTACCGTCTGGGGCTGGTGATGGTCGTGTTGTTATGCTTGATTTAGGTGCAAACGTTCAATGTGATGCAGAAAACCTGTTTGATTTTGCAATTTTGGGATGTGTTTATGCCGAAGTTATCGGTCATATGCCAAAACCAAAATTGGGTGTGCTGAATATCGGCGAAGAAGAAACCAAGGGTAATGAAACGCTGCAACGTCTGAATCATGTGCTGACGGAAAATAAAGATAAATTACCATACGAATATATCGGTTTTGTTGAGGCAAACGATATTTCTGCTGGTATTGTCCAGGTTGTTGTGACAGACGGCTTTACGGGCAACGTGGTGTTAAAGACTGTCGAAGGAACAGCGAAACTGATTAAACGTGTTATCACCGAAAACTTTAAGAAATCGATATTGGCGATAATTGGTGCGTTTTTCCTGGTTCATGTGTTCAAGCGGCTTAAACATAAAATTGATCCACGGTCATACGCGGGCGCAACATTTTTAGGACTTAATGGTTTTTCATTCAAGACGCATGGAAACAGTGATGCGCTGGCGTTTGCAAATGCAATTAAGTATGCCGCCGATTTGGTGCATGCAGATTTGAACACTTTGATTGCACAATATGCGACTAATGCGGCAGATGTACGTAATAAGTTACAAAACGAAGAATAGAGTTTGATGGTAAAAAAGCACCGGCAGATGCCGGTGTTTTTTGTTTGTATTATTTTCCATCTGCAACGCGTTTACGAAATTCTGCGCTGGGGCGGAAAGATGTAACGCGTCGTGCCGAAATTACTGCTGGGGCACCAGTCTTTGGATTGCGGCCCATACGTGCAGATTTGGTAAGAATTTTGAATGTACCAAATCCTGCAAATTTGACTTCTTCGCCATTGATAAGTGATTCACAAATTTCATCAAACACAACATCAACCAATTTATTAGCATCGGTTGTTGTTAAACCAAAACGTTCACGTAATCTGTTTGCAAAATCTGTTCTTGTAATTGTTGCCATTTTCTTATCCTCTTATCTTTTTATATTGTGCTGTTATTATAGCTCTTACGATTATGTCTTGCAATATCAAAATCAAAGAATAAAATATATTTTGCTTGTCCCCATAGTTCAACTGGATAGAATAGGGGTTTCCTAAACCCTTGATGTGGGTTCGATTCCCGCTGGGGATGCCACGGAAAACCAAAAAGGGAATAAAATGTCAAAGAAAGCCATTGGAATTGGAATAATCGCATCAATTTTGCCACACTTGTTTTGTTGTGTTTTGCCAATAGTATTATCGATAGTCGGTTTAATTGCGCCAGATTTTGCACATTCAAAAATTATGCCAGAATGGGCGGAACCATGGTTGTTTATTTTTTCAGCTGTGATGTTGGGCGTTTCGTGGTTTCTCGTTGTGCGTGAATGCAAGTGTGAATGCGACCATTGTCATGGTGAACATTCGCATCATACGTCAAAGGTGATTTTGGCTGTGATTACGGTGCTGTTCATCATCAGCACTGTTTTGCACGTAATGGTGCACCATTAAACGAATTTTTCAGGCATTAATTTACAGATGTTTTTCCATATTCTGCGGAATATACTGGTATCAGGACTATGGTAATATGTGTGCGACATAACATCTGTGCGACGTTGACCATCCCATTTAATATCATCACCATCAATTGTGACGTGCCACGATGTGCGCGTGTCGTCAATAATCATATCACGTAATTTTTCTGCAAATTCTGGGCTTTCGAATATCGCGACGTTTTCAGTGTTGTAATATGCACTGCGCGGATCCAAATTAAAGCTGCCAATCCATGAAATTTTATCATCGAACACAATCGATTTGCTGTGCAGGACCGAAAAACCGCGTGCCTGGCGTGCGCGCCCATGTTTTTTAGCGCGCAAGTTTTCTGCGGATAACATAAATTCATAAACGTCGGCACCCGATTTAATCAATTTTTCACGGTACTTTTCCCACTTTGCATAAACCGATGCAGAATTTGTTGATGATAATGAATTTGTAACGATAGTGATATGAACCCCGGAATTTTCTTCGCGTCGTATATGTTCCAAACCGCCCATGCCTGGCACGAAATATGCCGCCGACAGATACACAGAATGATTTGTTTTGGACCATAACTCTTGCAGTTTTTTTATAATTTCACCGCGATAAGCTTCTTTTTGTGCCATTGTCATTTCAACCTTGGATGGCGGATCGGCGATAAATGTTCCGTGGCCCCAGCTGAAATCAAATTTGTGTTGTTTAAATTCACGCATGGCCATTGATATGACCGTGTTATACAGACGGGCTTCGACGGCACCGCTTTTTTGTATGTCGTTGAACTTTTGTTCAAGTTTTTGCATAGCACGTTTTGTTTTTGCCTTTGGAAACACTGATGCGGGTATGGACAGTTTATGGTTCCAATATTCATCAAAAGATTTTGTCGCATATTTCGTCATTGCACCAATAAACAAAACGTCTGTATCGGAAAAGTTCGCGGATGTTTCCGGATAGAAATAATTGCTGCCTATATTCCGGCCACCGGTAATGTATGCAACATTGTCCACAATAAACAATTTATTATGCATACGGGAATTAAGACGATTAAAGTCCATAAACAGTTGTGGCAGGAATAAAAAACGCGATCGATTGCGAACGGTGTTAAAGACTTTGACTTCGATATTCGGGTGCTGGTTTAACAGCATTACGTCCGCCACGTCCGATTTTGTACCATAGTCATCAAGCAATATTCGAACCTTGACCCCACGGTCAGCAGCACTTTTTAATTCACCAATCAAAACCTTGGACGTTAAATCATTACTATATATATATGTCTGCAAATCAATGGTCTTGGTCGCCATACGTGCGAATGCCGCCCGAACAACAAATGCAGATATACCATCGTCAATCAATGTTGCGCCACTGATATTGTTGCCGTTATCAAGTTCGGTTGCGTAACATTTTGCAATGGGGGTTTCCATTGGGTCGTAATCGAAATCATCGGGTGTGATTTTTGGCACATAGTGATTAAGCCTGTTGTCACGTGTTGTTGTTGGCACAGTTGTGCAACCAGCCAGTGGCAATGCAAGCAAGCACCATGAAAGTTTTGTCGATAATAACACAAGTTTTCCTTTGCGCATGGGATTATATCAACATTAAACCATAACACAAGGCTTTTCACCACCAGTTTTAGCAAAATGGGAAAAGGTTCCAAATTTTATTTACAACGACAACTTGAACTTTTAATTTTTTTCTTGTTTGCATACTGCATATATGATAAAATGAAACATAATAGAAGGAAGGGAATACACAATGAAAAGACTTGTTGTTATCTTGGGTGGATTGCTGGCATTGCCCGCATTTGCTGAGGTTGCGCCGTTTTACGATACGGACGTCACCGAATTCGCAGACACTGAAATTGCCGACGTTGGTGATGCAGTTGCTGACGAAATTATTGCTGAAGAAAGTGCGCCACAGGCCCCAATTATCCAAGCACGTCCTGGTGCTCGTGCAAGTGCAACACGCAGTGTATCACGTGCGACGCCATCAAATGTAACAACTGGTAATCGTGTTCAGAATTCACGTGTGGTTGCATCGCGTGGGACGACGGGCGCAACGACGGCTCGCGGAACGACGTCGCGTGCGACGGTTGCGCGCAGTGCGGGAACCACAAATGCTGCACGTGCAACAACACAATTGCGTTCGACGGGCAGTAACAATGCTTTGTATCTGGAAAGTGGTACTAATACTGGTCGTGTCAGTGTGCGTCCAGCACAACGTTCGGCGGTTGGTGCGGTTTCGGTATCTAATACAACAACGGCAACATCTGAATCTATCAAGGCTGCGACCGAAAGTATGGACAACCTTATGGAATTAACCGATTATTGCAAGGCACAATATACGGCATGTATGGATAATTTCTGTAACGTTTTGGATGATAACCAGGGTCGTTGCAGCTGCAGCAAGAATTTAAAGAACTATGAAAAAACCGAAGAAGCATTGCGGTCTGCAACCGAAGAATTGCAAGAGGTCGCACAACGTATCCAGTATATTGGTTTGACGGCTGATGAAATCACAACATTGTTCACCCAAACCGAAGCCGAAGCTGCGATGCAAAACACTTCGGACAGCACAAAGCTGAAAAACGACCTTGATCGTATTAAAAATATGATTGTTGGTGTTAAATCTGGTTCGGCAAGTGCCATTGGCGACAGTTCTGGTATCAGTTTAGACTTGTCTAATCTGTTAAGCTTCAGTTTCGACAGCAATGGTTTCGATTTGTCGGCAATATTTGGAACGACATCATCAAATACTTCATCGGTCAGCAACCAACGTGGCGAAGCGCTGTATAAAACTGCGGCGGCACGTTGTAAATCGGCAGTGTTGAATCAATGCACATCCCAAGGGGTCGATGCGGCGGTTATTACAAATTCGTATGATGTCGAAATCGATAAACAATGTATCATTTACGAACGTAATTTGACTGATTCTAATTCACAAATGACCGCAACGGTGCGTAATGCAAAGACAGTTTTGCAGAAAGCGCGTTTAATGGTCGCACAGCAAAAGAATCAATATGATTTGCGTGGTTGTATCAGTGCGCTTGATTCATGTATGCAAGACGATTATGTATGTGGAACTGATTACGAAGACTGTTTGGATCCAACAGGTAAATATATCGTAGACGGCAAGGTTGTTACCGGTTCTTTGCCGGGTCTGCCGGGTGGTATGTGGGGAACAGAAGGAACCACAACATCTGCAGAAGAAGGGCTTTATACCGTATGGAATAGAAATGGTAACGGTAACAATATTTGGGCGCCAGGCAGCACAAGTTATCAGTTGTCCCAGTATATAGATGAAACTGTGAATTCGAACAGTGCAAAGTCGGCCAATTCAAGTGAAATAGCGATATATCTGCAAAATAAATTGGGATACAATGAAAAAGGCAAAAATTATGGTATGTGCATATCAATCTTGAATAAATGTCAAGATTACACATATGAAAAAGGTTCATACAAGGCAGATAATGCTGTAATTAAAAACTTTATGCAACGTGCATTGCGCCAAATTAAATCTGGCCAAGACGAAGTTATTTCGAACTATGCGTCAAGTTGTATATCGGATGTTACATCATGCTTAAGCCAGAATAATTATAATTCATCGGGTTCTTCGATGGTTGCGGTTGCAGCATGTTTACCAGTCATCAACACTTGCCGTTCAGTCACATTGGGTGCAGACGAAGCAAATGTTCCAGACGATGTTCTTGAATGGTTGAATGATGCAACAAACAGCGGATACCTTGTCGGTCAAACTGCATGCGAAGAAAGCCATGGCAGTTGGGATTCGACAAACAGGGCGTGTATGTGTAAGAGTTCAACAACGGGTCTGGAAGAAGTTACAGAAAGTGACAAGGTTGTGTCATGTAAATGTCCAGATGCTAAGCCGAATTGGAATGGTTCAAAGTGTATAAGTGATGCAGAACAAGACTGTACTGACACGGGTGGAACCTATGCTAATAATGCATGCACT
>Ga0265298_10011939_pt1 | contig 10112 bp, 10 predicted proteins | sample AusTroGonzalo_MG_3_FD_193486 | JGI IMG/M metagenome (GOLD analysis project Ga0265298, IMG submission 193486) | Bovine rumen microbial communities from tropical cattle in Woodstock, Queensland, Australia - Gonzalo_01 | ecosystem: Host-associated > Mammals > Digestive system > Stomach > Rumen ... | reverse complement strand
CTGTAATCCCGTGGGATTATTAGTCTGCAACGAGCGTGAAGCGCTTGAAGGCAACGATCTTCAGATCCTTGTCCTGCTTGGCGAGCCACTGGGCTACAGTAGCCTTGTCGCCGTCGCCGAACTGGAACTCCTGGTCCACCAGGCAGCTCTCCTTGAGGAACTTCTGCACGCGGCCCTTGGCGATGTTCTCGATCATGGGCATCTTCAGCTGAGCCTCACCCTCGACCTTTGCCTCGGCAATGATCTTACGGGCCTCGTCAGCCTGAGCCTGAGTGAGCCAGCCCTTGGCCATGTTGCTCTCGATGTGATCCTCAGAGTCAACGAGGTTGGGGTTAATGCCGGCCTTCTTGATCTTCATCTCCACGAACTTCTCCACCTGCTCCAGCTTGGTCTTCTCGAAGGAGGTCTTGTACTCCTCGTCGAGGATTTTCTGGTCGACGCTCTGAGCGTCGAGTGCGACGGGCTTCATGGCAGCCACCTGCATGGCCACGAGGTGACCCTGCTCAGCAGCGGGCTTGTTGGTCTGCACCATGGTGCAGAGGGTGTGCTTACCCATGTGGTCGTACACCTCGATGTTGTCACCCTCGAGTGTCAGGTAGCCGTCGAGCTCCATCTTCTCACCAGTGATACCACTGCGCTGTGTGACAGCCTCCTGAGCGCTCTGACCGTTGATGTCGAGGGCCTTCACAGCCTCGAGGTCAGCAGCCTTGGCGGCGATGGCAGCGTCGAGGATGCTCTGAGTCAGAGCGATGAAGTCGGCACCGTTGGCCACGAAGTCGGTCTCGCACTTCAGGGCGAGCATGGCGGCAAAGCCGTCAACAGCCTTTACGAGAACACAACCATTGGAAGTCTCACGGTCGCTACGCTTGGCAGCGATAGCCAGTCCGCGCTCACGGAGCAGCTCCTTGGCCTTGTCGAAGTCGCCCTCGGCCTCGGTCAGAGCCTTCTTCACGTCGGCCAGACCAGCGCCAGTCATAGCGCGAAGCTTCTTGATATCGTCAATTGAAATTGCCATTGTAATTTACTTTAAACTTTATGCTTTAAACTTTAAACTTTATGATTACTCAGCGGCGGGAGCCTCTTCCTCAGCAGCAGGGGCGGGAGCCTCCTCGGCAGCGGGAGCCTCGGCAGCCTTGCGGGGCTTGCGGGCGGCGCGCTTGGGCTTCACGTCCTCAGCACTCTCCACGTCGGTCTGGGCGTCGGCAGCCTTCTCGTCGGCCTTCTCAGCCTTGCGCTCCTCCATACCCTCGGCGATGGCGGCACAGCAGGCGTTGAGGATGATCTCTACGCTGTCCTTGGCGTCGTCGTTGGCGGGAATCACGAAGTCGATGTTGTTGGGATCAGAGTTCGTATCCACGATACCGAACACGGGGATACCCAGACGGTTAGCCTCGCGGACGGCAATCTGCTCCTTCAGCACGTCAACCACGAAGAGTGCGCTGGGCAGACGGGTCAGGTCGGCGATAGAACCGAGGTTCTTCTCGAGCTTGGCGCGCTGACGGGTGATCTGCAGCAACTCGCGCTTAGAGAGGTTTGAATAAGTACCATCAGCCATCAGACGGTCGATATTGGCCATCTTCTTCACGGCCTTGCGGATGGTGGGGAAGTTGGTGAGCATACCACCGGGCCAGCGCTCGATGACGTAAGGCATGCCTACGCTGGTGGCCTTCTCGGCGATCACTTCCTTGGTCTGTTTCTTAGTAGCGACGAAGAGTACCTTCTTGCCACTCTTGGCAATCTGCTTCAGGGCGTCGGCAGCCTCGTCGATCTTGGCGGCCGTCTTGTGCAGGTCGATGATGTGGATACCATTGCGCTCGGTGTAGATGTAAGGAGCCATGGCGGGGTTCCACTTACGCTTCAGGTGACCGAAATGACAGCCAGCCTGCAGCAACTGATCAAAATTTGTTCTTGACATTTTGCTAAATTCTTTTTTGTTGTTTACTTTCTTTTTAATTCTTTGTCCAGAATCAGCCCGATGGTAGTCCGGAGGAATCCAGCGGGTTTAGATACTAAACGGTTCAGTCGGATTAACGCTTACTGAACTGGAAGCGACGGCGTGCCTTGGGCTGACCCGGCTTCTTGCGCTCTACCTCACGGCTGTCGCGAGTCAGGAATCCGGCGTCCTTCAGCTGCTTCTTGTCCTCCTCGTTGATCTTCACCAGGGCGCGGGCAATGGCGAGGCGCAGAGCCTGGCTCTGGCCAGTGAAGCCGCCACCGTCGAGGTTGGCCTTGATGTCGTACTTCTCAGCGACAGACAGCAGGTTCAGCGGCTGCTTCACCACATACTGCAGGATGGCTGAGGGGAAATAAGTCTCTAATTCCTTCTTGTTGATCGTGATCTTGCCTGTACCCTCAGAAACATATACACGGGCTACAGAGCTCTTGCGACGACCTATTGCGTTGATTACTTCCATCTTTTTTACTTTTTTACTTTTTTACCTTTACTTGTACTGGTTGATGTCAATCGTCTTCGGCTGCTGAGCGGCATGGGGATGCTCGGTACCCTCGTAGATGTAGAGGTTGTTCAGCAGGCTGCGTCCGAGGGGACCCTTCGGCAGCATGCCCTTCACGGCATGGCGGAGGAACTTCTCCACACCACCGTTGCGCTTGCGCAGCTCGGCAGGTGTCTGGAAGCGCTGGCCACCAGGATAGCCCGTGTAGCGGGTGTAGACCTTGTCGGTCTCTTTCTTACCAGTGAATACCACCTTATCGGCATTGATAAGGATGACGTTGTCACCGCAGTCAACGTGCGGGGTGAAAGTTGGCTTGTACTTTCCGCGAATGAGCTTGGCTACCTTAGAAGCGAGACGACCGACAACCTGGTCTGTGGCGTCGATCACCACCCACTCCTTCTTTGCTGTTTCCTTGTTCACGGAAAGAGTCTTGTAACTTAAAGTGTTCATTTCTTTTAAATTTACTACTAAAAAACAGTTTTACTTAAATTAATGTACGCACGCAAACCCACATCCGAGAGTCTAAACCCGGCTGCAAGTCTAACGAACGTCCCCCTACGGATTGCTCCCTCAGGGCTTTCTGGACCGACGATTCACGAACCACTGCGCCCGGCCAAAGACGCCGCTATTCACACCTCAATCCACGGGGATTCTAAGTCTCTCCCCAATAATCGGACTGCAAAGGTACGAACATTTTTCCGTTCGCACCTCTTTTATATATCCGACAGACGTATGTTTTATGATTATTTAACAATCTAAATTAACAGAAGCCTCCATCTCCTTAGATATTTCCGTCAAAGAATAAACTGCGAAGAGTCAGATATGCACACACAGCAATACATACGACAACGAAGGGCAAAGCACAGATCAATGCTTCGACAAATGTCGTGTGGAAGGCGTATAAGCACACTTGCATCGGTATGTAAATGCACAGGAAGCCGGCCATGAAGCTGTACTTGAAACCCGGCGTCGGCTCTTTCGCCAGCTTGATGCTCCTGCCACAATGGTCGCAGGCCGTCGGATAGTCTGTACCCCTCAGCAGATACTTGAGGCACCGCTTCAGGGATACCGTCTGATGGCAATATGGGCATTCCCGGTTCTTCATTTCGGTTTACTCCTGCAGTTTATGCTTGCAGAGGCCTCGGCTGGCGTTGTGCAGGATGTCATCGGCGATGACGGGTGCCGCAGCGGCCAGATCGACGATGCGGTAAGGGATGTCGTTGAGGGTGATGAGGCGGGCTGCGCCTGCTGCTTCCATCTTTTCGCCGATGAGCGTGAGGTCGGTCTCCTCGTAGAGTTCGTAGGAGCGCACCAGCATCGAATAGCTGCGGGTGGTCTCACGGCCTTCGGCATCGATATACTGGCCCGTGAAGGTCTTGGGGAAACGGTAACTGTTCACGCCGCAGACTTCCTCCATGTGGTGGACGAAGGTGAAGCAGTCGGTATAGTGTAGGTTGATGAGCACGTTCTTACCGTGCTGACGCTCTAAAAAGCCGAAGGGGGAATCAGCGCCAAACGACGAGACGTTCTCCATCTCGCAGAGCAGTTGCTGATCTTTGCCGGCAACGGCGAAGGAATAGAGTGGGTGCTGCGTGCGACGGAAGGCAAGATGGCGCAGGGCTACCGTGCCCAGCGATCCCGTCTTACAAGGGGTCTTATGATAGTCGAAGGCAACGCCATGGCAGAAGTCCCAGTTGAAGGTGGGGATGAGCAGGGTGCCCTCAGGGCCGATGGTGTCGAGGATGGCCTCGAGGAACTTGTCCCGATCAAAACGCTCACCGTTACGCATGCTGGTAAAGGTGAGCTGCATGATGTCTGACGAGAGCAGCACGCTGTCGCCCTTCTCCAGACCCCAGTGCTTGGGGAGGTCGAGATAACTAATGTACGCCATACTTCTCCAGAAGGGCTGCGATGCTGTCGACGGATCCGAAGTTCTCGGGTACGACGTCGGTGCCGTCGATGCGGAAGTTGAAGGTAATCTCCATGTTGGTGACCAGCGTCACGATGTCGTAGGAGTCGAGCATGCCGGCCTCGATGAAGTCCTCATCGCCGCTGAAGTCATACTCCGGGCGGATGGTCTTCAGGATCTCTATTATCTTTTCTTTCATTTGTTTACTTCTTTCTTATAGTACAGGCGGTCGATCTTGCCGTTGGTGTTGCGCTGTAACTGTTCCAGACGGTGGTAGACCGTGGGGATCATGTATTTGGGCAGCACCTTGCCAATCTCCATCCGGAACTGCGGCACGGGAATCTCCTCGGGTGCCTCGTAGAAGAGGGTGATCTGCTTCTCGGCCTGGTTGTAGACGATGCAGCCGTTCTTCACGAGCTTCAGCGTGTTGATGATCACGTGCTCGATCTCGCCCAGGTCGGTACGATAGCCCATGTGCTTCACGATGTTGTCCTTGCGGCCCTTGAACATGATGAGTCCCTCGTCGTTCAGGCAGACGATGTCGCCTGTGCGGTAGATCAGTTCGGGATAGGCCTTGTTGAGGGGGTTCTGCACGAAGGCGGCTGCCGTCTTCTCGGGGTTGTTGTAGTAACCCATGGCCAGTGAGGTGCCTCTGACACAGAGTTCTCCTTCGACGCCCGGCTCGCTGACGGCCTTGTCCTCGTCGTCGAGGATGAGGATATCGGTATTGCGGCAGGGATAGCCGATGGGCAGGGGCTCCTCGTCGGGGATCTCCTTATTAATAATATAATAGGTGCAGTCGAGGGTAATCTCGATGGGGCCGTAGAGGTTGGCGAAGGTCACTTTGGGCAGGTGATGGTGCCAGTAGTTGAACTGTTTGGTGGGGAACACCTCGCCGGCGAACCACACCGTGCGGAGGCTCGGGAGCCTGAAGGCGGAGAGCAGGTCCATGTTGGCGATGTTCACCATGATGGTGGGCACCCAGAAGAGGAAGTTCACCTGATGCTTCTCGAGCACCTCGAGGATCTTGGCGGGGAAGGCTGCCAGATGGGCAGGCAGCACGACGAGGGTGCTGGCCTTCGCCATGAGCATGCAGAGCTCGAAGCTGTAGATGTCGAAGACGATCGGCGAGAGGGAGCCCATGACGAGGTCTTCTCCGAAGCCGAAGGTCTCGAGGCTCCAGTCGATGAAGTCGAAGAAACTCTTGTGGTTGAGCACCACGCCCTTGGGTGTACCCGTCGAACCCGACGTGTTGATGATACACGAGGGGTCGGTATCGATGACGGTGTTCCTGCGGCCTGAGAGCATCAGTTGGTCGATGTCCATGTAGTCCTCAGTCTCTTCGAGCAGGATCAGCTTGACGCTGTCGGGAATGACGGCGGCAATGCTCTTGATCTGCACCTGTGTCGAGATGATGGCGGCAGGCTCTACCAGCTGGATGATGTTCTTGATGCGCTCGGCAGGCGTCTTGATGTCGAGGTTCATGTAGAAGTCGCCGGCATAGAGGATGCCGAGGTCGGCATAGACACTCTCGACCGACTTGTCGAGGAACACGCCGATGGGCTTGTTCTGCGGAATACCCAGTTGGGCGATTCTCATACCCGTCAGCATCGCCTTCTGGCGCAGGTCGGCGAAGGGGACGGTGCGGTCCTTGTCGATGACGGCCGTCTTCTCCGGGAACTTTTTGGCTGATTCCTCAAACAGTTGTACTAAATTAATCCTCATATATTTTATAAATCAGGAGACAAGGAATCAAACACTCCTTGTCTCCCTGTCTCTTTTATACGATTAGAAGTCCATATCGTCGAGTGAGTCGCTGAAGTCCTTCGGAGCGGGATTCTCCTTCGGGGCCTCCTCATGGTGGTCACGATGCTCACCACGCTCGGGGCGCTCACGACGGTCACCATTGCGACGGTCGCCACGATCCGGACGACGGTCACGACGGTCGCCACGCTCAGGGCGCTCGCGACGCTCGCCGCGCTCGCCGCGCTCACGGGCAGGACGCTCCACGTAACCCTCGGGCTTCTCGATCAGCACGCGGTGAGAGAGCTTGTACTTACCCGTCTTCGGGTCGATCTCCAGCAGCTTCACCTGGATCTTGTCACCCTCCTTGATGCCAGCCTCCTCGACGGTCTCGAGGCGCTTCCAGTCGATCTCGGAGATGTGCAGCAGACCATCCTTGCCGGGCATGATCTCCACGAAGCAGCCGTAAGGCATGATCGAGCGGACGGTACCCTCGTAGATCTCTCCCACCTCGGGGATGGCCACGATGGCCTTGATCTTGGCGATGGCAGCGTCGATGCTGGCCTTGTCAGGTGCGCTGACCTGTACGTGACCCACACCGTCGGCTTCGTCGATGGTGATGGTGGCACCGGTATCCTCCTGCATCTGCTGGATGATCTTTCCGCCCGGGCCAATGACAGCACCGATGAACTCCTTGGGAATATCGAAGGCCTCGATACGGGGTACCTGAGGCTTGAACTCTGCACGGGGCTCGGCGATGGTGTCGGTGAGGCACTTCAGGATGTGCTCACGACCAGCCTTGGCCTGCATGAGGGCCTTCTCGAGGATCTCGAACGACAGACCGTCGCACTTGATATCCATCTGGGTGGCTGTCAGACCGTCCTTCGTACCAGTGGTCTTGAAGTCCATGTCGCCCAGGTGGTCCTCATCGCCGAGGATATCGCTCAGCACTGCATACTTCTCTTCTCCGGGGTTCTTGATCAGACCCATGGCGATACCAGAGACGGGCTTCTTCATGGGCACACCAGCGTCCATCAGGGCGAGGGTACCGGCACAGACTGTTGCCATCGAAGAAGAACCGTTAGACTCGAGGATCTGCGACACGAGACGGACGGTGTAGGGGAAGTCCTCGGGGATCTGGCCCTTCAGACCGCGCCATGCGAGATGGCCATGACCGATCTCACGACGGCCTACGCCACGCTGGGCCTTGGCCTCACCCGTACAGAACGGGGGGAAGTTATAGTGCAGCAGGAACTTCATGTAGCCATGCTCCAAAACGTCGTCAACGAGTTTCTCGTCGAGCTTCGTACCGAGGGTACAGGTGCTCAGCGACTGTGTCTCACCACGGGTGAAGATAGCACTTCCGTGAGGCATGGGCAGGGGGCTGACCTCGCACCAGATGGGACGGATGTCGGTGGTCTTACGACCGTCGAGACGGATACCCTCGTCGAGGATGCAGCGGCGCATGGCGTCGCGCTCCACATCGTGGTAGTAACGGTCCATCATGGCCTCATATTCGTCCTTGGAGATCTCAGAGTCGTCAGTGATCTCAGGATGAGCCTCGAAATATTTCTCCTTGAAGTCGGCGAGGATCTTCTCGAAGGCCTCGGCACGCTCCTGCTTCTCCAGGGCCTGCTTGGTGACGTCGTAGGCGGGCTGATAGCACTCCTTGTTCATTTGCTCGCGCAGGGCCTCGTCGTTCACCTCGTGGTCGTACTCGCGCTTCACGTCCTTGCCCAGTTCCTTCGAGAGTTCTGCTTGCAGTTCGCACATCGGCTTGATGGCGTCCATGGCAGCCTTGAGGGCACCCAGCAGATCCTGCTCAGAGACTTCCTTCATCTCACCTTCCACCATCATGATGTTCTCGGCAGAGGCACCGACCATGATATCCATGTCGGCCTCCTTCATCTGCTCGAAGGTAGGATCGATCACATACTCACCGTTGACACGGGCAACGCGGACTTCCGAGATGGGACACTCGAAAGGAATATCCGAGCATGCCAGGGCTGCTGAGGCAGCGAATCCGGCAAGGGCATCGGGCTGATCAACACCGTCGGCGCTGAGCAGCATGACATTGACGAATACTTCTGCGTGATAGTTACTTGGGAACAGGGGACGGAGCACACGGTCCACCAGTCGTGATGTCAGGATTTCATTGTCAGAGGCTTTGCCTTCGCGCTTGGTGAATCCGCCGGGGAAACGGCCTGCGGCACTGTACTGTTCACGATAGTCCACCTGAAGCGGCATGAAATCGGTTCCGGGAACTGCATCTTTTGCGGCACAAACGGTGGCCAGGAGCACGGTGTTGTTCATCTTCAGCATGACGGCACCATCGGTCTGTTTTGCCACTTTCCCGGTTTCAATGGTGATGGTACGTCCATCAGCCAGTTGAATGGTTTTTGTAATTACGTTCATCTTGATTAAAACATCTAAAATATAAAACTTCAATGCGACAGAATCGCTGTCCTGTCGCTAAAATCGAGCGCAAAGTTACACATTATTATATTAATTAACGAAGAAAGGGGGATATTTTACGTTTTTTTTTCTTATTTTTCCGTGTAAACTGCGTTATGTGTGGTTTTTTTCGTACCTTTGCACCCGAAATCGAAAAATAATATGAAAATGAAACATATCTCTAAGTTGGCTGCCGTGATGCTGGCCGCAGTGGCAGCAGCCTCGTGCAGTAACAACCAATTCAAGGTCGAGGGACAGATCGCCAACGCCAGTGACTCTGTGCTCTATTTCGAGAACGTCGGACTGGAAGGCATCCAGGTGCTCGACTCCGTGACGCTTGGTGCCAATGGCAGTTTCGCCTTCAGCGGCGACCCCACTGAGGCCCCTGAGTTCTACCGCCTCCGCATCGCCGACCAGATCATCAACGTCAGCATCGACTCCACCGAGACGGTGCAGATCAAGGGCGAATATCCGGGCATGGCTGCAAACTATACCGTCAGCGGCTCCGACAACTGCGAGAAGATCCGTGAACTCACGATGAAGCAGATGGACCTTCAGCGCCAGGCCATCGCCATCCAGCAGAACACAGCCCTCGGCGTGAAGGTGATCGGCGACAGCATCCAGAGCCTGATCAACGTCTATAAGGACGACGTGATGAAGAACTACATCTACAAGGAGCCCTACAAGGCTTATGCCTACTTCGCCCTCTTCCAGACCCTCGGCCAGTGGCTCATCTTCAACCCCCGTACCGAGAAGGATGACATCAAGGCCTTTGCCGCCGTCGCCACCAGCTGGGATACTTATTATCCCCATGCCGATCGTGGGCAGAACCTGCATAACATCGCCATTGAGGGCATGAAGAACCAGCGCATCGTCGCAGCCCAGAATCAGGATTTGGAGGTGGATGCCTCGAAGGTCACGGAGGCTGGTGTGCTCGATATCGCTTTGACGGACAATAAAGGTCAGATGCGTCATCTCACCGATCTGAAGGGCCAGGTGGTGCTGCTCGACTTCCATATCTTTGCGATGGACGAGTCGCCTGCCCGTATCCTCATGCTCCGTGAGTTGTACAACAAATATCATGCTCAGGGCTTTGAGGTCTATCAGGTGAGCCTCGATCCCGATGAGCACTTCTGGAAGCAGCAGACCGAAGCCCTGCCCTGGGTGAACGTCCGCGATGCAGATGGTGTCAACTCCCAGCGTCTGATGCTCTACAATGTCCTGTCCATTCCCGACTTCTTCCTGATAGATCGCGGTAACAATATCGTCACCCGCGCTGCCAATATCAAGGACTTGGAGACCGAGATCAAGAAGCTTTTATAGTGAAGAATGAAGAGTGAAGAGTGAAGAATTTGCTGCCGCCACAGATATTAAGCGCAAAAAATAGTTAAAATGTGGGGTGTGGTAGCAAATTCTTCACTCTTCACTCTTCACTCTCCACTTTTTTTATTACCTTTGCACCCGCAAAACGAAAAAGTCGGCATAGCTCAGCTGGTTAGAGTATCACCTTGACATGGTGGGGGTCCTTGGTCCGAATCCAAGTGTCGACACAG
>Ga0265298_10011938_pt1 | contig 10113 bp, 7 predicted proteins | sample AusTroGonzalo_MG_3_FD_193486 | JGI IMG/M metagenome (GOLD analysis project Ga0265298, IMG submission 193486) | Bovine rumen microbial communities from tropical cattle in Woodstock, Queensland, Australia - Gonzalo_01 | ecosystem: Host-associated > Mammals > Digestive system > Stomach > Rumen ... | reverse complement strand
CGGAACGATATTAACTGATGAGGGACGCAAGATCGTACGCGACAAGAAGCATGAGGAATGTTTTGAACCGATGGATCCCGGCTGCACATGCTATGCATGCCGGAACTATTCCGCAGCATATGTCAGACACCTGTTCAAGGCCGGCGAGATCTTCGGAATGCGCCTTGCGACATATCACAACATCCACTTCCTTCTCCACCTGATGGAGCGCGTAAGGGATGCAATCGCAGCTGATTGTCTCGGTGATTTCAGGGATGAATTCTTCTCAAAATATGAGGGTGCAAGGTATAACAGGAAGTAATCTGTTTTCTTTTTGAGTCGAGTACATGTACGATTAGATTTATTCCGAACTCCTGACGATCAAAGTAACGGCAGACAGATTCTTGCCTGACAGCCAGTTAACATCTGATATCCTTCTTACCAGGTAGCTCATCCACTCCTGGCAGCTCTCGGCAAAAAGGCTGTCCACCAGTATCTCCTCATCTTCAAGGAACGAGAAGAACTCTTCAGTAGCACAGATGATCCTGTCCTCATCTTCAAGGTGAAGGATACCATTCGGCAGGACCTTGAGCTCACCGTTCTTAACTATCTTGCCGTACACGCCGCCCTTGCGCATGCTGTCGACCGAAGTGTCTGTGATCCTGAAGATCATGTATTCTGCTTTATCGTTTATGTGCTTATCAACTTCTTCAACGATCTCGTGAACTTCACGGGTAATGAACTCAGACCTCATGATCTCAGAGAATATCTTCTTCGAGGTCTGGGCATTCTCGCCGAGCTTTTCGGAGGCGATTATTCCCATGGACAGTTCCGGATTGGGAACTGACACCACTGCGTCTAAGTATTGCGGCTGACCGCCTTTATGTTTGAAGATGTAATACTCGATCATGTTGGCCTCCGTCAGAAAAGATCATACACCATCCTGATGACTACTGCCGTGTAGTTATCCTGGGACGGTCTTCTGCTGTTCCTTACGGAAAGCTTCAAATGCTGTGCTGTTGTAACTGAATACTTGTTGATATAATCGGGGATCTTCTCTATCGGGATTGCATCCGTTAATCCGTCAGAAGCGACAACGATGTAGTCCCCGTCAAAGATCCTTATCGGCTTGCAGGTCCTGTTTACCCTCGAGAAAGAATTGCCCATGAAATCGATCAAAGCCTTGGCATCCTTATCAAGGTAAGCTCCCTTTGTTACCTCGCCGTTTGTCGCGAGCTTATTGATCAGGAGCGACAGATAATTCTGCCTGGTGTTGAGCATCATCGCCTTACCCTTCCTGATGAGGATGATATTGCTGTCGCCGCAGCTGTAGAGGTTCATGTAATTGTTCTTGATGTGGACCATCGCCAGCGTCGCGCCGCCCTCGAGCTTGTAGTGATTATAGATATCTCTTGAGATGCCTCTTAATATCGCTGAATTGTGCTCAGTATCATCAAAATCATAAGGGAAATTGTCAGCGATGCCGTCTGTAACTTTCTTTGAGATCTCATCACCGTATTTAAGGCCGCCGATGCCGTCTGACACTACTGCGATGACGCCGTCCTGCTCGGAATTATTCATTGGAGAGATGTAGTAAGAATCTTCCTGACGGTTCCTCTTGCCGCGCTCGGAGAAACACGAGATGATGCAAAGTAGTCTTCTGTCAGAATTGCCGAGATCTTTTACCTTCTGCCTGTACTTCTTGAAATAGTTATCGAGGAAATAAGCGAATGCGATAAGTCCTGCCAGGACCATCGGGATCATCAGAAATACCGCAAGCCCCATCCTGAAGTCTATCTCAAAAAGTTCACTCATCGTTATCTATGTCGTTACTCTCAGCTACTTCGCTTTCTTCTGTTTCTTCAGAGTCCATTGACTCCTCACCCGCATCTTCTTCCTTCGGAGCCGGCATGTACTTGTGGATCATGCCGCCTGTAAAGAATGCAAGCAGGTACTGTATAAATGCTATCATAAAGAATCCGTAAATGAATACGAACAGTCCCAATGTCAGATATGAAGTATTAAGTATCAGCGCGAAAGGAATGATGATCAGGAATATGATCATGACTGCGATCATCGCAAGACAGGGTCCGAAGTTCATCAGGAAGAACAGGAACGCATTCCTGTAGAGTTGTCCGAGCTTGAGTTCCCTTGATACCATCAGCTGGTAAACGATGTTCTGAATGAGCATGAACACAAAGAAGAACGCAATGAAGAATGCGCCGACAAATGAACCGAGCTTTGTGCCCTGATTGAGATAGAATCCGATCGCGAAGAGCGATACGAACGTGACAACAAGTGATATGAGGCATGATGCAAGCGACTGCTTCCAGTTGCTCTTGATGCCTTCCTTGAGATCCGGGAAGAAATAGATACCGGACTGTCTCCTGCAGTTACGGTAGATCTGTGAGAATCCTGCCTGGAACGGTCCAATGCACACAAGGCTTGAACTGATCAGGAACACGACGCAGAACACGATCACATAGAAATAGAGCTGAACTGCAGCATCCGCACCCGTGATCTCATTTAAGAGCGTAACTTCACCTGCAATTCCATTCTCTTCCATGAACGCAATGAAGTTATTAAGCTCGAAGAAACTTGATAATCTCGGAAGGAGATAAAGTGACATGACATAAGCTAAGATCATCGTCGGAATATTGAAGATCAGCAACAGGACATTGATGCCCATCAACGGGAGCACATGCGTCCAGAAGCTGTAGAAGAAATTATATATAGGACCATGCTCTGTCTCTACATAATCCGTTGCGCGAACTTTCATCTTAGATGCCATATTTATTCCTCATGTCTCTTATTATATTCGAAATCTCATCGATTTTTGCAAGTGATCTTGCAGCTATCGCTTCGTTCTTGAGTTTTTTGCCGTTCTTGCCCTTGAACTTTCCGGGATAGGGATTGACCAACCCGAAATTAGCATTCATAGGAACAAAATGCTTAACATTAGAATCAGAAATGTAATTAGCCATCGAACCGATGACCGTATCTGAATCAGGCTCGGGAACTTCTTCAATACCAAGGCATTCCAGAGCTGCATAAAGACCAGCCATAAGACCGGAAGCCGTTGATTCGATGTAACCCTCAACGCCGGTCATCTGACCTGCGAAGTAAAGTCCCTTCTGACTTCTCGATTCATAATGTGAACTCAGGAGTTCAGGTGAATTGAGATATGTATTGCGGTGCATTACACCGTATCTCAGATACTCCGCATTCTCAAGGCCGGGGATCATGCCGAAGACACGCTTCTGTTCTCCCCACTTGAGCCTTGTCTGGAATCCGACGATGTTATACATCGTACCGGATCTGTCGTCCTGTCTGAGCTGTACGCAGGCGTAAGGCTCCTCACCCGTTGCAGGATCAACGAGACCTACGGGTTTTAACGGTCCGAACCTCATCGTATCTTCGCCTCTTGAAGCCATCGTCTCGATGGGCATGCAGCCTTCAAAGACTACTTCCCTGTCAAAATCCTTGACCTCGGCTCTCTCTGCAGTGATGAGTGCATTATAAAATGCAAGATATTCTTCCTTATTCATCGGACAGTTGATGTAGTCATCTCCGCCCTTGCCATAGCGTGACTGGCGGAATGCTTTCGACATATTTATGGAATCAAGTGCAACGATGGGGGCAGCGGCATCAAAGAAATGAAGATCCCTGTTGCCCGTCTTCTCCATGATGCTCTCATAGAGACCACCGTCAGTAAGAGGACCGGTCGCGATGACCGTGATGCCTGATGTTGGAACCTCAGTTACCTCTTCCTCGATGACATTGATCTTGGGATTATTGCGGATCTTGTCAGTGATAAATGAAGCAAACTCTTCCCTGTCAACGGCAAGTGCACCGCCTGCAGGAACAGAAGTGCTGTCAGCTGCGCTCATGATGAGTGAATCGAGCCTTCTAAGTTCTTCCTTGAGAAGACCTGCGGCATTTGTAAGCTGTGCCGCACGGAGCGAATTGCTGCATACGAGCTCGCCAAACTTCTGATTATGATGAGCGGGGCTCATCCTCTTGGACTTCATCTCATAAAGATCGGTCTCAATGCCGAATGAAGCGATCATGTTCGCCGCTTCACAGCCTGCCAGACCTGCACCTATTACAGTTACCTTGCTCATGATCCTGATTTCTTCTGGTTAGTGGGACAATCCCTGTTACCGCACTTCTGATATGTCTTGCCGCGGAACTTGCGGTATACCATGTATGTACCGCATGTGGGGCATGTCTTGCCGTTGACCGGCGGATCCCATGAGATAAACTGGCAATCAGGATCTGAACCCTTCTTGTCGCATGCGTAGAAGATCTTGTTCTTGTGCTTCCTGGACTTGAGGATGTTGATCCCTGATCCGCAGAAAGGACAAGGTGTATCCTTGAGCTTATACTCAATGTTCCTGCTGTATGTGCATGTAGGATAGTTGGAACATGCGATGAACTTGCCGTTGCGGCTGTTCTTATATACGAGCTCGCTTCCGCACTCGGGACAAATCTCACCTGTCTTCTCGTCTTCGATCTTGATCTTGTCCGCATTCCTGGAGACGTTGTTGATCTGCTCGTGGAACTTGGGATAGAAACTGTCGATTACCTTGACCCATGATACATCGCCGTTCTCAATGGAGTCGAGTCTCTCCTCCATGTCAGCAGTAAATCCGACATCCATGACTTCGTTGAAGTGATCCTCGAGGAATACCGTAACGACTCTACCGATGTCTGTGATGAGGATATTCTTGCCCTGCTTCTCAACGTAATTACGCTTCTCGATCGTGGAGATCGTAGGAGCATATGTGGAAGGTCTGCCGATGCCGTTCTTCTCCATCGCACTGATGAGAGTAGCTTCTGTATAATGGGGCTTGGGCTGTGTGAACTTCTGCTCAGCCTCAGTCTTGTGATTCTTGAGAACGTCGCCTTCCTCAAGTGAAGGGAGCTCATTTGTCTTCTTGGTCTGTTCCTTGTCCGTCTCCTTGAGATCATCGTAAACCTTAAGGAAACCGTCGAAAGTAACTACCTCGCCGGATACCTTGAACACATTGTCTCCGCAGGAGATGTCCGCATTCATCGTATCGAGCTTTGCAGGTGACATCTGTGAAGCGAAGAAACGCTCCCATATGAGCTTATAGAGCTTATACTGATCGCTCGTAAGAGAGCTCTTGACGATATCAGGCTCACACTCAAAATGAGTAGGCCTGATAGCCTCGTGAGCATCCTGTGCTGAATTCTTGTTCTTGAACTCACGCTTATAGGGTGAGAGATATTCCTTGCCGTACTTCTTAGTAATGATCGATGCTGCAGCCTTAACTGCCTCATCAGATATTCTTACGGAGTCAGTTCTCATGTAAGAGATGAGTGATGTGGAACCCATGTCCTGAACTTCAACGCCCTGGTAGAGCATCTGAGCTACGTTCATGGTCCTTGCAGGAGCAAAACCGAGTCTCCTTGAAGCTTCCTGCTGGAGTGTTGACGTGGTAAAAGGTGCAGCGCCCTTGCGCTCCTTGGAACCTCTTACGACTGAATCAACCACAAAGTCCTTATCCTGGACTTCTGCCAAAACCTTATCTGCCTCATCCTTGTTGTTAAGAGTTAACTTATCAGCAGAACCGCCGTTCTTCTTACCGTAGAAATCGATGGTGAACCTGTCCTTCTTGAGCTTTGTGCCTTCCTTGGACACCTCTGCCCTGATCTCCCAATATTCCTTGGGCTCGAAAGCGTTGATCTCGTCATCACGCTCCATTACGAGCTTTGTGGCAACTGACTGTACTCTTCCGGCAGACAGATCCTTCTGGATCTTCTTCCAGAGCAGAGGACTCAATTCATATCCGTAAAGCCTGTCCAGGACACGCCTTGCCTGCTGAGCGTCAACAACGTTCAGGTCGATCTCCCTGGGATTTGCAACAGCTGCAAGTATTGCGTTCTTTGTGATCTCGTTAAATGTTATCCTGCACTTTGTTGAAGGATCGATCTTGAGTACTGTCGCGATGTGCCAGGCAATAGCCTCACCCTCGCGGTCAGGGTCCGTTGCGATCAGTACGTTGTCGCACTTCTCTGCAAGGCCTTTGATCTCCTTGATAACCTGAAGCTTGTCAGGTGAATCGATATACATCGGCTTATAGTTATTGGCGGTGTTAACACCCATTACTTTCTGCGGCAGATCCCTTATATGTCCCTTCGATGCCTCGATAATATAATCCTTACCCAAGTACCTGCCAATCGTCTTAGCCTTGGCAGGAGACTCAACAATTACTAATGTTCTGCTCATGTTTACCTGTCTTTCGTGATTTTTTCTCCTAAATATATATAATTCATTAAAGCGCGATTGTCAAAGTGTATTTTCCCTTCTCACGGCCGATCCTTCCCTCGAGCTCCATGTCAGACAGGACCTGTGAGAGCAGGAAGAAAGGTATCCCGAGCCTCTTTGACAGTTCGTCGGAAGTGAGGTTTCTGACCTCCAGTTCATCACTTATCAACAGTTCGATCTCACCGGAGCTGACACTTGAAGGGTCTTTATTGATTCTCGATCTTATATCGGCTATCCGCTTGTTTTTCTCTTCATTATCAGTAAGCACAATGCCGTTAGCCTTGCGGTATAAGAGCCTGGAAGTAACGGAATCTATGACATCATCGACCGACAGGAGGATCGATGCACCGTCATTTATGAGCCTTAAGCCTCCGGTGCAGTTATCAGCATAGATATTATTGGGCAGCACGAAGACATCACGCCCCTGATATGCCGCAAAAGATGCCGTGTGGAGCGTTCCTGAGAACTCCCCTGCCTCCATTATCAGACAGCAGTCAGACAAAGCTGATATCAGGCGGTTGCGCGAAGGGAAATACTGTTTCTTCACTCCGCTTAACGGAGGCATCTCTGACAGGACCGCTCCTCCACCGCCTGTAATGCGCTCAAACAGGTCCCTGTTCTGCAGAGGGTAAACTTCATCACAACCTGACGGAAGGACCGCTACGGTCGTCCCTGAGGCCTTCATGGCCGCTTCATGAGCCGCCCTGTCTATCCCGATCGCAAGACCAGATACCGTAACAACATCCTTAGTTGCGATCTTGGAGACAAAATCACCCGTCGCATAGAGCGAGTACCTGCCGGGATTGCGTGAGCCAACGACTGAAATCGAGCCGTTATCATCTATCTTCTGAAGAGATGACATGTCGCCCCTTACATAAATGACTTTGGGCATTCCTGACAGATCCTTCCATATCTTCGGATAATGCACGCTGTCGTCAGGTATCAGCGTGATCCCGTCACGCGATAATATCTCTTCATACCTGTCGTATGTCTCCTTTATCTTACCGGCCATGGACTTCGCCTCATAAAGCCTCACGAAAGTCCTGTCCGTCAGTTCCTCTTCCTTAAGTCCCCTGTAAGTATATTCAAAAAGATCCCTGTAATTACTGATGATACCTTTGTCCGTTAATTCACTTAAACATCTGCTGTCCACCTGCGTGTTATTTATCAGGACCGAATACATCAGGTTCTTGTCGTAATCGTCAAATGCCATCGCTGCTCACCTTATACATCAGAGCCTGCTTTACATCAGGTAAAGTTATCTCCTCTGCCCCTTTCATGTCTGCTATTGTCCTTGCCACTCTCATCAGGTTTTTAAATCCGCGTGCAGAAAGCCCCATTCCAATGGCCGCCTCCGAAGCAAACTTGGACAGTTCAGGACTGAACTTGAACAGGTTCATGTCTGTTCTCTCGCAGGTTCCGTTGAATACTTTCGTAATGCCTTCTGTCCAGCAATATCTTTTCTTCTGCATCTCCCATGCAAGCGCTATGCGCCTTTTTGCTTCACGGTCTTCATCAGTCTCTTCCCTGTTGTATTCTCCTGTTATGTCCTGCAGGTCTTTTGCCTTGACGGAACGCATCTCAGTGAATATATCGATACGGTCGAGAAAACCTCCTGACAGTCTGCTCAGATATTTCTTCCGCATGACAGAAGTGCATCTGCATTTGCCGCCCTCATAGTAGAGTCCGCATCTGCAGGGATTACCGGCAGCAACGAACAGGAAAGATGCGGGCAGTTCACGCGTCACGTTATCTTTGGTCATACGTATCAGGTGTTCCTCTAATGGGAGTTTCAGTGAATCGATCACCTTGGGATCGAAGTCCGTTATCTCATCTGCAAATAGCACGCCGTTATTGGCAAGTGCAAGCTCACCCGGAACCATGGATCCTGCCCTCCCCGTAAGCTTGGACAGAGAACAGTTGCTGTATATGTGGCGCACCGGCCTTGCAAGAGACATCACGCCTTCCCTTAAGTCCTTCTCACCCTCGGTAAGCATCATGTACTGTCTGGCTTCCTCTTCGGTCATTGGCGGCATCAGGTCTTCTATTATTCCTGCCGCCATCGTCTTGCCTGATCCGGGACTACCGAGCAGCAATATGCTGTGCATTCCCGCACATGCCGTAACGATCGCTTCCTGTGCCTTCTGCTGCCCCTTAAGGTCAGACAGATGGTGTATCCCCTTGGGTTTCCTGTAGTCAAGTTCAGGCTCAAATGTCTCCTGCATGTACGCGAAAGAATTCAGCACATCAACAACGTCCTGAAGCGTGTTGACAGGCATGCATGCAACGCCTGCCGCACCTGCTGCCCCGGCCTCATCTTCGGGTATGAACACCATGTCCGCCGGATCCCTGGATTCTTCACAAAGCCTTAATGCCGCTAATGGTGAACCCTTGACTTCACCTGCCAGAGACAACTCTCCCTGTGCATACACCCTGACATTTTCAAAGTACGGGATAACATCAGAAATGAACAGGATCCCCATAGCGATCGGGAGATCAAAACCCGAACCTGATTTATGCATGTACGCAGGTGATATGCTCACCGTTATGTGCCCCTTGGGCATTAGAAGTCCCATCGACCTTATCGCTGACGTGATCCTTCCTCTCGATTCCCTTATCGATGAATCACACAATCCCGTAATGTCAAATGTCGGAATTCCCGGAGACAAAGATATCTCGATCACCGCCCTTGTCGCTACCATGCCGTCCGCAAAGCATGATTCGACCCTTACTACTTTATGTCTGACTGCCAATTTGATCACCTCCTGCCGGCTGATTTGTGAAGAGAATACAACCAAAAACGCCGGAAAAAGCTCCGAAAAAATACGAAAATCGGAAAAATTGTAATCAATTGTCATTTTTGCGGGGTTTTGTGCTACAATTCTCATTTGAGAAAAGATAAGACCATTATTGGAGGATTTATATATGAAGCTTGGAATCGTCGGACTTCCCAATGTAGGCAAGAGCACACTGTTCAACGCGATCACAAAGGCAGGCGCAGAATCAGCGAACTACCCTTTCTGTACGATCGAACCTAACGTAGGTATCGTAGCTGTTCCCGACAGCCGTCTTGACGAGCTCGCCAAGATGTATAACCCTGAGAAGTACACACCTGCAGTTGTTGAATTCGTTGACATCGCAGGTCTTGTTAAGGGTGCGAGCAAAGGTGAAGGTCTCGGCAACAAGTTCCTGTCCAACATCCGTGAGTGCGATGCGATCGTTCACGTCGTAAGGTGCTTTGACGATCCTGATGTCGTACACGTTGACGGCAATGCAGATCCCGAGCGTGATATCGGAGTCATCGACATCGAGCTCATCCTCTCAGACCTTGAGATCGTTGAGAAGAGACTCGAGAGGATCAGGAAGATGATGAAGGGCGGCGATAAGTCCTTCCAGGCTGAGCTCACTCTGTTCGAGAAGATCTACGAGTGTCTGTCTGAAGAGAAGCCCGTAAGAAGCCTCGAGTTCGATGAGGACGAACAGCTCCTCCTCCGTGACTGCCAGCTCATCTCACTGAAGCCGGTACTCTTCTGTGCAAACATCGCAGAAGATGACATTAAGAATCCTGACATCCCTTACGTACAGAAAGTGCGTGAGATCGCTTCAAAGCAGGATGCCGAAGTAGTTGTAATCTCTGCAAAGATCGAGGATGAATTGGGTCAGTTGGAGCCTGAAGACAGAGAGATGTTCCTTGAAGACTTAGGCCTCGACTGCGCAGGTCTTGATAAGATGATCCAGGCTTCCTACAAACTCCTCGGACTCATCTCCTACCTCACGGCAGGTCCTCAGGAAGTCCGCGCATGGACGATCAGAAAAGGCACCAAGGCACCTCAGGCTGC
>Ga0265298_10011937_pt1 | contig 10113 bp, 12 predicted proteins | sample AusTroGonzalo_MG_3_FD_193486 | JGI IMG/M metagenome (GOLD analysis project Ga0265298, IMG submission 193486) | Bovine rumen microbial communities from tropical cattle in Woodstock, Queensland, Australia - Gonzalo_01 | ecosystem: Host-associated > Mammals > Digestive system > Stomach > Rumen ... | reverse complement strand
ACCCTAATTATGTCGCTAGGTGGTATTACCACTTTTACAGGCTTACCGTCTTTTTCGTATTTAAGTGTTAGCCCGTCTTCTATTCTTCTGTCGTCCATATATTACCGTCCTTTGTATGTTCTTCTGGGATAAACTCGGTAAGCACTTCTAAAAATCTGCTTTTATGCGTACCTGTCTTAAAGGCATTTAAGCCCTTTAACATTTCCCTAGCCTTATTTATTCTTTCTTCGGGTATTTTCCACTTTGTGCGAATATGCCTAAAAGTTTCCAGTATAATCTGGTGTCTTTCAGCGTCTTCCTTGTATATGCCCGTTTCGTTGGTAAGGAAGGTTAAAAGCATTTCATACCCTTCCGTAATATCTGGTAAGGTGTCAAAGGCTTTTTTAAGTATTTTAAGTTCGGGCATATTCAGTTCTTCACTCAATAGGTCTATGGCTGTACAGAAGGCTAGCGTATAGTAAGTTCCTTCTTCTATACACTTGGCGTGGCTTTCAATGTTCTGCCTTCTTTCTACCCCGTCTATCGCCTTTAAGTTAAAGGTATCCAGTACACAGGGTTGTAAAACTAACGGGTGGAAGTACCCCTTGTCGTCTAGGTATTCTTCGTGTCCACATAGCGGGGTTTTAATTACCGCTATATCATTGTCGTCAAATATGGCTTGTTCTGTTTCGTACACCATATTGGGGAAGCCTAGCCCGTCCAGTTCTTCCGCTGTTATTCCTGTGTCCGCCCACTCTTTTACAGGGAAGGTGCTAATCTTGGGCTTAAAGTCATACTTGGCGTCCATTTCCTTTAAGGCTTCGTCTATAATTTCCTTAAACTCGGCATACATATCTTCCATTTGGGCTACTTTTTCTTTTTCGTCCTTTGGCTTATCTTGGGAAAGTTCCGTATAAAAGTCCTGTAAATACTCCAAAACATCAGCCTTATACACCGTTTCAGTCAATGGGTAGGGCTTAAACTTTCCTTCTTTCCTTACCCGTTCCCTGTATGTGTCCATATTTTCAGCGTTCAGCATAGCCAAAGAAAAGCATTTTAGGCTACTATCTGCGTCTAGTTTCTTTGTTTCTACCCACTTCTTAAAGTCTTCCGCCTGTTTATCTAGGTCTACTTCTGTCCCGTCAGGCATAACATATACGCCATTTTTGTAAACGGTATTGTAGGCGTCCAAAATGTACTTACTTTTACAGGGTTCTGTTTTGTACTTTTCCAGTATCTTTAACATCTTGTCGCTAATATCCAGTTTATACAGTCTAGCCCACCTTGCCCCGCAAATATACCTATAAATAATGTTCGCAATACTCCACCTAATTGGGTGTCCTTCTTCGTCCGTAAAGGTTTCCTTTATCCTTCTAGCCCGTTCTTCATTGTACTGCTTTTCGGTCATAATCTGGGGTTGGTTTCTAATTGTCCTTATGGCGTTCTGTTCGCCCCGTGCCAACGCTAATATATGGTTTAAGTACTCTACCCCCCAGCGTGCGGATAAAGAATACCCAGAAGCCACCTTACCGTAGTAGTCCAGCCAGTTATTTATATGTATGTACCTGTTATAAGTTCCCCGTTCTTCGTTATCGTTTATTATATTGCTTTCAATGTTGGCAAAGTCTTCCTGTGTAAATAGGTCTTCTTCCTTACCGTTTAGTTTCGTTTCTAACTGGTGGGCATAGTTTAATAAAAGTAAACGCCCAACTTCTTCGCCTTTCAGTCTACGCTTTGCTTTTAGTATCTTTGATATTGCGGTTGTCATTGTCTTGTTTCCTTTCGTTTCAGTTTCTTACACTCATAGTAGCCTGTATGGCGTCCACCTTATCGTTTAGTTCTGTCATTTCATACGCCTTTAATAGGTTAGCCAGTACAGTCGCTTCCTTGCCCGCCTGCTTATCGTCAATACCACCGCTACGGGTTCTATTTAATAAGTCCGCCAACGCTACTAATATCTGTTTGGGGTTTCGTATCTGGTCTAGGTCTATTTCCTTACAGGGTTCTACATACTCACTTTTAAGCATTTCCCTGTATTTAAGGTTTAGGTCTAGTAGTTTTTCAGGCGGTAGGGTTGTCAGGTCTATGCCCGCTATGGCGTCTTCCATACGCTTTATGGTGCTACCTAGTGCCTTTATGCGTGCTTCCTTCGTCATATTAAAGTTTTCGTATAAAGCCTTCAACTTTTCGCCCTTGCCTTCCGCTATGCGTTCCTTAAACTCTTTTTCCCAACTGCTACAAGTTCCCTTACTTATTTCTAGGGCTTTGGCTATCTTTTCAAAACTAGCCCCTTCTGCCCGCATTTCTATAAATCGTTCCTGTGTTTCTATCGTTTTCATAGCGTACCGCCTTTCTTGCTTTCCGTGTATTAAATCTTTCCTATTGGTTTAACTTCCGCTAATAATAGTTTACGGAAGTAGGGTATGTGTATTGTGTGTATCCTGTGTATAGTGTTTATTATGTGTATAGTGTGTATAAACATCTTACTTCCCTTTCTTCTTTTTCGTGTACTTGTACGGGTGCTTCTTAAAGTGTTCGTCTAGGGCTTCTATACCCTTTAACTGTACACCTGTTTCCTTTAAGGCTTTATCCAGTACGCTGGGTTTCTTTTCGTCTTCTATCTTCGGGGAAGTAAAAACTATGTATAGCCCGCCTAAAAACATCATACAGTAGGCTACCCAGTCGGGGGCGTTTAGGGCATTTACGCCCATAGCCACAATAGCGAATACGCCTATAAACAATAAGTCCCTATCGTCCCGCTTCATACCTAGCCACTTTTTCCATAACGCCCGTAATCTGTTCATACTATTCCCCTATAAACTTTTTAAGGTCTTCTTCGCTAATTATCCACTTACCGCCTACCTTCTTGGCTTTCAGTTTCCCCGCCTTCACATAGTTCCATACCGTCCTATTCGTCAGGCGTAAGGTTTTGGCTACTTCTGTAATCGTGTATAACTTAAACGGTGCTTGTAATTCTGTCATAGTTTAGTTCCCCTTTCCTAAATTGTCTATCTTGGCTACATCTGCCTTCCGTCCGTCCACATATTCAGCCATTACTTTGTTTACAATATCGTTTAGGCTGGTGTTATCAAAACGGGCTAACTTATCTAACGCTTCTTTAACGCTGGGATAAAAAAGCATATTTACCCTAGCACTTTTTCTTTCAGGCTGTCCTGCCTTTAATGGTTTAGGCGTTGGCTTGCTTTCTGTGGGTGCTACTGCTTCCCCCTGTGTCTTCGGCATTGTAATAAATGCTTCTACTGGGTTCGTGTTTTCCATAATAGCCTGTGTAAAGTTTGGTTTACTCATTGTTTTCCTTTCGTTTAGTTTAGTTCTTCTATCAGGGCTTTATAGTCCCCTGCTACTTTACTGTTCGGGGCATAACTAAAAATGTCCGTATGTGTCGCTTGGGCTTCTTTAATCGCCACCGCTTCCCTTATAGGTCTACTAAATACCTTCGCTTGTATAGTCTTCGCTGTATTGCTAATAAGGTCGGTTAGTTCTTTGGTTAAAACTGTACGGGGGTTATACCGTGTTAGTAATATCCCCGCTATTTCAATTTTAGGGTTGGTATAACTCTTTACCCCCGTTATCGTCCTGTATAATTGTTTAATCGCTTCTAGGCTAAATAAGTCAGCCTGTGCGGGAATTATAACCTTGTCCGCTATCGTTAAAGCGTTTACAGTCAATACGCCCAACGCTGGGGGTGTGTCAATTATAACATAGTCGTACTTGTCCAGTACTGGGGCTATGGCTTCTTTAAGCCTGTATTCCTTCCCCGTTTCGTTTAGGTCAATATCCGCCCTACTCAACTGGGCTGTGGCGGGTATAATATCCAGCCTATCGTTTAAGTGCTGTATCACTTCTTCTAGGCTTTTTTCTTGGCGTAATAGGTTGTACACATTACCTACGCCCCGTTTAGCCCCTGTGGCTAGGGTTAGGTTTTCTTGGGCGTCTAGGTCAATAAGTAGTACCTTCTTCCCCTTTAATAAGGAATAGCCTGCCCCTAACGCTTGGGCGGTAGTACTCTTACCTATTCCACCTTTCTGGTTAGTAATTGTTATTACGGTTGTCATTTTCCCCCCTTCTTCTTCTTTTTCGTTGGCTTTTGTTTAGCCTGCTTCTGGGCTTCGTAAAGTTTAATCTGTTCTTCAAATCTAAACTTTATTTCCCCTATCTTACTGTAAATATCCGCTACGAAGTAAATACCCGCTACCGCTATAATCGCTACTACTAATAATATCCAGTTCATTTTATCCTATCCTTTCTGTTTGTGTTAAAAAATGGCGTTGGCTACCTTCAATTCGCTGTTATTCTTTGCCCTATCTATACCGTGTAAGTAAATCATTGTGGTGTTTATGTTTGTATGGCGTAATAACTGCTGTACTTGGGTAAGTTCTGCCCCGTTCATAAGTGCCAGCGTTCCCGCTGTATGTCTTAAACTGTGGGCGGTCAGTCTTTCGCTGTTATACCCTGCCCCTTTCAGGGCGTCCTTCACAATACCGCTTATGCTTCTAGTAGTCATACGCATACCTGCCCCGTTATTACTCGTTCCTGTAAATAAAGGTTCTGTATCCTTTGCGTTGGGGCGTGTCTTTAAGTATTCCCTTATGGCTTCTTCCACCTGTGGGGCTAGTTTCACATATTCGCTTTTTTCGTCCCTACCCTTGCCTTGTATAAACAGGGCTACGCTGTCCCCAACTGTTTTAATGTCTTCTAGGTTCGCCCGTACTACTTCTATGGTTCGTAAGCCCGTTGTAATCATAAGGGCAATTATGGCATAGTCCCGTAAGCCCTTCGTATCTATACGCTTCTTTACTGCCTGTAATACTTTGTGGCTTTGGTCGGTTGTCAGGTAGTCCTTCTTATGCCCGTGTTGTATCTTCGCCCCTTTAATCTTATTGGCTATATTCTTATAAGCCCCTTCCTGTTCTAGCCAACTAAAAAACAGTTTTACCGCTGTTATGTATGTCTGTATTGTGGTGGGCTTATGGTTGTCCCGTAAACTATCCCGCCAGTTTATAACATCTTCCCTTTCTGGTTGGGATATTCCATTATCCTGTAAATAAGTGATAAACTGTTTAATAGCCTTACGGTATGTTTCCACCGTTCTAGGTTTAACATCTATGTAAGCAAGGAAGCGGTCATACAATACCCCTAGTGTTTGGGCTTGTACTTCGTGGCTTTGTACCTGTATCAGTTCGTTCATTTTCTACCCCTTTCGGTTGGTTTCTGGTTCTATTCTATTCTATTAAAATACTAATGTCAAGTAAAAAAACACATTTATTTTCTATTTTTTTCTATGTGTATTATGTGTATAATGTGTATAACTTTGTTATGGTGTGTTTACTGGTGTATTTTATGGTATAGGAAAAGCCTGTAAGTATAAGGTCTTCCAGTCTTTTTATGGTATGCTTTATGGTAGTGTTTATGGTGTCAGTACTGCCAAAACTTTGCCAGAATTATGCCAAAAGTTTGCTAATAATCTGCCAAAATAATGCCAAAACTTTACCAAAATAATGCCAAAATAATGCCAAAACAGGGCAGGGGTTCAGTTCCCCCCGTTTATGTTTATTGTGTGTATAATACACATAAGAAGGGCAGGGGGTTATACTTCCACCGCTGTAAACTGCCCATACAGGCGTTTTACTATAACTGCGTACCTATATTCGCTACTGGGGAATACTACTACCTGTATCCCGTAATCGTCATATACCTGTATAGCATTGTTAGGGAAGTATATGCCCTTCTTCCCTTTAAGGTTCAATAGTTCATTATAAAACAGGCTAGTATTTAATTTCATATAATACCCCTAGTGTTTTCATTTCAAGGCGTTCCACATCTTCTAAAATATCGTCCAGTTTCCTGCGTACCCACTCTTTGTATACTTCGTCTTCTTCCTGTAAAAGAAGGTTCAGGTTGTACCTAATTTCCTGTATATTCCCCTTCAACGCCTTCAAGTCTTCATAGGCTAGGGGCTGGTTCTTCCTGCTTTCAAATACTAAAAAATAACTCCTGCTACGGTTAAACAAATCACTCATATCCCACTTTGTACCTATAAGCCCTAATCGTTTAAGCGTCCCGTATGTCTTCACTACAATACTGTGGGCTTCCGCTACTAGTTCCTTCTTTTCCTGTTCTTTCTTTGCCTTCTGCTGGTTTATCTTTTCTAGTTCAGCGTCAGTTATCTGCTTATCTAGGTTCTTTTTCGTTTCTGGTGCGTTGGCATTTCCTAACGCTTTCCTTTGTGCCTTTAAGTATTTAATCTTGTCCTTTATACTCATAGTGTCCCCTTATTACATCTGTAATATATTTATTACGAAAAAAGAAAAATGCCCCAAAATACAGGGGCTTCCGTTATGTGTATATTGTGTATTATGTGTATTATGTGTATAAATAAAAAGGGGTAGGTAATTCGTCCGCCTGCCCCTTCTTTTTATCCCTATACAAAGTTTATACTGGTTTCTTCTGTTTCGCTGTATAAACTAAATTGTGGGTAGTAGGTCAGTTTAATGCGTCCCCCTACCTTTCCGTTCCTGTTCTTCATAATCTTCGCTTCTACCTTTCTGGGTATTTCCTTCTTGGCGTTATCCACAAAGTCCCTTACCGCCTGTTTGTTAGTGTCGCTTTGTTTAATATCGTCAATGCCAGATAATTGTAAGCCTATCAAAACATCACTACTATATTCAATACTTCCGCTTTCCTTAAAGGAAGCCATATTTACGCTTGCGGTATAACTTTCACGGTTAAAACTACTTATCCCTATAATGGGTAATTTATAGTCCCTGCTTATGCGTTTTAGTTCGGTTATGTTTAGGTCTACTTCCTGTTTGTCCGTTCTGTTCTTTTCGTCATAAGGGGCTAATATCTGTAAGTAATCTACCAACACTACGGGCTTATTCCCTGTAAGGTTTATGTGCTGTTTAATGGCTTCCCTTATAGTCTTTACCCTAATATCGCCAACGCCTTCAAATATAAAAATATGTTCCCCATATCCTTCGTACTTTGTTATGGCTTTATCCACTAGTTCTATGCTTTCCATACTGCTAGCGTTCAGGCGTTCATAAACTGTTATATCACGGGGGCTTAAAGCGTTCTTCCTGTCTTCTTGGGCTGTTATCCTGCTTATACTCTTTGCTATCAGTTCGTTCCTAGCCATTTCAAGGCTAAATATCATAACATCATTACCCGCTTCGGCTATCTGGTCGGCTATCTGTAAAGCAAAGGTAGTTTTACCCAAAGAAGATATAGCCCCTATAACATATAAGCCTTCGTATAGTCCCCCGTCCAGTTCCTTATCTAGGGAAGTAAAGCCAGTCTTCCAGCAGGGCGTACTTATACTAGTCCATACTTTATTACGGAAGTCCCTTACATACTTCCTATTACTGGTTTCTAGGTATGCTTCCTTCTGTTCTTGGCGTTTCTTGTCTATACTGTCCACCGCTTCGGCTAACTTATCCTTTAACGCCTGCGGGTTCTTTACTAGGGCTTCGTTGGCGTCCTTATATTCTGGGCATATATTATATTCAACGCTTTCAATACCTAGCCCGTCAAGGTCAGCCTTTAACTTCTTACTAGCGTCCTGCCCCCTTATATCATTGTCTAGGCAAATAATAAACTGGGGCTTGGTTTGTGTCTGTTTAAGGTAGTCTAACAGTATGCGGGTGTAGTTTATGCTTCCTAGCCCTATGGCAGGGTATCCGCTTTGTATAATACTCATAGCGTCTATTTCCCCTTCCACTATAAAGACAGGTTCTTTATATGTAGGAAGTGCCTGTAAGTTAAAAATACCTGCTTTACCTACTTTCAGTTTGCTATACCTGCGTTCTGTTTCGTTCAGGGCTTCGGCTGGGCGTATATCCCTTGCCAAATATCCGTAATCGCTGGTAGGTATTATTACCCTATCGCTTGCGGGTGCGTTGGGTGCTTTCGGGTTCTTCCAGCCCTTACAGAAGCCTATATTAAAAGTAATCTGTAATTCTTCACTTATACCCCTTCTTGTCAGGTAGTCAGTTTCGGCTAAATGGCTAGCCCACTCGGTGTATTGTGCTGTAAAGTCCTGTATTTCGTCCATTTTAGCCCCACTTTCTTCTTTATGTGTATTATGTGTATTGTGTGTATTATGTGTATATCGTTCAGTTTTAGCATAGTTTTGTTCAGTTTTTAGCCCTGTGTAGTTTATGCCATATTCATTACAGGCAAGTTCCAACTTCCTATTAAAGTCTTCTTCATTGTGTTCTTTACCTATAATATCTATTATGTCCGCATTGGTATAACACCCTGCCCAACAGGTAAAGTGCGTACCGTCTTTTGTGGTTATGCCAGTCCCATTATGCCCGCTTCCGCTTCCGCAAATTGGGCAAATATACCCTTTATTACTTCTATCCCTTTTAAGGTGGTGTTCTGGGTGTCTTCTTATGTGTTCTATCGCTTCTTCTTTGTACATTGTTCGTCCTTTGTTATAGTTATTGCCTGTAAATAGTAAGTCCGCCCCCTATATCTAGGTTCTTTTCTTACAGGGATATTATAGCATACCCCCGTTTTGCCATATCGGGGGTTATGCGTCCTTTAATATATTTAATATATTTAAGAGTTCCCAACACCCCGCTAGCCCTTATTTCATAAGGGGTTTAATTTTTCTTATGTGTAATTCACCCCTACTTTATGTGTAATTCACCCCTACTTTTTGTGTAGTTCACCCCTACTTTTTACACTTTGGGCGGTCATATTTACTATGTTTATTATGTGTATACTGTTTATATTGTGTATAATGTGTAATTCACCCCTACTTTTTTCCTGTATGTGTAATCTACCCCTACTTTTCTAAACAGTTTTCCACAGGTTCATACTTATTTATTGGCTTCTTTACTCGTTTCCTTCCTTGTAGTTAGTTTCTTTATAAAGGCGTCCTTATGCTTCTGTTTCCCTAGCAAGTCTTCCCTGCTTCTAGGCATAGCCCGTTCTGTAAGCGTGAAGTGAAAGTAAATATCCCCTATGTCTTTACTGGTAATTTCGTTATAGTCCACTTCCTTACCGTCCTTATCTTTCAATTCATAGGTTTCAATACACCCGTAAACATCTTGTAAGGCGTTTATATTGTTTAGTAAAGGTTCTATGATATTACGCCCTAAACGGAAGTTAGTTTGCCCTTTCAGGTCTTCCAACTGTGGCAGGTATGGGCATTTCTTTATAAGGGTGTCCAGTTTTACCCGCCCTTCGTTTGGGCGTCCTGTGTTCATATTTTCTTGGTTCACTAAAAAGCAAATAATGTTTATGGCGTGCCTGTATGTGCGTGTATCTATCTTGTAAATAATGTTAGGTAAGCGTATCTGTGGGCTTGCTACCAACATCTTGGCTAGGTCATCATTTAACTTTACATATACTTTCCCCTGCTTTATACAGTCTTTCAGGTAGTCCCCTGTAAGCGTTTGCCCTGCTTTTACAGGTATCTTTACCGCCCCTATAATGGAAGGTATGTATGTTATGTAGTTTTCGTGCTTTACAGGCTTCCCTTGTTCGTTCTTCACATATCCAGTATACCCACTTACGAAAGTGGCGGAAGTGTGTAATAACTCGGCTATAATGTGCTTTATCTGCCATTTAGCACTTGTTTTATCTTTTGCCCCCACTTTTTCCATATATTCCGTGTAAGGGAATTGCTGGAAGGCGTTTACTACTGTATCAGGGCTATACTGGGAAGTTCTGCTTACTAGCCTTTCATTTAAGAAAAGAAAAAACTGGTAGGCTTCTGGGGTTAGTGTCTTATCAAATAGTTCCCCTTCCTTCGTAAAAAATACATCTAGTACGGGAAGCGTCCTGTATTGTTTCTTGCCACCGCCCATATTTTCTACTGTGTACTTCGTATCGTTTGTACCCATAAAGGCGGATAAAAAGTTTCCCCCTGTATAAACAGTAGCCCCTTCCGTGTCTATGTGTTCTGTGGTTTCTATATTGTTTGTGGGTGTGGTTAAAAGCGTGTCGCCCCTACCAACTCGTACCCTAATTATTTCGCTAGGTGGTATTACCACTTTTACAGGCTTACCGTCTTTTTCGTATTTAAGTGTTAGCCCGTCTTCTATTCTTCTGTCGTCCATATATTACCGTCCTTTGTATGTTCTTCTGGGATAAACTCGG
>Ga0265298_10011936_pt1 | contig 10113 bp, 8 predicted proteins | sample AusTroGonzalo_MG_3_FD_193486 | JGI IMG/M metagenome (GOLD analysis project Ga0265298, IMG submission 193486) | Bovine rumen microbial communities from tropical cattle in Woodstock, Queensland, Australia - Gonzalo_01 | ecosystem: Host-associated > Mammals > Digestive system > Stomach > Rumen ... | reverse complement strand
TATCCATCGCATCCCCGTGAATCGGGATGATCCGATCCTCCAGATGAAGTTCCCGAATCCGCTGATAATTATCCGACGCGGACACCCACAGGTCAAAAGCATACACCTGTTTCGCCAGAGTTTCGTTCGCCAGAAACACAGAAGTCAGCGCCGTGCCGCAGCCCAGATCCAGCGTACGGTCATAGCATTCGCCGGCAGGGCTTCTGCGAAGCAGCTCATCCAGCAAGCGGAAAGAATTCGGCCCCATCAAGCATTCCTTCGTAAAGTATTTCCTGTATTTTTCACATCTGTCCATGTGTATTACACCTCATTTTCTTCTTTCAGCACAATCATCGCGTCCCTGTCAAACTTGCGGGCCATCGTATGCGCCGCCTTCCGGTTGGCTACGGTATCAAATATGATCGAAAAATCATAATCCGGCGGATACAGTTCCGCTGCCGGTACCAGCAGTCTCAGCCGGTTATGCTTCACCGTCAGTTTCTTCCCCCGGAACTGGACGATGACATTGCCGTCTTCATCAGCGGGTTGATAAACGATCGCGCTCTTATAATCCGGAAGCAGCATCACGCTGTCCCCCATCGTAAACCGCTCATACGTTCCTTCTTTTTTTACGGAAAGGCGCTGCAGCCGGCCCGCCGGAATACGCATCGGCTTCCGATTCGGTTCCGGAGAAGAGTCCGGTCCGCAGTCCGCCGCCTGCCTGGCCCGGCGGAGCAGTCCTTCATCCATGCCGAGGCGGCGCGCAATCTCAATCGCGCAGCTTTCTCCGCTCACGCCCAGTTCCAGCCGGTACAGCGGCATCAGGGATTCCCGATCAAAAGCCATCCGTGCGGAAATCACATGTTCCGTCATTTCCGCCCACTGCTTGATCTGCGGATCGTGGGTCGTCACCATGAAGAAGCATCTGCGGCGGAGCAGTTCCTCCAGGATTGCCGCGGCCAGGCCGGAGCCCTCTGCCGGGTCCGTTCCGCTGCCGGGTTCATCCAGCAGCACCAGGCTGTCCCGGCTGCACTCACCCAGAATGCGGATCACATTGGTCATATGGCCGGAGAAAGTGGACAGGTTCTGGCTGATACTCTGGCTGTCGCCGATATCGCACAGCACCCGGTCCATCATGCCGATTACAGTTCCTTCCCCGCAGGGGATGTGCAAACCGCTCTGGGCCATCAGTGTCAGAAGTCCCACGGTCTTGAGGCAGACGGTTTTGCCGCCGGTATTCGGTCCGGTTACGGCAACACCACAGTCCGGCAGGGCCAGTTCCAGATTCAGCGGCACGCAGGCCGCGCGGTTCAGCAGCGGATGGCGCGCATCCACGAGGCGTATCCTGCGCTCCGCAGTCAGCTCAACCGGCCGCGCGTCCATCTCCATGCTCAGTCTGGCCCGGGCAAAAATGATATCCAGATCCGTCATCACGCGGACAGCATCCCGTAAGGCCGTTTCTTCGGAGGCAACCCGACCGCTGAGTTCCCAGAGAATCCTGCGTTCCTCCGTGTCGATGCCGATCAGCAGGTCTTCCAGCGTCTGGCGCATGGACTGCACTGCGGTCGGCTCCATGAACACGGTGCCGCCCTTGCCGGAGGTATCGATCACCCGTCCGGGGAATATGCTCTGGAACCGTTTCTGCACGGGAATCACAAAGACCCCGTTTCGCTGGGTGATATAGCTGTCCGCCAGTTCCTTTTTGTGATGGAGCAGAATCTTCGCCAGTTTTTCCCGGATTCCCTGTTCCGTATGTTCACGCTGCCTGCGCAGATTCCGAAGGACAGGCGAAGCGTCGTCCAGAACGGTATCCTCACGGATTGATCTTTCAATCTCCTCCTCCAGTTCTGTCAGATCCGGCAGTTCAGCATGCCAGGCCGCGATGCCTGCGCTCCAGATCTGCGCACCCTGCAGATAGCGGCGAAGCCGCTGAATTGTCGAGCAAAACCGTGCAATGGATGTCAACCGGTCCGGAAGGAGCATACCTCCCTGCAGCGACTGAAGCAATCCGGCATCCACTCCGTCCGTTTCCGCAAGCGGCGGGGTGCCCGCGTTCCCCATCACCCGGCGTGCGGCGGTCGTTTCCTCCATCCGCGCCCTGCAAAGTCCTTCGTTCAGGATCGGTTCCGTATCTGCCAGTTTCCGGCGCGCACTCTGCGATACCGCCTGTACCTGAAGCTGTTCAATGATCCTTTCAAACCCAAGTGTTATCATATCCTGTGTCATACGATCCCTCTGTTCATCAATATCATAGACATGAACAGAATCCGGAGAATGCGGATACGTCACAGAAAAAAGCAAAACAAAAAGTGCTCGGCAACAGTCCGTTCCGCGTCATGGCATCAGCAAACAAGCTGTCATGTCACAGCTTTCTTCGATCAACCATGTTCCCCGTTAACGAACCGTTTCCAAACACTACCTCCGAGAGTTATTCCTGCTCTGGTCAGGTCTCTCTGCAATATTATTATAGATTCCTGAAGTGCCTCTGTCAATCCACGATTTCCAATTGCCGGAAATTTCCTGATTGTATTATATTATACGGTACCGGGGAAACCTTGTCCTTTGAGGGTGAATCTGATACAATTGCACCGCCCGGCGGACACAGCTCCCGGGCAGCAAAAAAAGCCCGCGAATCCGGCGTGGTTGCAGCGGGAACAGAAAAGCCGGATCCGCCGGGAAAGGAAAGCAATATGAAAACTAAAACAGGATGTTTCCGCAAGCTTGCAGCCGTTGCGCTGGCGGTCCTGCTATGCCTGGGGGGCGCCGCAGCGGAGGAAAGTACACCTGGAACAGAAGATGAAGAAGCTTTCGAGGCAGAAGAAGAAACCTTCGGGACCGCGGAGGAAGAAGTTTTCGAAATGCCGGAGACCGTCAGTTTCGGGCGCCTGGAGGTACCGACAGACACGAAGGTGCTTGAAATGGGCAAAGTGTCCGTGGAGAAAACAGATTTTGATATATTCTGCGATTTCCTTGCAGCCCTGCCGGAACTGGAGCATGTGGAAATGTTCTCCTCCCAGGTAAGCGGGGACCAGATCGCGGTACTGGAGAGCCGATTCCCGGGCGTTACGTTCGACTGGACCATCTGGATCGGAAACCATCTGGTTCGCACGGACGCCGTCGTCTTTTCCACCCTCCACTATGACCACGACAGAAGGCATACGGAAGCAGACTTCGCGCTGTTCCGTTACTGCCCGAACCTGCTGGCGCTCGACCTCGGGCATAACGAGATCGGAGATCTTTCTTTCCTTTATCATTTACCGAAACTCAAGGTTCTGATCCTTTCCGACGACCGTATCGCCTGCGACATCACACCGATCGGCTCCCTGACCGACCTGCTGTTCCTGGAAATGTATAACAACTACGTAACCGATTTTACCCCGCTGGGGAAACTGACGAAACTGCATCACCTGAACATCAGTTTCAACACAGCCGCCCCGGAAACCCTGTCGGTTCTGAAAAATCTGACTTCTCTGGAACATCTCTGGATCTCCTGCTGCCATAGCCGTACGCCGAAAGAACCGCTGGACAACGCGCTGGTGGCAGAACTGCAGAAGGCGCTGCCCTGCACGAAAATCAACGCGACCGCCAGAACCCGCGACGGGGAAGGCTGGCTGGATTTTAGAGATGAGAAGCGGGTCAAGCGAATGTTCCAGTTGAGGAAAGAATACCTTCCGCTGTACTGCGAAAATGAAGATACCGGAGAGAAATAACAGATCATGAAAATGCTGCTGTGCTTCTTCTGCCTTTCGATTCCCGGCTGGATTTCCCTGATCTACGGGCTGGCCTGTAGATTTCGCTGCAACCGCCGCCAGAGAACCGAGCTTGAACAGGCTGAAGCAACCTTCATCCGCTATGAAAAGAAAAAACACTCGTCAGGCAGATATTCGTGGAAATACGGCTATCACCCGGTGCTGGAATTCACCGCGGACAGCAGGAAATACCAGGTTCAGGCCCGCATACACCATGATGAAGAGAAGTTGAATGCAGGCGATAAAGTCATTCTGTTTTACGATCGAAACAATCCTGAGCATTTTCATCTGGACGAGGAGAATAACGAGATCGGATCAGAAATGGTCCTGTTTCGGTTTGCGCTGGTTTTTTTCGTGTTTGCAGCCGTGATCAGCATCCTTGCCCAAGTTTTCTTATTTGACTGAAAGGCGGAAGACCGCTGCTATAATCCTGAAAATCAGGATTCCTTATTCTGCACGTTCCTGCGGTAAAACAAAGCATATGGATCCGGATCTCTCACGACGCAGCCGGCCGCAGACAGGCCCGGAGACATCAGCCTGAAGCAGCTGTTGCACAAGGTACAGCATTTACTGAACTCAGGAATTTTCCCGGCCAGGGCCATTCCGGCGAATTCCGGGTAAGCCAGCGCCTGCCTGCCAAAGCCGGCAAAATCAAACCATCCGTCACGGATTCCTCCCGCGCCGACTGCCGGTCCAAACTGCCGGAACTGGCTGAGCCCCGTACAGACAAACACCACTCCGGGTACCCGGCTTTTGATTTCCTTCACAGCCATCAGTAAATCCCAGGCATCGGCAAAGGGCTGGACCGCTTCATCAGCGGGTGCTCCAAACAAGTGCTGAGGGGGCTGTGATGCTGAAATATCAATGATCCTGACGCCCTTATCCCTCAGGATGCCGCAAAGCGTTACCGGTTCCGCCGGATCCGGTACCAGGACTTTGCCTTCCCTTTTCAGCCCCCATCCTTCGGGATGCGGAACACTGTCATACGCATTCAGCCTGACCGTCAGATCCAGACTGTCGCCAAGCCTGTCCCGAATTCCGTCCACAATTGCCAGCAGCGCTTTTGTCCTGTTTTCAAAGCTTCCCCCGAACTCCCCTTTCCGGTTATAAGCGGAAAGCATCTCGCTTAAGAAATATCCGTGGCATGCTTTGATGTCAACCGCATCGAACCCCGCTTCCTTTGCCATTACAGCATGATTGATTGTCTGCTCAATCAGGCTGAATATCCGTTCGTCCGACGCCAGGGCAGTTTCATCTGTATCCGTTTCCAGCCGCCTTGCTGCCAAAGGCTTCGGCTTCCAGTCGGGGCCTCTCGAGACACGGCCGGAATGCGTCAGCTGCAGAACCTTGTATTGCCTGAAGCCAAAACACTCCTGTGAGTTTTTATCCATTTCCTCAATAAGAGAGGAAAACCCGGAAATCCTTTCCGGCGACAGCATCATCTGGTGCGGATTGCTTTTTCCGTCTTCGGCAACCGCTGCCGATTCGAACCAGATGAGGCCTGCTCCGCTGCGGGCAAAGCGCCTGTATCTTCTGTATACCAGATCCGAGGGAGACCCATCCCCGCAGCTGTCATATCCTTCCAGCGGCTGGATGCATATCCTGTTCGGAATGATTTTCCCTCCCGCCTCCATCGGCTTCTTCAGCTCAGCCATGTCCTCCTGGACAGGCAGTTCCATTCCATGAGCCCGAAGCAGCGCAGCAAAAGCTTCCGGGGACTGGATTTCTTTTATATCGGTTTCCTTTTCCATCCGAACGCCTCTCCTCCCCGGATTACCTGCTTTCCGACCGGTTTCCGATGATCCTTCGGCCTCATGAATGGTATGCCTTCTGCAGCCAGCGCAGGGAAGCCAGCGCGTCTTCCATGAAGCAGCGCGGATCGCAGGCATAAAGCTCAATGATCAGATTTCCCTGATAATTCCTGTCCCGAAGCCTTTTCAGAATATCGGGCATCCGGATATATCCGCTGCCGACAGAACACGCATAGACTTTTTCCCCGTCTGCGCAAACAAAGGGAGTGTTTCCTTCATGTTGCGGCGCCAGGCTGCGATCCTTGAGATGAACCGTCTGAATCCGATCCGCAAACAGTTCAAAGGCCGCCAGTTCATCTTCGTGGAAAGCAGCGAAATTGCCGGTATCAAAAGCGCAGCCCAGGCCCTTCACGGAATCCAGGAAAAACTTCAGGCCGGCAATACAATTGTACGGGGACAAAAGTCCGTCAAAATCCTCCATCAGGACCGGCATGCCCACGGATCGGCCGTATTCTTCGGCGCGTTTCATTCCTTCAAGCATGCGATCGAGATCCCGGCGGGTATCGCCGGTGGTCAGCATACCCGGAATCATCAGCAGATTATCAGCTCCGCTTTCCACAGCCAGATCAATGATCTCGCGGTAACGGAGGGTCTCCGGATCCGCGGGAAAATCACAGAACGCGTGCATGCCGCTGACACACATATCCTGTTTCTTCAGGGATTCCCGCAGGATAGCGCGGTCCCTTGTCCAAGAATCCGCGTTCAGGTAAATACCGTCTATCCCCGCGGTACCCAACTGCCGCAGGACTTCATCAACCTGTAAGCCGGCAGCCTGAGCCCCTTCATAGAGATTTTCATAAAAGACAGAGATTTTCACGATCCATGTTCCTCCAACGGACCTATACCCGTATTTTCCTTCTTCGTATCCATTTCCGCGATGAAATAAGCCGGAATATTTAAGCTGCTGCCGTTCATCTTGAAGTAATCTTTAAAAATCCTGTCGATTGTGATCTTGGCGCCGGCTGAATCTGTCCCAAGCAGAATCACCAGGAACTGCCGCTTACCGTACCTGGTCAGGATATCCGTATTCCGGATGGACTGCCGTATGGACCGTTCCATGAAGCCCATTTCCCGCTCCAGCTCCACATCCTGAGGAATTTCTCCGGCTGCAGGCTCGAGTGAAATCAGAATCAGCTTGAACGGATGGGAAAAACGCTTGTCCAGATTGGTGATATAATCATAAAGCTGAACAAACTGTCTGTACTCTACTTCCAGCGCACCGGTATAGTTTTCGCTGGCCATAATGCCGCTGACAATGCTGCCGGCATCTTCCTTTCCGGTATTCCCGGGCCCGGCGTCCGCCTGCTGCATGGCTTCGCCGGTCTGGCTGCCCTGCTTTCCATCATACAGCGCGGTAAACGCCTCCACGACCTCCCGCAGGAGCGCGGACGCGATTTCCACGTTCTCTTCTGCTTCCGGAGACTGGCTCTCCGCAATATGATCCAGCTTTCCCTGGTCCCACAGGCTGATAAACAGATCCACCAGTTTCGGGTCAAATTGTTTCCCTTTCCCTGCCTCCAGTTCACGCCGGATATGATCGGGATCGCATGCCGTTCTGTATACGCGGTTGGAATTCATCGCGTCAAACGCGTCTGCGATGGTAACAATCCTGGCCTCCACAGGAATGTCCTCTCCTCTGAGCCCCAGCGGGTATCCCGAGCCGTCATACCATTCATGGTGACACCTGGCCACGTTTTCCGCCGTGGCATCCAGGATTCCGTTATGGAGAATATCCCCGCCCATAGCGGTATGGGATTTTATGATATTGTACTCCACCTCATTGAGCTTTTTGGGACTGTTGAGAATGGAATCAGGGACGCCGATCTTACCGATATCATGGAGCAGGGCCGCATAGCGGAGGGTTTTAATCCTGTCACTGTCCCACCCCAGGGCGTCCGCAAGCGCGACCGAGTAAAGGCTCACCCGTCTGGAATGGCCGTTGGTATATGGATCCTTCGCATCCACAGCATCCGCCAGGGAACGTACAATCTGCAGAAAGAGCCGTTCCTTCTCATCCGCTTTCAGCCGAACCTCCCGGGCCAGTTGTTCCTGTTTCCGGACAAACGGCGTTACGGCAATCAGTGACAGAAGCGCCGCAGCCAGCAGCGTCACAAGCAGAATAATACCGTAACTGACAACGGCAGACCGCGTCTGCTCTGACAGCTGGGCGTCAAACCACTCCACCGAGAAGTCAGTAGCAATAATGCCGGCCACTTTACCGGACGAGTCATAAACAGGACTGTATGCGCTGTAAAACTGACCCCAAGCGTCCGTATAGGGAACCATATCCACCGCAGCTTTACCCCGGGCCGCTGAAGCGAGCGCCTCGGTATATTTTACTTCCGAACCGAACGCTCCCGGAGCATTTGGATCCGTATCCACCGTAAAGGTAAACCGCCCGCCGCCTTCGTCCCGGATCGCGTAAACGTATTCCAGTTCCACGTTGTCCCGAAAAATCGCCAGCGTATCATACACCGCGCTATATTTTGCCGTTCCCTGATCCTCTGCGGTCAGGGAAGCCAGCGTATCACCGTTCAGTGAACCGGCAGCGCAGTTGGCGATATCCAGCATACGCTGCTGAATGGACTTCCGGATACTTCCCCGGCTGTTGATAATCGAAACAAAGCAGAAAATACTGTTGGAAAGGATCATGACGACCTCAACCATCAGAATAATCTTCGTGGAAAGCCTGTTTGTCCGCAATTTTCTGAAAGCCTGTTTCACGCGCCGCCTCCTTCCCGCTCTTTCTGATAACAAGATTCGATACAGGAGAGAGCAAATCCTGTAAAATCCTCTTTCACCACAGAAAAAGAAAGAAAAAACGGAAGGATTTCTCCCTCCGAAGGTTTTATAAAAACAGACAAACCGGCACAGAACAAATTATTGTACGGAAAAGCGGATCCGTATACACCTGTCTGCCGCAGGGGCAGGAAACGGCTGTCTGGGCTGACCGGGCATCGCTCCCGGCAAAGGTCTGATGCCTTTTCCTAAAACAAATCCAGGGAACTGTCCAGGTAGATCTCCTCCCGGACGTTCAGACGATATTCAGGTTTCGTCATGTAATACAGCAGGAATTCCAGAACGACAGCGCTGCCCAGGTTCCGCCCTTCAATCTTGAAATGGGAAAAGCCGGATGGCATATACACCTTTAGGATATCCGGCGTCCCAATGAATCCTGGATTCTTCATCGCGTCGGAGAACCGGTAGCCTCTGGCTGCTGTGGGAGAAACACATATATGTTCCGGACAGTCCTCCCCAAGATTCTTCCGGCTTACGTTCTCATAGCATTCCCTGCGTTCGTAACAGTCAAACCAGCAGCATTCATTACACAGGAATTCCACTTTCCTCTTCTGCGCGTCTGTCAGCGCGTTCAGCCGGTCATGTTCCCTGTTCAGCCGGAAATCCGGCACAACATAACGGAATTCCCCGCGTTTCAGTTCTGCCTCAAGCTGGATAAAATCAGTCAGTACCTTTGTTGTGGAAGACACAAAATACAGCCCCGGGTATTCTCTCCGGATATAATCAAGCAGCAGATCCGAGGCGATAATGACCCCGTTTTCCACCGATCCGGTTTTTTCAAACAGGGAGCACAGGGCATTGCATTTTCGGTCGGAAAGATGTTCCTTCCCGAGCAGGGAATTGCTGAACGTGAGCCGGGCGGAAACGCCGTGCTCCCGCATCATCTCTGCGACATCCTCCGGATCGGCATCGCCGGATCCGACGCGTCCGCCGCCCCAAAGGCAGTCCGCAGGAGCACCGTAAACTGAGCCTATTTCACACCAGTCGTAAAAATACTCCCTGCGGCTGCGGAACAGCGGCAGAAAAACGCGGTAGAAATCATAGAATTCAAACAGCCCGGGAAGATGATAATATGCTGTCATGTCCGGCATATCAGTCCGTCGTGTTCCTGTAAATCCATCCGGCAGCACCCCGCAGGCTGACGACGAGCCATTCCCCGTCATCCTTCAGGACGGGCAGAATGGTATCGGTGTCCAGCAGGGCGACTTTCGGAGCTGCAGTATCGTTCCATGCATAGACCGGAGTAGCCGCGTCCGTCCGGTACCAAGCCGGATCAACGGCGACATACTCCACGTTGACCCAGCCCACCGGGCTGGCGTCCACATCATCCGACACGCAGCATTCTGCCCATCCGTTTTCCTGTTTCAGAACAAGAAACCGGTCTCCGTACTTGAATTTTCTCACGGCCGCGGAATCAGCGCGGGGCTCCCGCCGAACAGTCAGGCTTTCGCACAGGACCACAGCCTGCAGACCGATCTGGCCCTCTCCGTAGGGAGGAATAATCTCAGCGTGAACCGTCGCGACGCTCCCCAAAGCCAGCGTCAGTATCATCAGAATCGTTAACCAGCCGCGTTTATCCATGTTCATCGACCTCCTTCCCATTTCATACAGTAAACGAAGCCCCCGGGTATTCTGTTCCCTGCAGGGGAATCCGCGGTTCACTTTTTCTTCGCGCCCTCACAGCATGGATTTCACGTACTCTTTTACTTCATCCATCTCGGCGGTAGGTTCGAAGCGGGCTGCGACTTTTCCCTCACGATCAATAATGAATTTGG
>Ga0265298_10011934_pt1 | contig 10114 bp, 11 predicted proteins | sample AusTroGonzalo_MG_3_FD_193486 | JGI IMG/M metagenome (GOLD analysis project Ga0265298, IMG submission 193486) | Bovine rumen microbial communities from tropical cattle in Woodstock, Queensland, Australia - Gonzalo_01 | ecosystem: Host-associated > Mammals > Digestive system > Stomach > Rumen ... | reverse complement strand
GACGCCGTCGAGCGTCATTTCCGCCTCCAGCTCCGGCGAGGTGTTGGTGTCAAGGCGTCCCTCGACCTTGACCGTCAGGCACTCGTTGTCCTGCTTCTTGTCGATGTTCATCTACAGCTGCTCCTTACTTTCCAAGCCCCAATATTATATCATAAACTGGGTAGCGCAGGTTTAAAGCGCAAATACCGTCACTCTTCGAACCAGCCGGGCTTGGCGAGGGCGCGCATGAGGTCGCGGCGGAAGTACCCGTTCGAGACGTGCTCCGCCGTCGAGGAGGTCAACTTCTCCCCGTTCAAGTTGAAATCCGGGTCGGCCGGCCGGACTTTCGGCAACCGCCGACGTCAACCTGCGGGTTGGGCGGAAGCTTCGGGACGTTACCGCTTCCGATTGCGCTGAAGTTTGCATGTCCGCTCATGGGTTTTCCCCTTTCTCGTTTTCCGCACTGTATACACGCATGCCTACGAAAAGTTACATAGGCATGTCGTCGGCGCGCGGCTACGGCCAGATGATGGAAAGAGACTCCTCGCCTTCCGGCAAGACGCTCTCGAGCCGGCGGACGAGGCCGGACCAGTCGTCGCCGGACTCCACCACGTTTCCCTCGCCGTCGACCATCGAATACCCGACTCCGGCTTCGCCAGCCCACACGCTCGTGCGCACCTCCTTGAGGTCTTCGGCCTTAAGGCCTTCGACCGTCAGCAGGAGCAGCGCCATGCGGATCGCGGCGCCGACTTCGGCATTGTCCTCCTTCTGGGACTCCTCGTCAGCGAGGACGCGCGCATACGGAAGCCGGAAGTCTATTTCAAGCGCAGGTTCGCTCCACGTGAACTCGAACGTACGGCTCATCAGGCCGTGTCCGCCGACGAAGCGCAAAAGCCCCTCGCCGCTCTCAAGTTCGCCGAGCGCCGCCCTGAGCTCCGCAATCGACTCTTCCCTTGTTTCGTCCATAGCGTGTCATGCCTCGGGTTCAACTGAATCGTGCCGCCTTATGCGGATACGCGCGCATGCGACCTTGCGCCGGCGGGCTACACCTGCATGAAGCCGGTCGATCCGAAGGACGGACGTTCAGATTCAGAGTGTTCCGCGGATGCCTTGGCCATCGGACGGAAGTCGGCGAGGAGGCGGCGCCAGGTCTCGGCGGTGTTGACGAAAGTCTCGAGCGCGGCGTCGAAGCCGACGCCGTCTGTCGTGGGAAGCGAAAGCCGGCGCACTGCGATGTACGGCCCCGGGTCGGGGGCCTTGGCGAAGCACGTGCCGGACTGCAAGTTCGCCTCGAGCAGGAGGTTTGCAAACGCGGCCAATCCCTCCGCGGGCGGCTCCCCGATTTCCGCAGACAAAGTCAGCACGTCGTCCTTGGCGACGATGGTGACGATGATCCCGTCAATGTCGAGCGCGGCGGCACCGTCAACGGCGACAAGGTCATCCACTTTGTGACGGGATGCGAAATCTGCGATCAGTTCGTTGATTTCCATGTCAGTCTCTCCTGCTAGTACATTGGATCTCTTGTCTATAATATACCATTTTTAACTCCTGTTGTCACGGGCAGGGCGACCGCCAACGCATCTGTGCTAAAACTCGCGCGGCAAATCCGCCGCGGAGGAAATGAGAATCCTATGCGGAATAATTCTAAACGACCGCTATCTTGCCAAAACCCGCGCTTCTGTGCGCAAAACAACGGAAAACAGGGTTTCTACCTCGCGCTTGCGGCCAACTGCTCGCGACTCGCGACTTCCCCAGGCCACAGGTGAAGGTCCTTGTGCGACAGCGCGAACTGAATCAAGGACTGAATCTCCCCAATGCCCTTTGGCGACTTGCCGACGGCAAATCGCTCAATGTGCTTGTCGCCCGCCTGCATCCGCAGATAGTATGTCGGCGCATCCACTACCGAGGCAGCCAGCCCCTCGTCAACACCCGGCCAGGCCTCGACATTCGCCTTCTGGACATGATTCACGAGCCTTCCCCATTCGCGACCTTCCATCACAAGGTCCAACCGATTCCCGTCAAATCGGCAGGATGCCCAGCCCATGGCGTCATGCTGTCCGCATTTAAACCGAAACCGCCGCGCATCAAAGTCAATCCATATCTCCACCATCACCTCGTCCGGCATGCGGCTTTCGTGGTAGTAGAGCGAATTGACCTTCTCGCCGTTTTCCAGCACAACCGCGTCGCGGTAGGCGCATCCACCCACCGCCAGCAAAGCAAAGGCCATCGCAAGGCATTTCATTCTAGGCAATATTCCTTTCTACCCCATACTCGCCGCCCAACCCGAAATCTGACACGGCTGGCGTGGATTCATTCTACAATTGCACTGGCTTTGTTTTCCTGACGACCTTGCCGTCGGGGGTAATCCATACATCGTACCAAGCGGCTCCAAGCGGCTCCCCTTTTTCATCTTGGAGATAGGTCTTCCTCCCTTTAATCAGAATCGTCCCATCCGGCTGCTCGTCCGCCGTATCTCCATCTCCCAGAACTCTTAAGGTGTTTTCGCCTATGTCAAAGCGACAAACGATGCTGTATGTAAACGTGTGGGGGTCGCAAACCAGCCAGATGGCGCGCCTGTCCGTCGACAAGCGCGCTCGCAAAACCCTAAATATCTTTCGCGCATCGTCCGCACGGTCTTTGCACCATCCGTCCATGCCGTCGGCATCCTTCCAACTGCCATCGGATGTCATTACGAGCCGCCATTCGTACGTTCCGTCGGCCATGCGCCGCCGAAGATAAAGAGAATTGCGGGAATATGATGGTTCGTCCTGGTCTTTCTTGTTGAAAGCCGAGTCCTCTGAAGTTTCACCGGCAAAAAGCGCGAGTGCGCCGGTCTCGTCGAGCAGCTCGGCGTTAGCAGGTGCCGCCACGCGTGGCATTATAGCAGGCGCCGGCTTCTCGACAACCATGACCGCGGCAGACTCGCCGCGGCGCTCGTACTTGCACCCGGCGACAACGGCCAAAACCGACATAAAAATCATGCTGATCATCGTTTTCATCGGAATTCCACCCTCCTTGTTCAGATTTATCCTATTCCCTCTATGTCATATTCGCTCCCCACGCCGAAATCTTACACGCCTTTTTCACGAATCAGAATTGCTGCCTCTCACTCCTTAGGCGAGGGTGCGGCGGACTTCTGAACCCCAGATATCTTGCTGCAATCGTGGGACCCGTTGAGAATCTCGGTTTCCTTTGTCCCAAAGTTGTGGAATCGCCTGCCGTCGGCCCCCTCATAATCCCACAAGGCCAAGAACAGTTCTTTCTCAAGAGCTCCCGTCGTCTTGTTCATGACTTCAAGACGGTTATTCGGCGGCTCGAAATAGAAGATGAACTTTCCGTTGTCCCAATCTCCATTCCCTATCTGGCAAACATCGACCAGCCTGCCCTTTCTGAACCTCAGGAACCAGACGCTGCGCAACGCATCGGTCGCACCATAGCAGCAGCCCTTGATTTCGTCCTCGATTATGCCCGCCGCGTCGGAATGGGCAATGGCATAGTCGATTCCATGCGTCGTCCAGACAAATTCCCGGTCTATGCGCAACTTCATTGAAAAAACGTCTTTATCATCCTCTGAATCCCTATAAGTGGCAATGCCGTCTTCGAACTGTATTTGCTGCCCCTCGAACCAGCCGACACCGCCCTTGATCCTGTTCCAGACATCGATCTTCTCCATCAGCCGAGCGTGAGGAACAAGCGACTCTTCGAATGTAGGCGCATACTCCTTTATCTGCCGCTGCTCCAGTGGAGAAGCGGCTGTTTCAAGCAGCCACGCTTTCATCATGTCGTGGTACGGTTGCTCGAGGATTTTCCGATGATGACGATCCATGGCCACGCCATACCAGCCTCCCATGCAGACGTTGGAGTGCGCGATGGCGTACTCCTTGCAGTCGTTCTCATAGGAAGCCTTTATGGCGAACAGCTCGGCATCCCGCTGCGCATCCGTGACATCTCGATGCGGCGCAATCCAGCTCGCCGCGGAAGCACCAGCCTCGTCGAGAAGCTTGGCGTTACTGGGTGCCGCCATACACGGCAACGCGGTTAGTTCCGCCCAGTCGTTAGACGAGGGCGTGACGGACTCCCCGCAGCGCTCGTACTTGCATCCCGCAATAACGACCAAAGACACCGCTAACAGCAATCGGCTGCACCACTCGAACCGCGACCCCGCGATATCGCCGACTATTGCGCCTATCACCTTCTTTCTCCTTCCTATTCCCTACTCGCCGCCCGCGGCGAAATCTTACAAAGTTTTTGAAGCCTTGAGACACTCAGGATAGGCCTCGGCAGCTTGCGCATAGTCCCCTTGCTTTTCGTACTCTCTTGCCTTTTCATCCAAGAGAAGCACGTCGCTCCATTCATAATCTCGATTCATTATCTTTTTTCTCCTTGGCACCAGTCTTGCGTTTTCTCAGGCTTGCTGTTCCCTCTTTCAGCAAGAGCTTCTCGCTCGCGCTTGCGAGCCTGCCGCCTCTTCCACGCAGCCCTCGCCTGTCGTTTTCTGTCATCTTGCACTTCACTCTCCTTTCTTTTGAAGACGAGTGTATTATCGCATATCCAATCCGGCGATATGCGATTTCAGACATCTGCGGATATCTATAGTTTCTTTCTGCGACATAATTCAATGCTAAGCAAACGGTGGAACCATTCACCCGTCAGATTCCGCACTTGCACAATTCAAAGTTCCTCCATAACATCGCATTCGTCGAAATCGATGTGCCAGACACTATCGCCATCATAGATATGGTAACAGCCCATTTCTTCCAGTTCTTCGTGGATGTATTTCATGAGCTTATCTTTCATCTCTGGCTTAACCTCATAACGGGAAGATTCAGCATCTGGAAAGAATTGCCGAACCTCTTCATGATTCAAGTCGTGAACAAAAGAATATGCAAAATCATCCCTAATGTGGACACGCTCAAGTATATACTTTGCACAAGCGTCCAATGCTTGGCCACGGTCTAAGTACGCCCCCACGACACGGTGTTCAGGGATATTCTTATCAAGATAATCCACCGATGTCACAACCCAGATTTCCATCGCTTTCACTCCTAATGCCTTCAATCCATGATAGGCGATTGTATGTCACTCGCATCGATATCGCACTAGATAATCACTTTAATGTGATATGTCGTCTTTTAAGGCAAGCAGTAACGCACCTTTTCTCGGGTCAGTTTTCACAACAAGAAACTCATGAACCGCATCTCTCACAAAGTGCTTCCGCAAATCAAACGATCCTTGTTGTTCGCGACGTATTTTAACCATTCCATGTATTCCGCTCGGCAATTCCACAACCATCCCAGTACCCCATACTGAAACAATCCGTCCAGACACACAATCCCCCCTATAAGGGATAGGCCGATCACATAGCCATGGATCCGGCACTGCACGTTTCATGCTCACAATGAACTTGCCATCGCGTCCATCGGCAGCTACAACCACACACTCTACTTCTTGTCCGATATACAAGAAATGATCTGCCGAACTAATCATGCTCCAACTAATTTCTTCGCGATTAAGTTTAGCTATAACACCATCAATATCAACATGCGCCCCGAATGGCGTAAACGCAACAATCCTGCCGTGCACTCGAGAATCCACAACAAAATCATCTATCTCTTTCTGAACAGGCATCCTCTTTTTAGACAAACATCCTAAACAATTTTGCATTGCCGTTGTCAATGACACTCGCATAAATTCCCCCTTATGAATTATAACTGTTCATCTGAAAAATCTGGTAGTTTTTGCATACTGTCGCATCATTTGAGTTTGCATAGCAATACCGGCAAAGATGCGGGCAAGTGTTGTACATCCCAATATCCTTGCTGACGATGCAGCCACACGCCTTGCGCTGGCCCTTGTCTTTCTTGGACTTCTTGATCTGCCAGCCCTCTATCAAGTCGTACTCCGCGCCGATGAAATCCATTAACGCAGCATCATCATGGAAGAGTCGCATCATCAACTCGTCATCGACGCACTTGTTGTGCTTGATGCCATACGCACTCAAATCGGCAAGCTCTCCGCATGTCGCAAGCTCAAGACCAAGCTCGCAGTTCAATTCCGCCAGCCCCTTCGCGAACTTCACTTGATCCTCGGCGGAGAACTCGCGGCATCCCAATCCTGATAGATTCTTTTGCACCTTGCGATACGAAGCAATGTCAATGAAACTGAAAACCAACTTCTCAGTATAGCCTTTCAATTGCCGTCCGATCTTCGCAATCCGCTCCAACAGCACATCAATTGATATTTTGTCCGTCAGCAGCAACGGGTCAAACCGCCAAATCACACGCTCCTTGCCGATCCTATCCGCCAGCCGCCTGAATGTATCAATACGCTCCTCAACGCACGGCACATTCGGCTCCAATCCTTCGTCCACATAGTCATTGAGCGTGAACTGGAAGTAGTATTGCCCGAACCCCAATGCCTCCACCTCGTCCAACCGCTCCAACATCGGCCTAGGATTCTTCGACCAGAACACAATCATCCGCGTCTTGTCAAACGACACCTTCCGCATCTCGCCATTAAACGGATTCTTCCACTCACACCAACCTTCTCGCAGCCGCCCCACAAACCAATCCGCATAAAATCGCGGCAAATCCGTCTCTCGGCTCGCCGAAATAATTACGGGCTCCAAAACTGCTTTTTGTGATTCCATACTAATTAAACTTCTTAAGTTGTTCATAAACCCAGCCACTTGGCGACGCGTCAATTACACGCAACTGCTGTTGAGCTCTAGTTATGCCAGTTAAAACTGATTCTGCAGTATTAGTCGATTGGACATTGTCTTGCGTGACAATCAATATAACACTTTCCAAATCCCACCCCTGAGCATGTTCTATTGTCGTAAGACCCACTCGATCCTCAGATTCTTCAAAACTATTTCGCAACCGCTGCTCTTCTACAAACGAAGCCCCCTCTGCATGCGTGCTACGCCAGAACGAGCCATCTTTCGTTCTAAGCAGCTGGTAAACTTCTCGTGTTCTATCACACAAAACAGTAATCCTGTCTTGTGCCATTCTTTTCAGCATTCCAATCTTATCTATGACCGCGTTTGCAATATCATGAATATCTACTTTATCAACCGAAAAAACATTAGCCAACTCTGGTTGATATGGCTGTGCCTCAGTCTCGCACTCACCATATTTGTCATTTACAACTTTTTGAAAGGTTGCCGAAACTTCAACTAACACACCTGATAACTCTCCAATTTGTCGATACGGCTTGTTTAACGTAATCCATGTTGAATTGAATCGCCGAGCGCCACTTGCGACTGGCGTTTTTACACGCTTTCGCTTGACTTCAGCATCATTCTCAAGTGCACCACTTTCAAGACACTGCCTCTCATCACAAAAGCAATAGAATTCTCGATTTGGATTGCCTGCTTCGGTGAGATTATAAAGGGCTTGCACCAACACTGGCTCAATACTCTGAATTTCGTCAACCAATACTCCACCGAAACTATCAGCCAACTTCAAAAGAGCCGTATCACGGTTACAGAGCAAAGACACCTTTCTATCTTTGCAGACCTTACATGCATCATTTTTTTCCTGCTCTTTCAAATCCCTGCTAATACTATGAGGCGATATCTTGTATTTTGCAATAACATCGCAAAAAGGGGTTGGCCGCACACCATCTTTGCAACGCTCCGGGACCCACAATGTTCCGTCTTTTCGCAATATATCATAAAATCTACGCTTACAACCGCCACAGTGAGCAATGTTACATTCGTTGATAAACATCAAATGTTCACATAAATACTTATCAATCGTCCTAAAACGTATCAAGTTTCTCTCGACGTATTCTAGTCCCGGAATATGCTGAAGAATGGTTGCCGCCATTCTTCGTTGATTGTGCATGAAGAGTGTTACAGTACGGCAAGCCATCAACACAGGCTGATGCATCCGTAAAATAGACAAGACACCATGCCAAAGCATTGTTGTTGTCTTCCCACATCCCGCTCCGCCTCGAATACGTCTCAACTGCTGGCGGCCATATATAATGTCCCGCTGTTTTTTGTCCATTTCCTTATCTATGCTTGGCAATGGCTTAGCCCCCTTCGGGTCAATGATAAACGCATCTGAAAAATCTTCGCCATTACCCAATAAATGACCTTCTATGTCAACAGTTTCATAGAATCGCCTCCCTTTGTAATCCCAACTTAACACCTTTGTTGCTTCTGCATAATGCTTCCATTCATTCGCTTCAAGTCCATTCGTCTTCAAGAGGGTCTTCCAAGCTAATTCCTTTGGATCAGGAGCTTGTGGCGAACGCCTGCTAAAGCATATCACGCAAGGCGCAGCAACACCTCCTTTTGACGGCACGAAGAGAATTCTATCAATGACAGCACCGCCTCGCCGCTTCTCATACTTCTGAACATCCACCCATTCATAGCACTCAAAGAAATTCCTCCCTCCTATCTTAATCAAAGCAAGTTTCTGATGAAGATGCGCCAAACAGCTATCATCACAGCCTTCATCCTGGCACCTGTTTCTGCCACGAACAATATTTCTCAGACATCTATTCCCAGATGCATACAGACGATAGGCATTGCTCTTTAACAAATCATTGTATTCAAAAGTCGCATACGCGCAGTTCGCTGGCTCATTCCCTGAAACCGAAACATCTGTCGCCTTCTCTCCCCACTCGGACCTAAAGGCTTCCAACTTCTGCCTACTGGCAGCGCTATCCCAATTCCTGTATTCAGGAGAGAACGCTACGAACATTTCGTTGAAATATGATTTCCGCGCCGTACATCGCTTCTGTTTAGCTACGAAAACCGCAAGTTGCTCTTGCGACAACAAATCTAAGACATTCGATATAAGATGTAGCCGAGGCGTGTAGATAAAGGAACTCGGTATTTCAACCTTCGCCGAATCAAAGTCCTTGAAATCACAAACATGCCCAACTATCCGTCCACGAGCGCAGGGGAACAGCAACTCCGCAAATTCCTTTGCACACGACAAGGCAGTCTCTGAGATGTCAAGCAGGGTCACGCTCCTGACTGTAAGCCACAATTGAGGATTGTCCTGCTTCATGGCACGGTCGTACAAAGCAAGCAAATCAAGCCCACACCCACACCCACACCCCCACACAACAAGATCCAATTCGCCTTGAAATACATTTGGGTACTGCTGAAACAAGTTGCCGTACAGCCACTGAAACTTTGGTTGATGTCTCGCCGCAACTTTATGAACATATACAGCAATGTCAGCATCATCACGTACAACATATCCATTGTTCCTTAGCCACTGATAACGCACATCAGCGTCACAGGGCAGGTTCTCATGGCATATCCGAACAAACTCACCATAAAGCGATTCGCATCCATCTTGGATTGCCCTGAAAAGTCTATCTGAAAATGAGGTCATTGCCATTATTCCTTACAGCCATAGCTTACCGGAACCACGAGGGACAGACCCTTGTGATACGGTCTATGTGATACGGTCAGTGCCATTTCGCAAACTCCCTTCCCTTCCTCGTCAGGCGATAGGCACAGCGACAGGACGACTTGTTCACACCGTCAACCATCTCGATGTAGCCAGCCTTCGCCAGCGGCGAGAGATAGTGAAGCGTGAAGTACGAACGGCTTGCAATCCCCAACATGTCGCGAAGCTCGACGGGGCGCATTGGGCCCCTCAACAGGGCCTTGAGCACGTTCAGCGCCACCCTGTCGCTCCCTTCGTCGACGACGTGGGGCACCTGTTTCGGCAACGCCAGCTCCAACCGCATGAGCCGCCGCGCCTCGCACCTTCGCACCGTTTTCGCGCAGTTTCCTCATGTCGGATATTATACCACAACTCCCCAGACCGTATCACATCGACCGTATCACAAGGGTCTGTCCCTCCCATCCCCATAGTCAATGCGCAGGGCGAAGTGGCTTTTCCGCGATGTGATGAGACCGAGCTTGGACAGCCGGCTGATTTCCGCAGAAAGCGCGCTTCGCTCGACGCAGAGGTAGTCCGCGAGCTGCTGGCGGTCGAATGGAACGTCGAATTCGGCTGTGCCTTTCTGCTGCGCCACGGCGCGCAGATAGGACATCAGCCGATCCTGCGTGGAACGGTGCGACAGGATCTCGATCTTCCGGTTCAGCTCAAGCGTCTTTACGGCGAGAGTGCGCATGATGTTCCTGACGAGGCGGGAG